>LIDZ01000743.1_pt1 | contig 37110 bp, 19 predicted proteins | sample 644651 | NCBI WGS metagenome assembly LIDZ01 (sample SAMN03856242, study PRJNA289617) | food metagenome | isolation source: wine grapes on drying loft during traditional withering process | host: Vitis vinifera cv. Corvina | place: Italy: Gargagnago di S. Ambrogio di Valpolicella | collected 2014-01 | reverse complement strand
ATGGAACTACAGCGTTTATAGAACTTGCAAAAAAGGTGAATACAGATTTTATTCAAGCGAATACATCATATGGATATGCTCCATTAGCAGAAGTACAAGCTTTGACAAATATGAGAAATAAACTTATTAATCATGCAGTTATATATGAGAATTATCCTATTGATGAAAAGCTATTAAATCTAGATAAGGAAGGTGACTCAGATTTAAGAATTAAAGAGGAGGATGTATTTGAGCAAACAGATTATAATTTGGAAGTGTTAATAGTACCGGGAGAGGAGATAACTGTAAAAATTATATATAACAATAGTATCTTTTTGGAAAATACTATAAATGCGATATTTGAAAGTTTATTCACTATACTAAAACACGTATCTAACAATCCTAATATAGAGTTATCTAAAATAGATATGATAAGCGGAGAGGAAAGAGAAATGTTGCAATATACGTTTAATAATACTGACAAGGATTATATGAAATCAAAGACAATTCAAGATCTATTTGAAGAACAGGTTGATAGAACACCAAATGCCATAGCCTTGGAGTTTAATGGTTCTAAGCTTACATACTTTGAGCTAGAAAAAAGATCAAATAAAGTAGCAAGATATCTTATAAATGAAGGTATAAAAAATAATAATATAATACCAATAATAGTTAAAAAATCATTTGAACTTTTTAGTGGTATCATTGGAATTTTAAAATCAGGAGGATGTTATTTGCCAATAGATTCAGATTATCCAATAGATAGAATTAATTATATGTTAGATGACAGTAAAGCAAAAATTGTTTTGACTGAGAGTGATATAAAATCGAAAATTGATTTTAGTGGAAGCATTGTTGATATTAGATCAGAGGACATAGCAGGACAATCAGATTCAAGATTAAATAATATAAATATATCAAGTGATTTAGCATATGTTATTTATACATCTGGTTCCACAGGAAAGTCAAAAGGTGTAGCCATAGAACATAGATCAGTTAACAATTTCATTGATGGAATAAATAGCAAAATTAAAATTGAAGATGATGATGTAATAGTTTCTGTAACAACATGTTCATTTGATATTTTTGGATTAGAGAGTATTTTTGCATTATCTAAGGGATTAAAGGTGGTTATTGCCGGCCTCAAAGAACAAATGGATCCAAAATTACTGAATGAATTAATAATAAAAACAGATGTGAATGTAATTCAAACTACACCATCAAGAATCAAATTAATGCTCGCTACTGAGAATGCAAAAAATAGTTTTAAAAAATTAAAGGTAATTATGATTGGTGGAGAGGTATTTCCTAAGGCTTTATTATTTGAAATTCGTAAGTTAACAAAGGCAAGAATCTATAATATGTATGGACCAACTGAAACTACAATATGGTCATCAATAAAGGATTTAACGGAAGAAAATGATATCAATGTTGGTAAACCAATTTCGAATACTCAAATGTATATTTTAGATACATTTAACAATCTTGTACCAATTGGCAACACTGGAGAACTATGCATTGCTGGAGATGGATTATCAAGAGGATACCTGAACATGGAAGAACTAACTAAATCAAAGTTTGTAGATAATCCTTTTTCAAAAGAGAAAAGAATGTATAAAACAGGCGATTTGGCAAGATGGCTGCCTAATGGTGATATAGAATTAATAGGTAGATTAGATAATCAAGTGAAAATCAATGGTTATCGTATTGAGCTTGGTGAAGTTCAGAGTGTTGCAAATAAACATGAAAAAATAAAGGAATGCATAGCAGTTGGAATGGAAAATGGAACAGGAAGTCAGGATTTAGCACTTTACTATGTAGCAAATGGGAATATAACTATTACTGAGATTGTTAGGTATTTATATAATAAATTACCATATTATATGGTGCCTAAAAGATTTGTTGAAATTGAAGAAATTCCATTAACAAATAATGGCAAGGTAAATTTAAAAGCTTTACCAGAACCTATAAATAACCGTAAAGATGCAGAAAATTATTATCAAGATGCGGATACACATACGCAAAAAAACATCAGTGATATATGGTGTGAAATTTTAGAAATGAATAATGTTGGTATATATGATAATTTCTTTGAAGTTGGAGGGAATTCTATAAAAATTGTAGCAATGTATAATGAAATAAAAAAAATGTATCCAAATAAAATTGAAATCACAGACATTTTCTCACATCCAACAATTTATAGTTTGGCTGAAAGAATTGATAACAAGGAAAAAACAAAACAGAAATTAGACAAACATGTGAAGTCAATACAATTCCCAATAGACTATATTGTAAAAGAAAATGAGCATAATGTAGCTAGTACATTTAGATTTAAATTTAAAGATAAAATGTTTGAAAAAATAGTACAAATGAAGCAAGGTGGTAATTATGAAATAACACATATATTAATGGCTAGTTATGTATTTTTAATATCGGAAATTTGTAAAGAACATGTATTTAGTATTCAGGCATCAATAAGTGAAGGTGATATGGTTAGTGAGCTGAAATTTAATCTTCTAGGAATGAAGAATTTTTATGACATTGCTAAAAATGTTAAGGACAATTTGAAGAACTTCAATAATGAAATAATATACTCTGCCTATAAAAGTAACATAATAGTAGATAGGATTAATGAGAATTCAATAGTACCAATGTTTACAGAAGTAACTAAATCGAAGTTTAATTATTTAACACTTTATGATTTGATATTTGAAGTTCATAAAGGCGACAATGAAATTGATATTGTGTGCAAATATAACTCTAAAAAACTTAAACAAAGTAAGATTCAACAGTTTTTTTATAATTATATAAAGTTAATTAAATCAATAAGTGAAAATACTTCAGTATAAAGGATATAAAGTATTAGCCTTTGATGAAATTCAAATTAGAACTAGGGAGGAAAATTATGTCTAAAATAGCATCTTTATTTTCAGGGCAAGGATCGCAATATATAGGAATGGGAAAAAATTTATATGATAAATTTGATATTGTAAAGAAAACATATGAAACTGCTAATGAAATATTAGGTTTCGATTTAAAGAGTATGTGTTTTGAAGATAGCAAAAATGAGCTTTCTAAAACAGAAAATACACAGCCAGCTATATTAACAACAAGTGTAGCTCAATTTAGAGCTTATATGGAGCAGAAAGGAGAAATACCAAATTTTTTAGCCGGACATAGTCTTGGAGAATACTCTGCATTAGTTTGTGCTGAAGCAATTGACTTTGTTGATGCATTAAAATTAGTGCGATTAAGAGGAAAGCTAATGCAGGAATCAGCTGAAAATAGTAAAGGGACCATGGCTGCTATTAGAAATTTTGATGAAAAAGTTGTACAAGAAGAATGTTCTAAGCTTTCTTCCCAAGGGATAGTTATTGGAATAGCAAATTATAATGCTTTGAATAATGTGGTTATATCTGGTGACGCCTCTGCTGTAGAATTACTTAGTAAAATGTTTAAAGATAAGGGAGCGGAAGTAATTAAGCTTAACGTAAGTGGGGCATTTCACTCTAAGCTTATGGAGCCAGCAGCAATTAAATTGAAATATGAGCTATTAAAATACGTATTTAAAGATCCAAAGTACACAATATTGTCAAATGTAAGTGCATTGCCGTACAAAAGCCGTGATGAAATTATTGGTAACTTATCTGAGCAAATAGTTAAACCGGTAAAGTGGAAATCTATTATGAAATATCTAGATAAGAATAATATCGATAGTGTAGTAGAGTTTGGGCCTAAGGCAGTGCTTAGAAATATTTTCAGAAACAATATAACTAGGATTAAGGCATATAGCTATGATAAAGAAGAGGATCTGGAAGAAATGAAGAGTGAGTATATAATCGAGGGAGAAAAAAAGGTATATTCTATAATTTCGAGAAGCTTAGGAATTGCTGTGTGCACTAAAAATAATAATTGGAATAATGAGGAATATGAAAAAGGCGTAGTTGAGCCTTACAAAAGGATTGAAAAAATACAAGAAGTACTTTCAAGTACTGGTGAAGAACCTACCGTAGAACAAATGAATATGGCTGTTGAGATGTTGAAGTCAGTATTTAAAACCAAAAAAACACCTAAAGAAGAACAAATCCAAAGATTTAACCAACTTTTTAGAGAGAGTAATAGTTATAAATATTTTCACGATTTTCAAATATAAAATACTAGTTAGTGTATTTAATAATATTTAAGTGAGGTATCAGAATGGATAACTATATTAGTTTAGATGATTTGAAACTAGATAATCTGGAATTTAAAGATGCAGAAGACAAAAATATAGTAATAGATCAGGTTTCAAAAAATGATATTGCCATAATAGGGTTGTCATGTAAATTTGCAGAAGCAAATAATTTAAATGAGTATTGGGATCTACTTGCAAAAGGTAAGGAATGTATTAGAAATATACCATTTAATAGGAAGCAGGATTCAGATAGATATTTTGAGGGTTCGGGAATTAATAATAAAAGCGAAGAAATTAAATATACAAGAATAGGATATTTGGATGAGATAGATAAATTTGACTGTGATTTCTTCGGTATCATTCCTAATGAGGCCAGACTAATGAATCCAAGACAAAGATTGTTCTTAGAGACAGCTTGGAGTGCACTAGAAGATTCAGGATATGGCGCCAATAAATTGCAAGGAACAAAGACTGGAATCTACGTAGGATTAAGCGACGATGGGTTTAATGAATATTTGGAAATGATTAAGGAGGGACTTCCATCATTGATGGGACTCTCTACATCTGGAAATATTAGATCTATTTTAGCAAGTAGATTAGCATATATTTTGGATTTTAAGGGTCCGGCCATGGTTATTGATACTGCATGTTCTTCATCTTTGGTAGCACTACATTTAGCTTGTCAGTCAATAAAAAATGATGAATGTGAAACTGCATTAGTTGGAGGCGTAAATATAAAGATATTGCCAAAGATTGATGATGAGAATCTAGTTAATATAGGAAATGCCTCTTCTGATTATAAAATAAAGACCTTTGATAATGAAGCAGATGGAACTAATAGTGGTGAAGGAGTAGCAGCGATTTTGATTAAATCATTAAGCAACGCTATTATTGACAATGATCATATTTATGCAGTTATAAAGGGAAGTGCTATAAATAACGATGGAGTTTCAGTAGGAATTACAGCTCCAAATGTAGAGGCACAGGAAAATGTAATCTTAGATGCATGGAAGGATGCATCTATTGATCCTAAAACAATTACGCATATTGAAGCACATGGAACTGGTACTAAATTGGGTGATCTAATAGAAGTTAATGCAATAAAAAATGCTTTTAGTATATATACAGACAAAAAACAGTTTTGTTCAATTAGCTCAGTGAAAACCAACATTGGGCATCTTGATAGTTTAGCTGGATTATCTGGGCTCATAAAAATGATTATGGCAATGAAAAATAGAAAAATACCACCAAATTTAAATTTTATTAGTCCTAACAAAAATATAGATTTCATTGATTCACCGGTATACGTTAATGATAAAATAATAAAATGGAAACCTGAGGGAGATCTTTTAAGATGTGGAATTAGCAGTTTTGGATTAAGTGGTACAAATTGTCATGTGATTTTAGAAGAACCCCCAAAGGTTAAACAAAATCGGATAGAAGTGTTTAAACAACATATTTTCACATTATCTGCCAAAACCAAGGAAGCATTATGTAATTTAATAAATGCTTATATCGAGTTTTTAGGAAAAGAAGATGTTGTATTAGTTGATGTATGCTATACAGTCAATACGGGAAGAAAAAAAAATAATTATAGGATAGCTCTAGTTGTAGAAACTAAAAGGGAACTAATAAATAGTCTCAATAAGCTGATGGAGGGACAGCTAAAAAATGATACTTCTAAAGGTATATATTATGGAGAAATTAAGAAAAATTCTCAAGTAAGATATCTAGGTGAAGAGGTTAAAAATATAATTACTGGCATAAGAGAAAAGCCGTTGAATGTTCTAAAATCAAGCTTGCATATTTTATGTAGTCAATATTGTAGAGGAATAGATATAGATTTTGAACAGATTTATATGGGCTTTGGGTGTAAAAAAGTAAGTCTACCAACATATCAGTTTGACAAGAAAAGGTTATGGATTGAATTAGCGCTAAAGAAGAGAAAGATGGGAAATGTATTCTTTAAGAAATACAAACATCCTTTATTGGATTTCATTGCATTAGATTCTCCAAGTATTAGGATATATGTATCTTATCTAAATGTCAAAGAAGACTGGGTTTTAAATGAACATATTGTTAATGGTTCATATACAGTTCCAGGAACTGCATATATAGAGATGGCGAGAGAGATAGGGAAAGCCCATTATGGCAGTAGTTGTAATATAGTTCTGAAAAATGTAATGTTTTATAATCTCTTAATTGTGGAAGAAGATGTTAAAGAAGTTCAAGCTATAGTTAGCATTAAAGATAATAACTTAGAACTCAAAGTTATGAGCAAAGCTAAAAATGGAGAATGGATAAGACATTCGGAAGCTTTAATTTATAAGGACGAAAATCAAGAAGATGTTAAATTATATGATATTAAAGAATTAGTGAAGAAATGCAATACTGCCTACATAGTAGAAAGAAATGATGTATCAAGTAACACAGAATATATATTAGATGGTATAAACAAATGTGATTTTGAAACTTTTAATATCGTAGAGGAAGATACAAAATCCAGGGGAAGATTAGTACAAGTTGGAGAAAGGTGGCATAGTATTAGTAAGCTTTTTACTAGTAATGAAGGTGTATTATGTGAACTTGAAATTCCTAATATATATGAAAATGATTTAAAAGATTTTTATCTTCATCCTGCAATGATGGATTGTGCTGTTAATTCGGGAAACTTACTGTTGGATGGATTATATTTACCTTATTACTATAAGGAATTTCGTATTTTTGGACCTACTCCGAAAAAATTCTATACTTATATACTAAAAAAGGGTAATACAAATAATGAAACTGGTAAATTTGATATATTGCTGTTAAATGAACAGGGGAGAGCATTTGGAAAAATAACTAATTATATTGTAAAAAAGGTTCATGATTTTGATTCGGTAGGGAGAAGTGCTGGCGATATAAATATGTACCATAGTTTAGGGTGGGTAATAGAAAATGATTATAAAGCTAATAAACTTGATAAACTTGAAAATGATTGTATTTTAATTTTTAAAGATAAAAGTGGGATATCTGATCAAATTATCAAAAAATTATTGTCCAATGGAAAAGAAGTTATTGAGGTGGAATTAGGAGAAAAATATTCTAAGGTAAATGAATTTAAATTTGAAATAGAAGGTACAGAAGATGACTATGAAAAGCTATTTAATGATTTAGAACACTCACCAATTACACAAGTTATTCATATGATGACTGTTGATAATGAAAATATTAATGATTTGGCTAAGCTTAAAACCAGTATGAAAAAAGGAGTATACAGCTTATTTTATTTAACTAAAGCAATTACGAAAAGCATAAAAAGAAATATACAACTTTTGCTTATAGCTGATTATGCGCAGGGTATAGATGGTAAGGAAATCACCATAAAGCCTCATAATGCTTCGTTTTTTGGTATTGGAAAGGTAATTGGAGAGGAGTATCCTAAGATATCTGTAAGATGTATTGATATAGATAGTAGTTTGAAAGTAGATGACCTTATGAAGGAAATAATTTACAAAAACGGAGGATGCGTTGTTGGATATAGGAATGGAAGTAGATATATTCAGCAATTGAAGAAGGTTGATTTACAAAGACTAAAGGACGAAAAGGTAAATATAAGAAAAAATGGAGTATACATTATAGCAGGGGGCATGGGAGGAATAGGTATTGAAATTGCTAAATACATTTCATCAAGAGAACAAGTAAATTTAATTATTATAGGGCGTTCTGAATTTTCAAATAGATACCAAGAAAATGAAAAAAATATATACAAAATCAGAATAATTAATGAAATTAAGGAAAGTGGATCTAGTTTCAATTATTATAAAGCTGATGTTGCAAGTATTGAGGAACTAAAACAAGTGATTTATGAGGTCAAGCATAAATTTGGTCATATAGATGGAATTGTTCATAGTGCTGGTGTAGCAGGAGATGGATTTATTTTTAGTAAAAGCAATACAAAATTTAGCTCTGTAATTAGACCTAAAATTCAAGGTACGTGGTTATTAGATTATCTTACAGATAATGAAAAACTTGATTTTTTCATTATGTTTTCATCAATTACATCCTTGAATGGAGGTATTGGACAATCAGATTATACTGCTGCAAATGCTTATATGGATTCATACGTTGATTTTAGAAGGATAAGGAAACCAGAACAGAAAACTTTAACAATAAATTGGACAGCCTGGAACGAAGTTGGAATGTTAGCTAATTATTTAGATGAATATGGTAATAATAAAAATAATTCAGGTAAGGACAATAATGAAAAAGGATTTAAAAATATTGATAAAGAAGAAGCTATTATTTGTTTTGATAATGTTCTTAACAAAGATATTTATAGGGTTATTATAGGGAAAATAGATTATAAGGTGTTTGGATTATACAAAGACAAATTAAAATTCATGTTATCTAAAGAAATACTAAAATTATTAAATATAGAAGCCTCTGGAGAATATTATAATGATGAATTGAAGAGTGAAGTGAAAGATAGAAAAGATGAAACTACATTATACGATTATGATACCTTAGAAAAAACGGTTCTTAAATGTTGGACGAAGGTTTTAGGGTTAGAGCAAATTTCAGTAGATGATAAATTTTATGAATTAGGTGGAGATTCTATATTGGCCACTTATTTAGTAAAAGAACTTCAAAAAGATTTTCCTTCACTGTTAGATATATCTGATATATTTTCATATCCATCAATATCTGAAATTTCAAATTACATATATAAAAGCCTAAAAGGCGATAAGAGTGATGGAGAAAATGAAAATATCGATGATATTTTAAACAAGTTGGTATTTGGAGAAATTAATGCCGATGAAGCCAATAAATTAATTTAAGTATATGTAAGCACAATTTATACAGCTTGTGCTATAAGAAATAGTTTAAGGAGTGATGAACATTGAGCTTAATCCCAAAGTATATATTTGATCAGGTTGCAAGACATAATTTATCACAAGAAGAAGCTAAAAAAATGATAAATGAATTAAAAATAAGAGATCATAACAGTGAGGACATCGCAATTATTGGTATTAGTTGTAGATTGCCTAAATCAAAAAATGTAAATGAATATTGGCATAATTTGATTAGAGGAGTAGAATGCAAAACAACTTTTCAAAAAGATAGACTTGAATATATTAAATCAGTTGTTACTAATAGTGGGTATTCTGATTTCTTATCAACAATGCCTTTAAATGAAGATGAACTTGAAGATACCAGAATTTCGGGATATTTAGAAGATGTTGATAAGTTTGATGCTGGAATATTTAATATATCACCAATAGAAGCAAAGGGCATGGACCCAATGCATAGAGTATTACTGGAAACAGTATGGACAGCAATTGTAGATGCAGGATATACAAGAGATAAAATATATGGTACAGATACATCAGTATTTGTAGGTAGAGACTGTATAAATGACACTATGTATAAATATATTACAAAAGAAGAATCTACTAGCATGACAGGAAATTGGCCAGCACTATTAGCAGGAAGAATCAATCATTTATATAATTTAAAGGGGAGCTCTTTAGTTATAGATTCTGCATGTAGTTCCGGTTTACTAGGGGTACACCTAGCATGTAACGCATTAAGAAATAACGAATGTCATATGGCAATAGTTAGTGCTGTTGCATTAGCATCTTTCCCTTATTTTAACAAGTTTCCACGTTCAATGATGGAATCTAAAAACGGTAAGGTAAAAACTTTTGACAAGGATGCAGATGGTACTTTATTTAGTGAAGGAGTAGCATCTGTTATATTGAAGCCATTAAGTAAAGCAGAAAAAGACAGAGATAATATTTATGGAGTGATAAAGGGAAGTGCTATTAACAATGACGGGGCTACTAATGGAATAACAGCGCCAAACGCTTTGGCTCAGGAAGAAGTAATTGTTAAGTCTTGGAAAAATTCAAATATAGATCCAACTACTATTCAATATATTGAAGCACATGGAACTGGTACAAAATTGGGTGATCCTATAGAAATTAAAGGAATAACAAATGCATTTTCAAAATATACGGATAAAAATCAATTTTGTGGGATAGGATCTGCTAAAGGAAATATTGGGCATACTGTTGCTGTCTCGGGATTAGCTTCATTAATAAAGGTTATTTTAGCAATGAAAAATAAGGTGATTCCACCTAGTATTAATTTTAAAGAGTTAAACCCATTTATTAATTTTATTAAATCTCCAGTCTATTTAGTTGATAAACCACATAAATGGGAAAAGAGTGATACACCAAGGAGAGCTGGAATTAGTTCATTTGGATTTGCAGGAACTAATTGTCACGTTATTATTGAAGAACCTCCTATGGTTACAAAACATGATATAGAATTTGATTTACCATATGAAATATTCACGGTATCAGCTAAAACAGAGAGGTCCCTTAAGGGACTATTAAAGGAATACAGTAAATTTATTGAAGAAGAAATGCAAACTAATATAAAAAATATTTGCTATACATCTAATCAAGGTAGGGATCATTACAATTATAGGATAGCTATTATAGTAAGGGATTTTCATGAATTATCGCAAAAAATGGATATGATTTTATCAAGTGACCTAAAGGATATATCAAGCAATGGTGTATATTATGGATACCATAAAATTGGATCAAACCAAAAAAAAATAATTGAAGATGGTGAGATAACCGTTGCACAGCATAAAAATATAAGTGCTGAAGCTAATAATTTATTAGTGAAAATTTTGAAGGAAAAAGGGGATTATATACTATTAAGTATGGATGAACTATGTAGATTGTATACAAAGGGTGCAAAAATCAATTGGACATTATTGTATAAAGATAAATTCAGAAGAACAGTAGAATTACCCACCTATTGCTTTGAAAGAACTAAATATTGGGGAAAAATAAAGGGACAGAAAACAGAACAGAAAATTATTAAAGATATTAAGCATCCGTTAATAGATATATGTCTAGCAGATTCAGTTGATGAAATGATATTTTCAACTACATTTAATGTGAAAAAGAATTGGGTATTAAGTAATCATAAAATAATGGGCGAAAGTGTAATGCCTGGGGCAACTTATATAGAAATGGCAAGAAAAGCATGCTCGGTATTTTATAAAAATGATATGTTAGAGCTAAAAAATGTGATTTTTCTTACTCCACTAATTGTTAGAGAAGATGAAAATAAATTAGTAAACACAGTTGTTAAAAAAGAAAAGGGTTTTGTGACATTTATAATTGCAAGTAAGCAAGGAGATAAGTGGGTAGTTCACGCTGAAGGAAAAGTTTACCAAATGGTTAATAAAGAGCAATTAAAATTTGATTTAGATAGAATAAAACGTGATAAAACAAGAGAAAAAGTTAAAGTGAAATATGAAGGAAAAAATTTAGATAGTAATGTATTTTCATTTGGACCTAGATGGTTGAATTTTAAAGAAGTAATAATGGCACCAAATGAACAGCTAGCAGAATTGGAAATATCAGATGAATTTAAAAGCGATTTAAATGAATTAATAATACATCCAGCATTACTAGATAATGCTGTAAATTTATTTATTAATGAAGATGACGAAGATACATTTTTGCCGATATCTTACAAGGACTTTAAAATATATTCTGCAATGCCAGCTAAATTTTATACATATGTTAGAAAGAAATCCAGTAATAAGGAGACTAAGATATGTGATATACAATTAATAGACATAAACGGTAATATTTTTGCTGAGATTAGCGACTATATATTAAAAAGGGTTAGTAGTATCCCTAAACTGATTCAAAATGATACTGAAACGATAAATTCATACTACAGATTGAAGTGGATTGAAAAAGAGATTCAGAGTCAAAACGTTAAAAATATCTATAAAGAAAACATATTGGTATTTATGGATTCTAGGGGATTGTATAATAAGATTATTAATAAATTAACATATAATGAGGAACAAGTAATAAAGGTGAAATTTGGAGATTGTTTCAAAAAAATTAATGATAATTATTTTATTATTGAAGGCACAGAGAATGACTATGTGAATTTACTGTGTGATATTACTAATAGTAATAGAAAAGTTGATAAGATAATGCACTTATCTTCCATATCAGATGATACTATAAATTCTTATGAAGATTTAAGTAAAAGGCAGCTTAAAGGATTAAATAGTGTATTTTATCTAGTAAAAGGTATAAGCAAAAATAAATTTAAACAAAATTTAGATTTAATTCTCATTTCGGATTATGCTACGGAGGTAACAGGAGATGAGAGAGTTATTAATCCCATTAATGCTGCTATGATTGGAGTTGGAAAAGTAGTAAACTATGAATTCAAAAATATCAAATGCAGAGCATTTGATATAGATGACAACACATCTGTAGAGAATATTTGTAAGGAGATAGAGCAGAAAGATGAGAACTATCAGGTTGCATTTAGAAATAACTATCGTTATGTGAGTGAAATGATACAAGGTGATTTTAATAATAAAGCTGATGAAAATGCGCGTAGCGGATTAAATATTAGAGATAACGGGGTTTATATTGTAACTGGTGGAACAGGAGATATAGGATTAGAAATATCCGAATACCTAGCAAGTATAAGCAAGGTGAGTTTAATATTAATTAACCGTTCAAAGTTACCAGTGGTAAATGAATGGGATAGCATAATAGAACAAAATGAAAATACTAATCTTGTAAAAAAATTAAAGAAAATTAAAGATATAGAGGCTAAAGGAACGGATGTAGTCTGCTATAGCTGTGATATTTGTGATTATGAAAGTATGAATAGGATTTTTAAAGATATAAAAAGCAAATATGGAAAAATTAGTGGAGTATTTCATTGTGCAGGTGTTGCAGGAGAAGGCTTCTTATTTAGAAAAAATTATGATGTATTTAATGAGGTTACATCACCGAAAATAAAAGGAACATGGTTAATAGATAATTTAACACATGAGGAAAATCTTGATTTCTTAATTTTATTTTCGTCTATTACAGCTATATTTGGTGGTTCAGGACAAGGGGATTATACTGCTGCAAATGCGTACTTGGATTCATTTGCATATTGTAGAAATAAAACCAACAAAAAAACAATCTCAATTAATTGGCAGGCGTGGCGTGATGTAGGTATATCAGCTGAGTATGGAATTACTGAAGAAAGGTCAATATTTAAGTTGATTGATACTAAGAGTGCAATTAAAGCATTAAATAAAGTTGTTAATAATAATCTTACAAATGTTATTCCAGGAGCAATGAATATAAAAGTACTATCAAGTATTAAAGATGAATTACCTTTTTTAATAGCAACAAATATCAGAGAAAAATTAAATTATAATGCTGAAAATAGTAATAAAGATGTAACAACAGAAAAGAAGCCAATAGACAGTAAGGTTGTAATAAAGGGAAAAGGTGAAGACTATAATGAGACGGAAAAAAATATTGCTGAAATGTATGGTAAAGTTTTAGCTATTGAGGAAGTTGACTTATATGAAAGCTTCAATAGCCTTGGGGGAGATTCTATTATGGCAACTCAATTGTTGAAGTTAATAGACAAAAAGTATCCTAATATAGTTGATATTTCTGATATTTTTACTTATTCATCAGTTGTAGAACTCTCAGAATATATTGATAAAGAACTAGAAAAAAGTAATATAATGCATGGAGAAAATTCAAATATTCATGGTTTAGAAAGTAAAATCGAAAGTTTATTAGATAATTTAAAAAGTGGAAATATTGATATTGAGGATGGGCTGAAAATTTTGAAAAACGATTAAATATATATTAAAGTATATAAAGCAGAGGGTGAAAATATGAAAAATAAAAAAATTATTATAGTTGGTAGTGGTATAGCTGGAATGTCAATTGGATGCTATTTACAGATGAATGGTTATGAAACAGTTATTTATGAGAAGGGTTACTCTTCAGGAGGTCTTTGCACTGGCTGGAAGAGAGGAGAGTACTACTTTGAAGGATGCATTACGTGGCTTATTGGATCAGATTCTAAAAACCTATTTTACAATTATTGGAAAGAACTAAATATTATTCAAAATATGCATTTTATTAATAATGATGATTTTGCGGTTATAAAGCTTAAAGATGGAAGTGAATTTACATTATATTCAGACGTGGACAAGTTGGAAAAAGAATTTATCAGGGTTGCACCAGAGGACAAAGAAAAGATACTATATTTAACAGATTCAATTAGAGAAGTGTCAGCTGATCAATCTGTTAGTTATAAAAAAGTTATTACTAAATGGTGCAAAATCACAATAGAAGAGTTTGCTAAAGGATTTAAAAGTGAATTTGTTCGAAAAAATTTCAAGAGGATTTTCTGGTTTAAATACGATAATACTATATTAAATTTTATTGTTACTATGGCTTGGCACAACATTAAAGTTGCAGGATATCCTGTAGAAGGTTCTAGGAGATTCTCAGATATAATTGAAGAAAGATATACTAGTCTCGGAGGAAAAATATATTACAATTCAGAGGTTTCTGAAATATTAGTTAAAAATGATGTAGCTGTGGGAGTTAAATTAAAAAATGGTAAAACTGATAATGGTGATTTAATTATTTCTGCTGCTGACGGCTACAATACAATTTTTCAAATGCTTAAAGGTAAATATGTTGATGACGGAATAAAATATTGTTATGAAAATTTAAAGACAAATCAGCCTAAAATATATATAGGACTAGGCGTGTCAAAAAAACTTGATGAATTTCCTCATTATATGAGTTTGGAATTAAGTGAACCTATAAAAACTTATGGTAATGAAAGCGTAGACAATATTTTTATAAAAATTTACAAAACAAAACAACATTTTTCGCCGGAAGGTAAAACCAGTGTTGTGGTATACAGTAATACAACTTATGAATATTGGGAAGAGCTTAGAAAAAGCAGTAGCAAAAGATATAATGATGAGAAATTAAGGATAGCAAATGAAGTGATTGATGAGTTAGATAAATATATTGAAGGAATAAAATCCAATATTGAAGTTGTTGATGTTTCAACACCATGCACTATAGAGCGATATACAAATAACAGAAATGGAAGTTGGATGGGATGGTCAAAGGAAATTGAATGCATAAAAAATGAGAAGAATTTAAAAAAAACACTACCTGGACTTGATGGATTTTATATGATTGGTCACTGGGTCGGAGTTGGAGGAGGTTTACCAACCGTAGTTTTACAGGCTAGAAATTTAGTTCAAGTAATTTGTAAAAATGATAAAAAAGTATTTACAACAACTATGCTCTAATATCTATTTGAAATAAATATTTCTATAAATTCTACGTGGAATGTAGTTGTATTTAGTTGTGCCTCAAAAATTATTTGGCATAAAATGGGGGTGGAATTATGGATGATAATATAATAGTAACAAAATATATACTGCAGCAAGTCAGAGATAAAAAAATTGAAAAGAATATGGCATTAAAAATATTAAAACAATTAGCAGATAAACCTTATAATAAAAGTAATGATATAGCAATTATAGGAATGAGCTGTCGCTTTCCAAAAGCAAGAAATAAGGAAGAATATTGGGATAATATTGTTAATGGAAGGTGTAACATTACAAGTGTGCCACTTGAAAGAAAAAAGTATTTAAATGAAATTTTAAATAAAGAGGATGAAGACATATATTTTAAGGCTGGATTTTTAGATGAGATTGATAAATTCGATCCATCATTTTTTAGAATTTCACCAAAAGAAGCAAAATTAATGAATCCTAAACAAAGGCTATTATTAGAGGTCATTTATAATGCTATTGAGGATTCAGGATATGCTGGAAAGGCAATATATGGTTCGGATACAGGCGTTTATGTAGGGAATGATCATAGTGTTGATTTAAAAGCTCATTATGGATCTTTGATAGAAGATGAAGATTTTCTTGTAACAACAGGGAATCTTCCAGGATTACTTGCAAGCCGAATATCCTATATTTTAAATTTAAAGGGACCAAGTTTAGTTATAGATTCCGCGTGTTCTTCTGGATTAGTTTCAGTACATATGGCATGTGAAGCATTAAAAAATAAAGAATGTAAAATAGCTATAACGGGTGGAGTAAACTTATTTTTATTACCTACTAAAATACAAGATATGAGGGAAATAGAATCAAAAACTGGAGTAATAAATGTATTTGATAAAAATTCAAAAGGAACTGCTTGGGGAGAAGGTGTGTCCTCAATAGTTTTAAAACCTTTGAATAAAGCTATTGAGGATAGAGATAATATTTACGCAGTGATTAAGGGAAGTGCAATAAATAATGATGGAGCATCAAATGGAATTACTGCACCAAGTGCAGAAGCTCAAGAAAATTTATTAGTTAGGGCATGGAAAAATGCTAAAATTGATCCAGAATCAATACAATATATTGAAACTCATGGAACAGGAACAAAATTAGGTGATTCAATAGAGATTAAAGGTATAACAAACGCATTTAGGCGATATACCGATAGAAAGCAATTTTGTGGAATAGGTTCAGCAAAGCCTAATATAGGGCATACAAATGCAGTTTCTGGAATGGCATCCTTAATTAAAGTTGTATTAGCATTAAAAAATGGAGTTATTCCTCCTAATATAGGTTTTCATGAACCTAATCCATTTATTGACTTTAGTAATTCTCCAGTATACTTTAATGATAGTATATGTAAATGGAAAAAAGGAAGCACACCAGTTATAACAGGAGTTAGCTCCTTTGGATTTAGCGGAACTAACGCTCATATTGTTTTACAAGAAGCATCAGAAATAAATTACAATTTAGAAGAAAATCATGGACCAGAAATATTATCTATTTCCGCAAAAAGCAAAAATTCACTTATAAAGTTAGTAAAAAAATATATAGATTTTGCTAATAAAGAAGAAAATTATAGTTTATCGGATTTTTGTTACACAGCTAATACAGGTAGGAGGCAATGTAACTATAAAAAGTGTATAGTTATAAAAGATAAAAATGATTTTAAGCAAAAGCTAAAAGAGTTGTACAAATCATTGTTAAATATTGAAGATATAAATAAAACTTATAATACAAGTAATGAAGGCTCAATAAAACTTGCAAATGAAAAAATTGAAGAGTTTGTAGTAGGTGGCAAGGATGATATTATAATATTGAACCAAATAGGTGAATTCTATGAAAATGGAATTGATATTAAATGGAATTATATATATGGAGGAGAAAAAAGGAGGAGAATTAGTATACCTACATATCCTTTTCTTAGAGAGAGATATTGGGCTAATATCCGGATGCATCCAAGAGTGAACTCAGTAGCACACAAAGTTGACAGAATCGATGTAAAATTAATTGGTAAAAAAGATGATGAATATTCAAAACTTCAAGTTATAGTAGGACAAGTATGGGGAAATGCTCTTGGGTTTAATCAAATTGATATAGAATCTAATTTTTATGAAATAGGTGGAGATTCAATTATAGCAATTCGAATCGTCAATGTGATTAATAAAGAACTGGAAATGAATATTAAAATATCAGATTTGTTTAATAATCCTACCATTAAAAAGTTAGCAGATTTTATTGATAATGATTCAAAAAAGATTGGGTATTCAATTATACCTAAAGTTGAGAAAGCTAAATATTATCCTCTTTCGTCATCTCAAAAGAGAATTTTTATATTAAAGCAGATAAATAAAAAAGACATATCATATAATATTCCATTATTTTTAATTATAGATGGTGTATTAGATGATTTGCGTTTGGAAAATGCTTTTAGAAAAGTAATAGAAAGGCATGAAACTTTAAGAACATCATTTGACATTGTAAATGGTGAACCGGTTCAAAGAATCGAGGAAAATGTTGAATTTAAAATAAATAAGTTTAATTGCAATAATGATGAGCTAGATGACTTGATTAATAAATTCATAAAACCATTTGATCTAAGAGAAGTATCACTTATGAGAGCTTCATTGGCAATGATAAATGATAGTAATAAACATTTTTTAATGGTTGATATGCATCATATTATAGCTGATGGTGCATCAGTTGAAGTTTTTGAAAAAGAACTTATTTCATTTTATGAAAACATTGATATGCCAGAGAATAGAATTCAGTTTAAAGACTTTGCAATATGGCAAAATGAATTGTTTAAATCGGAATATATGAAAAAACAAGAAAAATACTGGGAAGATAAATTTAAAGGAGAATTACCTATTCTTGATTTGCCACTGGATTTTTCTAGAACCTCATGTAAAAATTATGATGGAGAGAGGATAGAATTTTATTTAGGTAGGGAAATTTCATTAAAGTTAAATAAACTTAATGAAAAATTACAAGTTACTCCTTTTATGACGTTAATGACGGCGTTTAATATATTACTACTTAAGTATACACATCAAGAGGATATAGTAATAGGATCACCTATTTCTGGTAGAAGTAATAAAGAACTTGAAAATATGATTGGAATGTTTGTTAATACATTGGCATTTAGAAATTACCCAACAGAAGAAAAAGTAATTAAAGATTTTATTTTAGAGGTAAAATACAGTACGCTAAAAGCTTACGAAAATCAAGATTATCCTTTTGAAAAGCTCATAGATAAACTAAAAATTGATAGGAATCAGGATGGAAATGCCTTGTTTAATGTAATGATTGTTCTTCAAACAATGGAAAATACAGAAATAAGAGTTAACAATGTAAAGTACATACCCTATAATTATAAAAACAACACTTCTAAATTTGATATGGTTCTATATGTATATCCTAGAGAAAATGACATGAAATTTGAATTTAATTATTGTTCAAAACTATTTAAAAGAAATACAGCTAAGCGCTTAGTAAAACACTTTTTAAATATACTTGAATTTATGGTTAGTAACGAAGACACTATTATTGGTGATATAAAGTTGCTTTCAGAAAGTGAAAAGAAAAAAATCATTGGATTAGGGAATAATATGTCGGTAGATTGTATAAATGAAAAAACAATATGTGAAATGTTTGAAAAAAAAGTAGAGAAAATGCCTAATAATTTTGCAGTAACAGGTGTAGATGGATCATTAACCTATAGGGAATTGAATGAGAAGGCTAATCAGCTTGCTAGGTTATTAATTGAAAAAAATGTTTCTAGAAATGAAATTGTAGGAATTATGGTAGAACGTACTGAAAAGTTTATAGTTAGTATACTTGGAGTATTGAAGGCGGGCGCTGCATATTTACCTATTGATTCAATCTACCCAGAAGAAAGAATAAAATACATGCTAGAGGATAGTAAGGTTCGTCTACTACTTACTGATAATGTTAATAAAAATAAATTTCAATCAAAAATAAATCAAATATGTATTGAAGATGAGAAAATATATTTTGGACAATCAAGTAATTTAGGAAAGTTATCTATGCCACCAGATTTAGTCTATGTTATATATACATCAGGTTCTACAGGAAAACCTAAGGGTGTAATGATTATGCAAAGCAGCGTAATAAATTTTGTACAAGCTTTTGAGGAAAAAATTTATAGTATGTATACAGGCATTTTAAATTTAGCATTATTAGCTCCATTTGTATTTGATGCTTCGGGTAAACAGATCTTTCCATCTCTTCTTTTAGGACATAGGCTGTATATTATACCTAACTATATAAGAACTAATGCAATTTCCCTTATAAAGTTTTATAAGGAAAATGAAATTGATATATCTGATGGAACTCCTTCTTATATTAGCATTTTATCAGATCCGTCTTTTTATAATAGAATTCACGTTAAACACTTTATAATAGGCGGAGAAGCATTATTGTTAGAAGAAGTAAAGAAATTTTATTATAATTTTGGAGATAATAAGCCGTATATAACTAACACATACGGACCAACAGAGTGTTGTATTGATGCAACAGCATATACTATAAAACCACAGGATGCCTATATTTTAAGAGATATATCAATTGGTAAACCACTGAAAAATTATAATATATATATACTGGACAAAAAATATAAGTTAGTACCTGAAGGTGTTGTAGGAGAAATTTGTATATCAGGCGAAGGCGTTGCGAAAGGATATATTAATAATGACAAATTAACTAGAGAAAGATTTGTTCAGGATATAATGGATTCCAAAAGAAAAATGTATAAGACAGGTGACTTAGGTAGATGGACAGAAGATGGAAATATTCAGTTTATAGGTAGAACAGATCACCAAGTGAAAATCAGGGGTTATAGAATTGAATTAGACGAAATAAAGAACGTAATATTATCATATAAGGATATAAAAGACGCAGTTGTATTATGCAGAAAAAACCATTTAAATATACAGTATATTTGCGCATATATTACATGCAGTGAAAAGATAGAAGTTGCAAATTTAAAGGATTATCTTATGGAACATTTACCTAATTATATGGTTCCACAAAATATTACAACTGTTGAAAAGATAAATTTAAACAATAATGGTAAGGTAGATACTAGTTTTCTGCCAGACACTGAGGAAGAAGTAAAAATGCAAAAAAATTACATACCTCCTCAAAATGAAATACAAAAGATATTATGTAACATATGGTCAGAGGTTATTGGAGTAGATAAAGTAGGTATTAAAGATAACTTCTTTATGTTAGGTGGAGATTCAATAAAAGCAATTCAGTTAATTGCAAAAATGGATAAATACAGGTTGTCGTTGCAATTAAAAGATATATTTAAGTATCAAACAATTGTAGAACTTTCATCTAGAATAAAGGTAAATGCTAAAGAAATTGATAACTCTTTAGTATTAGGAAGAGTGCCTTTTTCGCCTATACAATTTTGGATGTTACAGCGTAACACAAAAGCACTAGGTCATAGAAACCTTGCATTTGTATTGTATAGGCAAGAAGGGTTTGGGAAGAAAAATATCGACGAAATCTTTACTGAAATTGTTAAACACCACGATGCTCTTAGAATAGTATTAAGAAGGCAAAGTGACAAAATACATCAATATAATAGGGGGATAGATGGAAAGCTTTTTGATATTAAAGTTGTTGATTTAAGCAATTCTCAAGATTTTGTTAAGGAATCAGAATATGTTATAGATAGTATACATGCAAGTATTGATTTAGAGAATGGACCATTAGTAAAACTTGGACTTATAAAAGGCAACGATGGAGAACATCTAGTGATTGTAATGCATCAAATGGTTATAGATCATATGTCATGGAGAATAATTTTTGAAGATTTTATTACAGCATTTACGCAGTTAGGTAATAACCAAGAAATTGTATTACCTAATAAAACAGATTCATTTAAAAAGTGGGTTGAATATATATATAAATATGCAAAAAGCAGCGAACTTTTAAGTGAGAAAAGTTACTGGGATGAAGTTGAATATTCTGAATTAGTAGAATTACCTGTAGATAATAAAATTGATGTTCCTTTTATAAGGGATAATTTTATTGTACAAAGAGAATTAAATTATGAGGATACTGAAAGATTATTTAATTTGGTTAAAAGTAAGAAAGATATAAAAATAGAATCTGTATTTTTGTACGCATTAGGGGTAACAATAAAACAATGGACTGGAAGTAACAATCTTATTGTTAATTTGGGCAGTCATGGTAGAGATTTAATATTAGAAGGTGTTAATATTTCAAGAACCGTTGGAAGGTTTGCAGCAATGTATCCATCAGTTTTTAAGCTTCCTAAAACAGAAAATGAGAAGTTGTGCTTAGAATATTTCAATACCGTTTTAAAAAACATTCCTAATGCTGGTATTGGTTATGGAATTTTGAGATATATATCTAGTTTAGATAAAAAGCTAGGCATTAATTTTAAATTAAATCCAGAAATATCGTTTAGTCATATGGGAAATTTTGATACGGATTTGGACACAGATGTATTTAAAATATCTACATTACCTAGCGGGAAAAATATAAGTGGTGAAGAAGTTTTTAGTTATAAATTAAAAATATTTACAATGATTATAACAGATAGATTGAATATTAATATTGAATACAATAAGAAACAGTTTAAGGAAGACACAATTAACACTTTTTTTGACAATTATATAAAAAATTTAAATAAGATTACGGAGCATATATCCTATGTATAGGGATTTATGTAAGTGTGAGAATAAATAAGTAGTGTTAATAAATGGAGGAATTAAGTGATGGTTAATATGAATAAAAATGAAGAACAAGCATCTAAAGTTTATCCGCAAGCTGCTATAATGAAGCTTGTATCTGGAGTGGGGTTTGCATTTGCAATGAAAACAGCAGTAGACCTTAATTTGTTTTCCTTATTAAAAGATAAAAGGCTTTCAGTTGAAGGTTTGGCAGAGTCTTTGGATTTAGAACCTTCTGCATTGAATAGATTACTAAGAGCATTACAAGCTATAGGATTATTGAGTAAGGATGAAAAAAGAAATTATGTAATAACAGAATACGGTGAAGTTCTCATACCTGGAAGCCCTAAATCAATTTATCCAATGGTAAAATATCTAATGCATGAAACTGTTATACAATCTATGCTTAAAATGGATTATAGCATTAGAAAAGGGAAATCTTCTTTTGAAAAGTTTTATGGTAATAAGTATGATGAAAATAATAGTGACGGTAAAAGTAACTTAGAACTTATGGACAAAGCTATGAAAGTTTATTCAACAATAAGTTTACCTTCATTATTGGATGTATATAATTTTGAAAAATTCAATCTAATTGTGGATGTTGCAGGAGGTATGGGACAATTAATAACAGGAATAATCAGGTCAAGCAATAATCCTAGATGTGTATTGTTTGATCTTCCAGACACAATTGAGAGAGCAAAAAACAATATGGAAAATAAAGAATTAGGTGATCGTTACCAATTGGTTGCTGGTGATATGTTCAAAAAGGTCCCAGATGGTGGAGATTTATATATAGTAAGTAAAGTACTGAATAATTGGGATGATGAACATGTAGAGAATATACTTAAAAATATTAGTGAAGCTATGTCGGATAAAGGAAGAGTTATTATAATTGAGAATGTACTTTCTGAGGATAAAATTTCTCTAGAAGAAGCATTTAGAGATTTGCTATTTTTGGTTTGCACACATGGGGGAGGTGTTAGAAGTAAAAATGAGCTTGGAAGGCTAATTAAAGGTTCAGGACTAAATTTATTGAATGTTATAAAAACATCTAGTAGTTATTGTATTCTTGAGTGCGATAAGGCCCAATAAACCTAGGTGGCAAATAATATATACATTTTAGAAAAAATAAAAATCATGAGATAATTGATTTCATGGTAAAATATTGCATAAAATTCCATCGTAATAGTTACTAAAGTAATATGTAAAACTATTACTTTAGTAACTATTAAAATAAAGTTCCATTAAGTATAATAAAACTATTGAAAATTGGAGGCGTTAAAATGTTAGAATTAATGAATGTAACAAAAAAATATGGCGATTTTACTGCTGTGGACAATCTTTCGCTTAATATTGAAGATGGTGAAGTATTTGGGCTTTTAGGTCCTAATGGTGCAGGGAAATCTACTACAGTATCCATGATAAGTACTGTAATATCGCCAACAAGCGGAGATATTACAGTTGATAATAAATTATTAAGAGAAAAACCTACACAAATAAAGAAAGTAATGGGAATAGTACCTCAAGATATAGCTTTATATGACACTTTAAGCACAAAAAATAATTTGGAGTTTTTTGGATGCCTTTATGGATTGAAAGGGAAAAAACTAAAAGAAAGGATTAGTGAGGTTCTAAAGATAATTGAGCTTGAAGATAAAAAAAATCAGGACGTTGGAGAGCTTTCAGGGGGAATGAAGAGAAGAGTTAATATTGGTGTCGCTTTGATGAATAATCCTAAGCTTCTAATTCTAGACGAACCAACAGTTGGAATAGATCCACAGTCTAGAAATCATATACTAGAGACAGTGAAAAAATTAAATAATGAAAGAGGAATGACGGTAATTTATACAAGCCATTATATGGAAGAAGTCGAGTATCTTTGTAAAAGAGTTGGTATTATGGATCATGGAAAGTTGATAGCACTAGGAACTAAGGAGGAGTTAAAGAAAAATTTACAGTCAAAAGATAAGCTTACAGTTACATATACCAAAGCTAGTAAAGAGGCCTTAGAGAAAGTTAAAAATGTTGCCGGAACAGAAAAGGTTAGAATAAGTAATAATCAGATATCATTATTAGTAGATCAGCGTAAAAGAAATATTATAAATGTTGTTGAAGATATAAGAAATTTAGGAATAAACTTATCAAGTTTTAAATACGAAGAGGTAAATTTGGAAAGTATTTTCTTACAAATCACAGGTAAATCTTTAAGGGAATAATTGAATGGGGGAAAAATCATGAATAAGTTATTACATCTATTTTTGTTAGATACAAAACTCTTATTAAAATCAAAAGTATTTTATTTCAAGTTAGTGTTATTTCCAGTTGCAATTATTCTAATACTTGGATCTATTTTTAACAGTAGTAATAAAAATATATTGAAAACATTCAATGTGGCATATTATAGCGAAGATACTGATTATCAAAGCTTAAATCTATCTGAAACTTTAAGAGATGATGTATTTAAGAGCAAAGATATAAAAAAAATAATGAATTTAGAAAAAGTTAATAGCTACGCTAAAGGTAAGGAGCTTGTAAGTAATGGAACTGTAGCGGCACTTGTATATGTTCCTAAAAATTTTACAAAAAATTACTTAAAAAATGAAAAAATCAAAATTGCAGTTGTAGGTGATAATAATAAATCTGATGATGTTTTAATAGTAAAAACTATTTTAAATAGCTTTGATAAGAATATATCTACAATGAGGGTAGAACAAGACGAAGCAGAAGATGAGATAAAGAGTAAAGCCTCGATAAACCAAGAAGATCTTAATAAATTAGTTACTTCTATAGAAGATACTAGTAGCATGTCATCAAAAGTTTTAGAAGTTGCTACAAGAAGTAATGCAAAACCTTTAGATATGATGCAATATGAAGTTTTTGCAATAGCTGTAATGTTTTCTATAATAACAGCTTTTGAGCTTACCCATAATATTGTAAGCGATAAATTAAATAATACTATGGATAGAATAAAATCAACACCAACGTCGAATTTTCAATATATTCTTGGGAAAATTATAGGAATAGTAGTAGCAATAGTAGTACAAATGATTACTGTAATAGTTGTAAGTGGCATAGCTTTCAATGTAAAGTACAATAATGTGTCTGAAATTCTACTAATAACCGTTGTTTATGGTTTTGCCATAGGAAGTATTGTAGTTTGTGCTGGAATACTTGCAAAAGATCATATGGCAGTTTCAAGTGCTATGGCACCGATTTTATGGGGATTTAGTTTTCTTGGAGGAAGTCTTTTCAATAAAAGTAGTTTTCCAGATACCCTTGGGATTATTCAAAAAATAATCCCAAATGGAAAAGCAATTAATTGTTATCTTGGGGTTTGCGAGGGAAATGGAATTAATTATATATATAAAGATATTTTTGAATTATTAGGTATAACGGCAATATTTATTTTAATAGCTTTAATGTTATCAAGTGAAGGTAATAAATTTAAGTTTATAAACAATAAGAAAAATACTTTAATCGGTAATGATGCAATAAAATAATTTAGAGAGGACGGTAAAAATGTATATATTAAACATGATAAAAATTCAATTAAAACTCTTATTTAATAATAGATTAGCAGTTTTTTCTATAATTTTAGCACCATTACTGCTTACATTTTTAGTATCATATTCAAGTAGTAGCGTGAATAAAACAAATGTATATTTTGCGGATGAAGATAATAGTGAAGCTTCAAAACAATTGATATTTATGATGAAAAATCAACATGATTTAAACTTAATAAGTTCATCACAAAGTGAAATAAAAAATAAAGTAGATAATGATAATATTACTGTTGGCGTTGTTATTAATAAAGGATTTCAGAATAAATTAGAAAATGATAAATCGTTAGATGCTACTCTTATTGAAAATTATGATAATATTGATGGAGAAAATCTTTCACAGATTATTTTATCAGATGAAAATACATTGCAAAAGGTCAATTTAGATTCAAAAAACATTTCGAAAATTTCAGGTGATAATAAGCATAGCATATCTAGTAAGCTTATTAAAAAAATAAATAATGATGGTAGTATTAAATTTTCATACGAAAATATAATAAGTGGTCAGAACTCAGAGAATAAAATCACCCAAAGTTTAATTGGATTTTTGTTAATGTTTCTATGGTTTGTTGCAATCCAAGGATTTAGAACGTTAATAGAGGAAAAAGAAAATAACACTTTTAATAGGATAAAAGGAACACCGACAAAATATGGGAAGTATTTGTTAAGTAAAATTATATCTACCTATATATTTGGAATGATAATTATAGCAATAATACTTTTATTTGGAAAATATGCGTTGAATGCAAAAATAGTCAATAACGTTGTTCCAGAGGTAATCATATTAGCCATATATTTTTTTGCTTTAGTTGGAATAGTAATGATATTTGTACCTTTTGTGAAAAAACATCAAACCTTTACTATAATAGGTGCATCAATAATGGCCTTAACGGGAATTCTTGGAGGAAGCTTCTTTTCCATGGATGAACTAGAATTACCAAAAGCAATTCAAATTATTTCAAAATTCATGCCAGAAACTTGGGGAATAAAATCACTTAAAGATGTTATATTTAATAGCGCATCTTTGGGATCACAAATTCAAAGCATAGTTATATTAGGTGCTTCTGGTATAGTTGGATTATTAGTATCTACAATATTGATGAAAATTATAAGTAAAACTGAAAAAGGTTTTTAAAAAAATAATAAAAAGGGGTGTTTAATATGAATTCAATGGTAATTATAGGCTGTGTAGAGATAGTTTTGGGAGTAATAATAAATATATTTATAAAAAAGATAGTCATGTTTTTGTTTAAAAAGGGTGGTTTTTTATCATACTTACCTGTAAGGGTTGCTGGGGTATGGCTTTTGATAAATGGTATATCAAGAATGTTTAATGTATAACTAATAGCGCTGCTACACTAAGAAATTAGTGTAACAGCTATTTTATTGGAAAAATACACCCACCTGGCTTAAGAAGCTTGGACAAAGGTGCATAAATATATTTATGCTATTAAAGAGTTATATTTGGCAGTGAATAACATTTGTTGTTTTTGTATAAGCTTTAAGTATATCAAAACAATACTTAATGATCCAATAATCAATATTTTTTTACATTTTTATATATTATTCCATAAAAATACAAAATATAGTTGACGAAATTTGGTATAGGCAATACAATTAAAGTATACATATTAGAAAAAATATTAAACATTAAAAGGAAACAATTATTAAGAAAATATGTGCCACCAATAGTTGAACTGTGTCTATTATTCGTTACCTAAAAATCAAAAAGTCCATTAGAGGACAAGGTAGTGGATTTTTTGCATTGAGAGGAGTGTTGTTTATGAGTAAAAAAAAATCGTCCACAAAGATGGCTGTTATAAGTTTATTTCCATTTGTAAAAAAATATAGAAGTTACATAATAATAACTTTATTTGCAGTGGTCATAGAAGTTATTATAGGAATATATTTTGCAAAATCATTAGGTGGAATTGCAGATGCAGCTATTGCAAAGAACTTTATAGCGCTAAAAAAATTTTTAGTTTTATTTTTTGCAGTAATATTCTTAGATATGGCAATAAAATTTATTAAAGCATTTTTTACAGGAAGGTTTACAGAGTGTTGCTTATTTGATATTAGGCAGAAAACCTTCAGAAACATTAGTAATCTTCCAATTCCTTATTTGGACAAACATTCCTCTGGAGATTTAGTTTCAAGAATAAATACTGACTTAGTACTCATCCAAAACTTTTTGCAAGGTACATTAGGTGATCTTTTAGCGACTCCCTTAAGAGTGATTGTATCTGGGACATATCTATTTATAATAAGTTGGAAGCTTGCTTTGTTCACTGTAATTTCAATTCCACTTTTGATGGTACTCTCTATAACTTTAAGCAAGCCGGTACAAAAATATATAAAACAGCAACAGGATGAGATAGGTAAGGTGAATTCTCTAGCAGAAGATTGTATTTCTGGTCTTCTTGTTATAAAATCTTTTGTTCTTCAAGAAAATATGAAGGGAAGATACGATGAGGCTGTTAATAAATCTGTTTCCAAAGGATTGAAAGCTTGTTTAATTGAGGCTATAGTATCTCCTTTTGGTATCCTTATGAATATCATTCCATTTGTTCTTTGTTTTGCTTACGGAGGATATTTAGGTGTTCATGGTGAAATTACAGTTGGGATGTTAATAGCATTTATCCAGCTTGTAGACTACGTGGTTAATCCTTTGAGCAATGTTCCTAATCTGATAAAGGGATTTAGGTCAGCTTCGGCAGGTACTGAGCGAATAAATGAAATATGGAATGAAGCAAAGGAAAGAACAAATGGTACTAAATTTAATATTAACGCTAAAGTTAATGCCATAAGATTTGAAGGTGTGTGGTTTTCATATAATGAAGACAAAAATATTTTAAAAGAATTAAGCTTCAATATAAAAAATGGCGAAACTGTGGCCTTAGTGGGTCGTAGCGGCTGTGGCAAAAGCACACTACTAAAATTAATTAACGGTTTTTATGGCGTTAATAAAGGTAGTATAAAAATATATAATCATGATATTAGCTCTTGGAAGCTAACTGATATGCGAAATTTGATATCTACAGTATCTCAGGATAATTATCTTTTTCCTGAAAGCATTTATGTAAACATAGCATATGGAAATCATCAGGCCTCGAAGGAGGAAATAACCACTGCCGCGAAACTAGCTAATTGTGATGATTTTATTATGTCACTGCCTAAGGGATATGATACTTTAATTGGTGAAAGAGGAGTCAAGTTATCAGGAGGTCAAAAGCAAAGAATTGCTATAGCAAGAGCTATCCTTAAAAATGCTCCTATTCTTCTATTAGATGAAGCCACCTCTGCATTAGATACAGAGTCAGAAAAGGAAGTACAAAATGCACTTTTGAAGCTTATGGAAAATAGGACAACATTAGTTGTTGCCCATAGACTTTCTACCATTCAGAATGTAGATAGAATACTTGTGATAGATGATGGATGTGTTGTGGAAGAAGGTAATCATGAAGAGTTATTTCTAAAAGATGCATTATACAAACAACTCTACTTAAAACAATTTATTGACAAACCTGAAAATAAAATTGGAAAATTAGATGCATAGGGAGGCAATAATATGTTAAAAAAGCTAAAAAATAATAATTTATTTAGAATAACTAAATTTTTAAAGAAAAACTGGCCTCTATATAGCATAGGCTTAATTGGACTTAGTTTTATTAATTTTATTTGCAACTTTTTTTCAGCGGTTGGAATAAAAGCAGTGACAGATGCACTTTTAAGTAAAGACATGAATGCACTAATGAAAGGTATCATTTTTATGGCAACAGGATTTGGTATATTAGTAATAATTATTCCTTTTTTATCTTATGCCTTTGATAGCATTATAAAAAAGACTACAGGTGAAATTCGAAGAATATTATTTTTTCATATAGAAAAGCTTCCTGTAAAATATATTGAAAATAATCATAGTGGAGATTTGATTTCAAGGCTAACAAATGATGTTCAAACTGCTGAAAATGCTTATGGTAATCAGCTTTTAATGGTAATGATGCCAATTGTATCTGGTATAGGTTCTATTATAGTTATATTTTATATTGATTGGCGTATGGCCATTTTGGGAGTCATAATTGGAGCATCTACCATGATTTCAAACACTATATTTATCAAACCATTAAAAAAGGTTAGTGATAAAATACAAAATTTATTATCTTCCTTAAATCAAAAGCTTACAGATACTTTAGCTGGTATACAAGTTATTAAATCATTTAATCTATTAGGATTAATGGAGAAAAAGTATAAGATGAATAATGAAGATATTAGAAAGTGGTCCATAAATCGTGTAATTAAAAATTCTTTTTTAAATGGCATCAATAGCTTTCTCGGAAATATGAGCTTTATTGGTATTTACGTAATAGGTATAGTCTTTATTATTAATAACACGCTTACTTTTGGGAAACTTATTGCTATAATCCAGATGTTAAATGGTGTAATGTGGATGTTTAATTCCTTAGGGGTATTTTTGACCCAGCTTCAAAGTTCTCTTGCTGGAATAGATAGAATATTTGAAATTTTAGATATAAAAGAAGAAGAAACCACTTTAACATTAAACAATTTAGAAAATGTAGAAAGGGATGCTCAAGATGGAATTATAGAATTTCAAAATATTAAGTTTGCATATGAAGAAACTAATATTTTAAATAGTGTAAATATAGAGGTTGGCAAAAATCAAGTTATAGCTATTGTAGGCTCCAGCGGAGGCGGTAAAAGTACTTTGTTTAAACTCCTTTTAAAATTTTACAACATTAAAGAAGGTTGCATAAAGGTATTTGGAAAAGATATAAATACCTTTAGTCTTGATGAGTTAAGAAGTCTAATAGCATATGTTCCTCAAGATAATTATCTTTTTAGAGGAACAATTGCAGATAATATATCATATGGAAAGGAGAATGCCACATTTGAACAAGTTATTGAATCAGCAAAGGCTGCCAATGCTCATGATTTCATAATGACGCTTTCTTCTGGTTATGGAACTGAAGTTGGGGAAAGAGGAGCACACCTCTCAGGGGGACAAAGACAAAGAATTGCAATAGCTAGAGCTATACTTAAGAATGCACCTATACTTCTTTTAGATGAAGCTACCTCCTCTTTGGATTCTGAGTCTGAAGATGCAGTTCAAAAAGCCTTAGATATCATTATGAAGGGTAGAAGCACAATTGTAGTAGCACACAGGCTATCCACTATCCAACATGCAGATAAAATCTTAGTTTTAGATAATGGAATCATTCCAGAGGTAGGAGATCATGAACACTTGCTTAATATGAATGGTATTTATTCAAGACTTTATAATCTACAGTTTGAAGGGAAACAAGCATAGATTTATATTGATCTTCAAAAAAATCAGTACCGCCCGTTTTATAGATAGTTTGGCAACTAGAAAACATGTCATGTGCACATTTCTTAAGAATTTTATCTAGGATAACATTTGGAACTATGACAGCAGTTTGTTTATCATCCAAACGTTTTGAAGGTATAAATGCATATGTATCATTTATTAGCGGGATCAGAATAGGCAAGTATAACAATATTACCTTTTCCGTCAGTTGTTGTTCCTTTAAAAGTAGAGTCATTAGGCGACAATGTACTTGTCCAATTAATTCCATCTTTGCTTGTATAGATGAAGCCCATAAAATAAGTTTCATAATTTCCTTGAGTAGTTTCGTTAGCTATACCCACATACTCCTGATGAACAGAATCATATACATATTGTGTAACATTAGTTGGTACAGATATTTCGCTTTAAGCTGGTAACTGAACAAGATTAGCAATGTTTATTGTTGATAACTTATGTGTAGAAAAACAAATTATTGACAACTACCGTTTCTGTTATGTTACTACAGAGACCCCAATTTCACACGCACCTCGGTACCTACTAATTTTACATTAATGACAAATAACATAATAAAAGCAATATGTTGACAAAAGCAACAAAAGGGAATACACTTATGTGGACAAGCTTTTAAAAAAATATGAAAAGGAGACGATTTAATATGAAAAAAAAGATTTTAACAGGGTTAGTAGCACTTTCATTATGTTTTATGACTGCAATTCCAGCATTTGCTGATACGGTTAATTACCATGGTTATGCTATAAATTGGGATCATGGGAGAAAATTGGCAGTATACAGTTATTCAGACGTTGGGACACATGTATTTACGCACTCAGCTACAGCTAATTCCACATTTTCAGGCTGGAAAAAACCTGGAGTTGACGCATATGCACAACAGTTAGTTGGAATATATGACGCTACAGCTTATTGGGCTTGTAGATAATGCGTAAAGTAAATCTTATTGGTAATGTTCGCTATCTTGGAGCTATATTAATAGTAATGCAGGGCACTTTAATTGCCTTGCTTGCTATTTTTATGCTAAATAATACGTATCAAGACCAATGGAATAAATATTTACAAACAAGTTCTTCACTTAATGTGCATCTTAATGATATTTCTGAGAGTCATAAAGACAATATTGAAGGCTTCCTACAAAATGAGGCACTTAAAAAAAATCTTTTTATAGCCAGAAAAGATTTAGCGTTAAATGATAACGCTATCTTTTCTGGTTATACTTTTGGCATATATGGTGATACTCAAAGTAATAACGTTTCATTTGAATTTTATGGTAAAAAGGTTATCGATAAAGATATACTTAATAAGCTCCTTTTATCAAAAAAAGATGAAAGTACTCTTGGTATAGATAAAGGCAGCATTTACAGTGTTGGTGAAATTCCTTCATTCAGATTTGGAGGAAAAACGGTTTTTAAAAAGTTGAACCGTTTAATAGAAGAAAGTGGTACTATCAATGGAGACTACGTTATTCTTGGGTTAAAGGATAGTGATAAAAATGCTTTTGTACAGGGATTGGCTTTAGCCTGTAATGTGCCCGCTGATAATCTACTCAGGAAAATGAAAGGCTATAATGTAGATGATAGCTTTATGAGAACAATACTGCTGGTATTTATTTTTGCTCAGATAATTTTAAATGCAGTGTATTTTATGATTATAACTATACGTAACCTAAGTAAAAGTGGTAAATTGGCACTTTTAGGATGGTCAAGAACCTCATATTGTACTGAAACATTAGGAATATTTATTGGTTATGCACTGCTAAATATTCCAATTCAAATCCTTATAGGAATTTTGCTTTCTGGTTGGAGCAAAATAACAGGTTTATTTATTAGTTATTTCATATTATTTGCAGTTATAAATGTTTTACTAGTAACATTAGAAGTCGCAATTTCTGCTATAATTCAGATATCAGTTAGTCCACTGAATGCAATTAAGGGCAGAATACCCAAAAATATATTGTATGTTTTTGGGGTGCTGGCGTATATTGGAGTAAGTGCTGGGATTGTGTTTTGTGGTATTTATGTAGACAGTCCTATGAAAACTATATCAGAAAATGTTAAACTTTCACAAATGTGGAGTAATGTATCAGAGTTTCGGATTTTAAAAAGCATTTCTATTGGTAACGATAAAAATTCCATTACTGGAAATTCAAAAAATCTTGATCAAAGTTTATATGACTGGTACAAAGAGATGTATGATGATAACGGAGTATATCTAATAAATACACAATATTATGATAACAATGTCTTAGGTGGATGGAAACAAAATAGTGTATATGAAAATGTTCCTGAAAAACCATTTTGGTATTTTGCATATTCCCCAAATTATATAAAATCTCTGAATATCAATGTTGATAGTAGAATTATAACTGAGGCAAAATCTGGGACAAGAGTTTACCTTATACCAAAATCTTATTCAGAAAATGGGAAAGTTAAGTTGGAAAACTGGCTCAAAGAAGATTCAATAAAAAATATACATGAAGGAGATATCAGTACTGTATTTAATAAAGAAAAGAATGTAAAATTTATAGAATATACCCCGAAAAACAACATGTTTACATGGAATACAAGTTCAACACTTGAAAATTCATGTACTAATCCGGTTATTTATATATGTACACCAAAAAATATGACATTTTTTGAATCAGAGAGTCTTAAAGGAAATGGCTTAGATAGTCATATAAAATTTGCGAATAAAGCAGTAGCAGAAAAACATTTGGATACAAATACACTCAAAAAATATAAATTAAATGACAACGATCCTCAATTTGTAAATGTAGGAAAATATATTGATGGATTACAGAAAGATTTAATGACTACAATTACATGCTTTGGAGTGGTATTTTTAATATTAATGCTTATCCTTCTAGGGATATTAATTGCTCTTGCAACAGTTTTTAGAATTGCAAATCAGGAAAAAATTAATGTTAAGAAATTTTTAGGCTATGGATTTATTAATTTATATCGCATGCCAATTATTATGCTTATTTCTGTTATATGTATTGAGCTACTTATTATGCTTATTATGCATTCTAAATTTGGGTTTATACTAATGCTTATATTGGCAGTTATTCAGATACTTATTTTTTCAAGGTATATGACTAAATGTGAAATTGAAAACATACGTATGGCTTTTAAAGGAGAGTAGAATTATGGCAAAAGCAATAGAAGTATTAAATGTTACAAAGAAATTTGGGAAAAGATATATATTTAAAAATCTAAATTTGTCCGTTGAAGACGGGGAATTTGTTTCAATTGTTGGACCAAGTGGTTGTGGAAAATCAACTCTCCTAAATATGATAGGCCTTTTAGAATCAAGCGATGTAGGTCAGATTAAGCTAAAAGGAAAAGAAATTCCTAAAATAAAAAGTAACGGAGCTACAATGCTAAGGCGTAATACAATTAATTACTTATTTCAATCATTTGCGTTAATCAATGATATGACAATCTATAATAACCTTTTTCTAGCAATGAATTTCTCTAATATCACTAAAAAGGAAAAGGATACAAGAATAGAGGAAATATTAAAAAAGGTTCATTTAGAAAAATTCAAGGATGAAAAAGTTAATACACTCTCAGGTGGTGAACAGCAAAGAGTAGCCCTTGCAAGAACGATACTTAAGCCAGGTGATATCATTCTTGCAGATGAGCCAACTGGAGCTTTAGATTCTGTGGCTGCTGAAATTGCATTTAATCTAATTAAGGATTTAAGCAAACAGTATAAAAAAACTGTAATGATGGTTACGCACAGTAAATATTTAGCAAATCAAACGGATAGAATAATTAACATTTTGGAAGCGGTGTAAATAATTTTGTGTATTCTCTTTCTTTGGACAAATAATTAGCGTACGAAATATCATTTTCGGGTATGCTACCCCTACTACCATAAATACTGTTAAATTAAAAGAGAGTGTAATTTAAAATGGTACCTATAGAGTAGACACGTGAAAAAAAGTGTTTTATCTATAGGTATTTTTTTATATAATAAATTACATAATGAAATTTATGCAGGAGGTATAAAATGAGTAAAATAACATTTTCACAATCTAGGAATAGGGAAGAAACTATTAAATGGACATTTTAAAGATGAATGTAAGCATACAATACATAAATTCATCATTAATATTGCGTAGTCTTTTTTTAATCTCCTTGTCAAAAAGAGGTGTATTTCATTCGGAATCAATTCTCCAAAAGAACAAATAAGATCATGATGAAATCTACCAAGCATCACATCTGCACATCTGCTCATCTCAAAATACAAAGAATTTTTATGTCTTGTTGTAAAAATTCAGTATAAAGTACTTTGCTTAGTTTGGACTTATGCAATATAATGTAAATATAAGGTATAATTACCTGAGCATTTGACACTATAATAGAAAAAATTAGGAATGAGGTATATGTGTGATTTATTTATTTGATGAATTAGAAGATTTTTCAGAAGATACAATGAGAAAAGCAATTATTATAATGCCCAAAAGTCGCATTGAAAAGATAAATAAATTTAAGAATATTATAGATAGAAAAACTTGTTGTATTGGTTATTTGTTACTTGCAATGGGATTATATAATGAGTACGGTATAGATGCCAATGTTAATCTGATTTATGGTCAATTTGGGAAACCAAAAATTTATGGAAGATCTGATATTGAGTTTAATATTAGCCATACACGTACAGGGGTTATTTGTGGCTTGTCAAATAAACCTATTGGAGTAGACATTCAAGAATTTGTAAAGTATGAAGAGAGTTTTGCGACTTATTTTTGTTCAAAAAAAGAAATAAAAATATTAAAAGAATCCAAATTGAAAAAAACACAACTAATGACAAAATTTTGGTGTGTAAAAGAAGCTTATTTAAAGCTTAAAGGTGTTGGAATTGTAAATGATATGAACGAATATGACTATGAAACAGTAAAAAAGAAGAATAATGTTTTTCTTTCAATTATTGAAAAAGAAAAGTATGCAATTGCAATCTGCAAAGAAGAAAGTAATCTAAAAATAACTAAAGTTTTGCTTTTAAATTTAGAAGAGTTTATAGAAAAACGCATAAGTAATGTTAATAATAAGACAAAATGTTTTTAACTTAAATACTTTATTGATGATAATATGTTAAATAGAATTAATGGATTGCTCCAACTAGTATGGATAATTTCTAACGTATGCCAACTAATTTGTAGATTCACTAATAAATTGATTTGGACTTATGAAGTTAGACTTCCATGAATTCTTTCTTAAACACTGCAACTACTGCAAATATTGTTCTAGAATCGAGACTGCTATTATAATATTTAAGAAATCATACATTGAATTAGTACTTTGATAGATTTAACCCGAAGAAAATCTAGCTCACAATGGATGGAGTTAGTAAATGAATATAGATCAAGTGGTCTGAATTTAACAGCATGGTGTAAGAAAAAAGAATTAAGCTCATATCTAAAATGATTTTGACAAAAATACATTGACCAATGTCTTAACTGTTGTATTAATGCTTAAAAATAATAGGGTATATTATATAAAAATCGGGATAAAAGTAAATTAACTATTATAGACTATAATATAACCATAAGAAAAGAATGAAATGATTTTATATGAACTATTTTTTAGAACTAAAATGTATAATATGGCTAATGGCTATATAGATGTTGAAGAAAATCATCATAAAGTTGAGTATAATGATGAAACCTATATTATCGGTGAACAAGGTTAAGAAAGTGATAATGCATATGAAACAAGTAAGACAAGCAAACTGCATCAATCATCATCTCTTTCACCTTGTAAATCATCAACTCCGGCACGACTGCTGATGCTCACTCTCGGTCCAAAGGATGGACAACGTAATATACACATGGAACAACCATTTCCATACCTTAAACAATTACCCATTGGTCCAGTGGAACCTGTAGTTTCAATAAACACATCGCCACTAACATAAGTACCATCTGAAAGGGATATCCCATCTATTTTATTTTCATGCTTTTTTACATCAATTACTCTTTTAATTAAATTAATTGATATCCCTAAGCTTTTGATGTAATTATGAATATCTGGTTCAATTTTATTAACATCATACAATGAGGCATGTTTATGACCAGG
>LIDZ01012685.1_pt5 | contig 37212 bp, 29 predicted proteins | sample 644651 | NCBI WGS metagenome assembly LIDZ01 (sample SAMN03856242, study PRJNA289617) | food metagenome | isolation source: wine grapes on drying loft during traditional withering process | host: Vitis vinifera cv. Corvina | place: Italy: Gargagnago di S. Ambrogio di Valpolicella | collected 2014-01 | reverse complement strand
GAGCCGCATGGATGCGGCGAGAGCGCCGTCAGGACATGGATGTCCGTTCGGCGCGGGCCCACTGAGCAAGACCGGAGCGAGGGAACCCGACGCAGGAGGGCCAAACCAGGAGCAAGCACTTTTGGTTACTTTTAGTGCTTTTTAAAAGTAACTCGCCGAAGGCGAAACAATCTGCCCCCAGGCAGATGCCCTTGATCTTGATCTCAAGCCCTTAAAACTGCTCGGTCCTAGGGAGTCGCTGAACCAACTCATCCAGCAATTTCTGCTCGCGTTTATCTTCCAGCGCGCGCGCCTCATCGATATACCGCTGCACCAACTTACGCAGCCCCTCCACCCGCGCATACGCCTTCTGCCACTCTTCGCGCGCCTTGTTCAAATTATTCTGATGCCACGCCAGGCTCTGACGCTGCTGCGCCACCGCCGTCTCCAACTGATTGAGAAAGCGCTGATAATTCATCAGCCACTGACCCGACACCCCATGGGCGCCCTTGTCGATCCACTGCTGCTGATAATCAGAACGAAATTTATCCAGCTCACCCAACTTGGTTTCAGCCAGCCGCACCTGCCCCTGAAAATGCCCCAGACGCTGGACGGCAGCCTTCTCGACCTTTTCGGCCATCTCGACCACCGGCGCCAGACGGCCTGCGCGACTCAGAGCCATGGCCGATTAACCGCCGGCCTGAGGATTGAAAATCTTCGCCAACTGCTCCTCACTGCTCTGCATGCTCTCGTTCTCCTGCAAGCCCTGGCGCAAATACTTCACCAACTGCGGCTGCAGCGAAATCGCCAGATCCGTCTCGCGGTCCCCGCCGGCCACGTACGCGCCGACACTGATCAAATCGCGGCTCTGCTGATAGCGCGACCACAACTGCTTGAAATACTGCGCCTGCACCATGTGCTGCGGATCGACCACAGACGGCATCACCCGGCTGATCGACGCTTCGATATCGATGGCCGGGTAATGGCCTTCTTCGGCCAGCCGCCGCGACAGCACAATGTGGCCGTCGAGCACGCCCCGGGCCGAGTCAGCGATCGGGTCCTGCTGGTCGTCGCCTTCGGACAAGACGGTGTAGAACGCGGTGATCGAGCCACCGCCCGCCTCGGCGTTACCGGCGCGCTCCACCAGCTTGGGCAGCTTGGCGAACACCGACGGTGGATACCCTTTGGTCGCAGGCGGCTCGCCGATGGCCAGGGCGATTTCCCGCTGGGCCTGGGCGAAACGCGTCAGCGAATCCATCAGCAACAGGACGTTCTTGCCCTTGTCGCGAAAATACTCGGCGATACGCGTGCAATACATCGCGGCGCGCAGACGCATCAACGGCGCATCATCCGCCGGAGAGGCCACGACGACCGAACGCTTGAGGCCCTCCTCGCCCAGGCTGTGCTCGATGAATTCCTTCACCTCGCGGCCCCGTTCGCCGATCAGCCCGACGACGATGATGTCGGCCTCGGTGAAGCGGGTCATCATCCCCAGCAGCACACTCTTGCCCACGCCGGTACCGGCGAACAGGCCCAGACGCTGGCCGCGCCCGACCGTCAACAAACCGTTGATGCAGCGAATGCCCACGTCAAGCGGCTGGCTGATGGGGTTGCGCTTGAGCGGGTTAATGGTCGGGCCGTCCATCGGCACCCAGTCTTCGGCTTTCATCCCGCCCTTGCCGTCGAGAGGACGACCGGCGCCGTCGAGGACGCGGCCGAGCATGGTCATGCCCATCGGCAGACGGCCGGTGTCCGGCAGCGGCACGACGCGGGCGCCGGGCGCAATGCCGGAGACGCTGCCGACCGGCATCAGGAACACCTTGCTGCCGGCAAAGCCCATGACTTCGGCTTCAACTTCGACCGGATGATGACTGCCGTCGTTGATCACCATGCAACGGCTGCCCATGGCGGCGCGCAGGCCCTCGGCTTCGAGGGTCAGGCCGACCATGCGCAGCAGCCGTCCTTCGACGATCGGCTGCGTAGGCAGGGAGATCGCGTCAGGGTACGTGCTCAGGCGCTTGGCGAAACTGGTGCGTTCAAGGCGCATCGACAGCACCCAGTGGGTAAGTGGTTTTCTCGGCGCTCTGGAGCGCCTCTTCCAGTTCGATCGTCACATCGGGCGGCGCCGGGTGCAGGGCCTGCTCGTGGAGCTGGTCGAACATTTTGCCAAGGGCCTGACTGATCCGCGCCTCGACCGTGGCGTCGATGCGGCTGTGCTCACTCTCGACCCGGCAACCACCCGGCTGCAGCGTCTCATCCTCGAGAATGCGCCAGGTTTCTTCGTGACGCTCGCGCATGGCCTTGACCAACGCGAAGTCCTGCGGATTGACCAGAATGCGCACGTTGGCCGCGCCCATCGGCAGCAGCCGCAAGGCTTCGCGCAGCACCGTGCCGATCTGGCTGGAGTCGGTTTTGAGCTCGCGCTGAATGACCTGGCGGACCACATGCTCGACCAGCGACACCATCGATTTCTCGATCTGCGCATCCTGATCGGCGATGGGTTCGAACAGATGCCCCATCAGGACTTCCATGCTGTCGAGCTTGGCCGCCAGCGCCACTTCCGCTTCCTGACGAACTTTGAGCTGAGTGCTGTGAAAACCCTCTTTTTCGCCGATGGCAAAGCCCTCGTTGTAGGCGTCCTGACGGATGCTTTCCAACTCTTCCAAGGTCATCGGCTGGACTTCTTCCAGCGGTACTTCTTCGCTTTCGGCGAGCTCGGCTTCCTCGATAACCGGTTCCGGCTCGGGTGCTTCCACGTGCGGGTCGAAGCTGGGCAAGGCCCAGACGTCGATCCCGCGCAAATCCTGGGCGCGGATGAGCTCACTGGGTGGTGCTTTATCGGAGCTGGACATCAACGGCACCTACGCTTAAATCATTTCCTCGCCACCTTTGCCGCCAAGAACGATCTCCCCGGCCTCCGCCATACGACGGGCAATGGTGAGAATTTCTTTCTGGGCGCCTTCCACATCGCTGACGCGAACCGGGCCTTTGGCTTCCAGGTCGTCGCGCAGCAGTTCGGCGGCACGTTTGGACATGTTCTTGAAAATCTTTTCTTTGATGGCGTCGTCCGAGCCCTTCAGTGCCAGTACCAGCACATCGGAGGAGACTTCGCGCAGCAAGGCCTGAATCCCGCGGTCGTCGACGTCGGAGAGGTTGTTGAAGACAAACATGAGGTCTTCGATCTGCGTCGACAGGTCTTCGTCCACTTCGCGGATCGAATCCATGAGCTGGCCTTCGATCGAGCTGTCGAGGAAGTTCATGATATCCGCCGCACGCTTGATACCGCCCAGGGTAGTACGCGATGTGTTGGCGTTGCCCGAGAACTGCTTCTCGAGGATCTGGTTCAATTCTTTCAGCGCCGCCGGCTGCACGGTGTTCAACGACGACACGCGCAGGATGATGTCCAGGCGCACTTTGTGGTCGAAGTGGCTGAGCACTTCACCGGCCTGATCGGCGTCCAGGTAGGCGACGACGATGGCTTGAATCTGCGGGTGCTCGAAACGGATGACGTCGGCCACCGCGCGCGGTTCCATCCACTTCAGGCTGTCGAGGCCGCTGGTGTTGCCGCCCAGCAGAATCCGGTCGATCAGGCCGTTGGCCTTGTCCTCGCCCAGTGCCTGGGTGAGCATCTTGCGGATGTAGCCGTCCGAGCCGATGCCGACGCCGGTCTGATCGCCGACCACGTCGACGAACTCGCTCATCACCTGTTCGACCTGCTCGCGGTGCACATTGCGCATCTGCGCCATGGCCACGCCCACCCGTTGAACCTCTTTGGGTCCCATGTGACGCAAGACCTGCGCGGCGTCCGTCTCACCCAGGGTGAGGAGCAGAATCGCGGCCTTGTCCACGCGGGTCAATTTAAGTGCAGCAGCTCTATCACTCATCAGCGTTGATCCACTCTTTGACGACCTGGGCTACACGCGCCGGATCCTCGGCCACAAGGCTCTTGATTGCGTTGAGCTGTGCGTCATAACCCTCGGTAGGGCTCGGCAACAGAATACTTTGCGGACCGCCCAGACTGACGCGGTCGTTTGCCAATTCACCGTCCATCCCGACCATGCCGCCCAGCTCGGAGTCGCCGTCGAGGCGCTTGCCTTGCGGATTGGTGATGCCCTTGAGCACCGGACGCAGCACACCGAACACCAGCACCAGGATGAACAGCACGCCCATGGCCTGTTTAACGATGTCCCAGAACCACGACTGCGAATAGAACGGAATATCCGGGATCACTTCGCCGCGATCGGTGGAGAACGGCACGTTGATCACGCTGACGCTGTCGCCACGGCTGGCATCGAAGCCAACGGCGTCCTGCACCAGACGGGTGAAGCGCGCCAGTTGCTCGGCGGTCCACGGCACCATGGTGGTTTCGCCATTGGCCGGGTTGACCTTGACCTGATCATCGACCACCACGGCGACCGACAGGCGATTGACCTTGCCCTGCTGCTGCTTGGTGTGGCTGATGGAACGGTCGAGCTCGAAGTTCTTGGTCGACTGGTTACGCTTGTCCGCCGGGTACGGCGCCAGCATCGGCTGACCGGTGGCCGGGTCCATGATCTGTTGGCCGTTGGCGTCGAGCAGCGGTTGGCCCGGGGCGATGGCGCCTGCGGCTCCGGCAGCACCGGCGGCGGCGTTCTGTGGCGCCGTTGCCGGGCCTGGCGGCTGGTTGCTCAGCGCACCGGGTACGCCCCCTGAACCGCTGCTGCTGGAGCGCTGTTCGTTGACCGTCTGCTCACTGCGCAGCGCAGGCGTGTCCGGGTTGAAGCTTTCGGCGGTGGACTCGACGGCGCTGAAATCAACGTCTGCCGACACTTCTGCCTTGTAGCGGTCATTGCCCAGCACCGGCTGCAGAATGTTCTGCACACGCTGAGTCAGCATGCTTTCCATGCGGCGGGTGTAATCGAATTGCTTGCCGGCCATGGACAGCTCGGAGTTCTCGGCCTGATCGGAGAGCAGATTGCCCTTCTGATCGACGACAGAAATCTGCGACTTGTTCAGTTCCGGGACGCTGGTGGCGACCAGGTTCATGATCGCCAGCACCTGACCCGGCTCCAGCGAACGACCGGCATACAGCTCAACCAGAATCGAAGCGCTGGGCTTGCGATCGTCACGCACGAACACCGAGCTCTTCGGAATCGCCAGGTGAACACGAGCGCCCTTAACGTTGTTCAGGCTTGAGATGGTCCGCGCCAGTTCGCCTTCCAGGCCACGACGGTAACGAGTGGCCTCCATGAACTGGCTGGTCCCCAGGCCTTGATCCTTGTCGAGGATTTCGAAACCGACGTTGCCGTCGGTCTGGGCGATGCCGGCACCCGCCAGCTTGATGCGGGCACGGGACAGGTCCTCGGACTTCACCAGCAGCGCGCCGGAATTGGGCTCGACGGTGTAGGGAATGTCGGCCTGGGCCAACGTGTCCATGACCTGCTTGGTATCGACACCCGACAGGCTGCCATAGAGCGGCTTGTAATCGGGCTGCTGCGACCAAAGCACGACGGCAAAACCAATCGCCACACTGGCAGCCAGACCGACCATGAGGCCGACCTGACGCAGCATGGTCATCTCGGAGAGATTTTGCAGGAAGGCCAGCCCGAACATTGGCGGCTTGCTTCCTGGCGCACCCGTTTTGGCGGGTACGTTATCGACGACGGCTTCGGCCATGACTTAAATCGTCCTCAAACCGGCATTTGCATGATGTCTTGGTACGCCTGAACCAGCTTGTTGCGTACCTGGGTCAGCGCCTGAAACGACACGCTGGCTTTCTGCGAGGAGATCATCACGTCGGTGAGGTCCACGCCGCTCTTGCCCATCTCGAAAGCGGTCGACAGCTGATTCGACGCCTGCTGGGTGTCGTTGACCTTGTTCACCGCCATGCCGAGCATGTCAGCGAAACTGCTCGCACCGGCCTGTTCTGGCGCTGCGATGGCCTTGGGCTGAGCCATGGCGTCCATCTGCATGGAGCGCATGTCCAACATCAAGCGATTAAATTCAACACCTTGGGTCATGACGTTTCTCTCAAAAGGGCCGCAAATTTTTGACACGGATTCAGCGGTTACCTAAGCATTAGCAACAAGGGTGCCAGACCAATAGCGGCGATATGCCACGTTTGATGAAAGTGTTCGGATGGGTATTTAAACGGACACATAAACGCTGAGGCGCTTCACGCATTGACGCCGCGCGATGCCCTATCAGGCGCAGTCCCTGCGGGAGTGAGCTTGCTCACGAAGACGGCATCACACTCTCTGGAAAATCAGCAGGTTGTCGAATATCTGTCGTCAGCTCCAGTCAGGCAGGCATCCATCTCACCGACACGCGCGCCTGCTCAGGATGCAAACAGAAACCCTTCGACATCCATCCCCGCATCACGCATCTGCGCCAGCTTGTAGCGCAACGTACGCGGGCTGATACCGAGGCGTTCGGCGGCCTCTTTGCGACGGCCACGCTCGGCACGAAGGGTGTCGATGATCATCTGGAACTCACGGCGACGCAGGTCTTCACCCAGGGCGCCCGCCCCTTCCCCGCTGCTCGCCTCGGGCGACGCTTCCATGGCGCCAGTCGCAACTGGCACCACCAGAGGCGTCGGCGCGGCGGCGAAGGTTACCGGGCCGGCCAGGCAGAAATCCTCAGCCTGAATGACACCGCCCTGCTGCAGGATCAGCGCCCGCTGCACGGCGTTATCCAGCTCGCGAACATTGCCAGGCCACGCATAGCTGATCAGACACGCCTGCGCCTCGGCCGACAGCCGCACCGGGGCATGCTTCATTTTATTGACGTGTTTGGCCAACAGACGCTCGGCCAGCGGCAGAATGTCGGCGGGACGCTGGCGCAAGGATTGCCACGCGAGCGGGAACACCGAGAGACGGTAAAACAGGTCTTCGCGAAAGCGCCCTGCGGCCACTTCGCCCGCCAGATCGCGGTTGGTGGTCGCCAGCACGCGGATGTCCAGTTCGATGGGCTTGCGCGCACCGACCCGCTCCACTTCCCGCTCCTGCAACACACGCAACAGCTTGGCCTGCAGGCCCATGGGCATTTCGGAAATCTCGTCGAGCAGAATGGTGCCACCTTCGGCCTGCTCGAACTTGCCGGCCTGGGACGCAATGGCACCGGTAAACGAACCCTTCTCGTGGCCGAACAGCGTGGCCTCGAGCATGTTGTCCGGAATCGCCGCGCAGTTGATCGCAATGAAAGGCTTGCCGGCGCGGGGCGATTGCTCATGAATGAAACGCGCCAGCACTTCTTTACCGGTGCCGGACTCGCCTGAAATCAACACCGTCGAATCACTCTTCGCCACGCGGCTGGCGAGGCTGAGCAACTGGACGCTGGCAGGCTCGACCGCAATCGGACCCTCGCCATCGGCCGGGCCGAGGCGGCCCAGTGCATGGCGAGCCACCAACGCCAGCAACGCCTTGGGCTCGAAGGGCTTGACCATGTAATCAGCCGCGCCCTGACGCATCGCCTCCACGGCGCGGTCCACCGTGCCATGGGCCGTCATCAACAGCACCGGCAACTGGGGGTAGCGGCTGCGCAACTGGCCGAGCAATTGGTGGCCGTCCATGCCGGGCATATTGACGTCACTGACCACCAGGCTGAACGACGAATCGGCAGCGGCAACCAACGCCTCTTCCGCCGACCCGACCGCCTGATAGGCATGGCCGGCCAGCGCCAGGGTTTCGCCCAGCGCTTCACGCAGAGAAGGGTCGTCCTCGACCAGCAGCACCTTGATGCTCATGAGCGCTCACCTGAAGCAATCGTCAACGGACCGGCCTCACTGCCAGTGGACGGCTCAATCCCGGCCCCCGGAACCAGAGGCAGCGACACGATGGCGCAGGTGCCACGACCCGGACGCGAGCGGAATTCGACACGGCCCTGATGCGCCCGCGCCACCGCAGTGACAACGGGCAGACCCAGGCCGGTGCCGGTGGTTTTGGTGGTGAAGAAGGGCTCGCCGATGCGGGCCAGGGCCGCCGGCTCGATGCCGCTGCCACTGTCGCTGATACACAGACGCAGCGTATTGCCGCGGTTGTACGCATGAATCTTGATGCGCCGCCGCCCGTCACGCTGGCCGGCACTGGCCTGGACGGCATTTTCGATAAGGTTGAGCAGCGCGCCGACCAGCGTGTCGCGGTTGCACAGCAATTCCCCCGCCGGGCTGTCGCACTGCCAGCGCACGGCCACGTCACGGACGTGGGTCTGGGCGGCGGATTCTAGGGCAGCGACCAGCGCAGTCGGCGTCACCCGATCGGTCAGCGGCAGTTCGCCACGGGCAAACACCAGCATGTCGCGGACCTGATGCTCGAGCTCGTGCAGGCGCTCCTTGAGCCGGCCGGCGAAGCGCTGTTGGGTCTCGACGTTCAACGCCTGCTCGGCGAGATGGCTAGCGTAAATCATGGCGGCGGACAGCGGCGTGCGGATCTGATGGGCCAGTGATGCGACCATGCGCCCCAGGGACGACAAGCGCTCGTGACGCGCCAGCTGACTTTGCAGATGGCGGGTTTCGGTCAGGTCATTAAGCAGCACCAGCTGGCCCGGCTCGGCGTCCAGGGAACGGGTGGCAATGGACAGACGGCGCCCGTCCTTCAGGGAGATTTCGTGGCCGTCATCCTCGCGCGGAGCAAAGCAGCGGGCGATGACATGGCGCCAGAGCATGCCGATCAACGGTTCGCCCAGCAGATCCAGCGCGGCAGGATTGGCCTCACGGACCCTGCCGGTGCCGTCGATCACGATGACACCGCCGGGCAGCAGGTCGAGCAGGTTTTGAAGGCGGTTCGCCAGACGCTCTTTCTCAGCAAGCTCCTCCATACGCTGGGCGCTGACCACCGCCAGCTCGCCCTTGAGCTCGGTGACCCGTGCTTCCAGCAGGCCGTAGGAATCGGTGAGCTGAGTCGACATCTGGCTGAACAGCGCGAAGGCCTGTTCAAGCCCTTGCCTGCTCGCCACTTCCGGGGACTGCTGCACTAACGAACCAATGGATGAACCGGGTTCGGAAGACATCTGAGCGGCCTGGGGCATAGTTGATCTCTCGGGTAGCGAACCGTCAGTAAACGGTATGTTCCCAGAGACATAGCAATCCTCGTGCCGAAAAAAAACCGCTGAGAAATCAGCGGTTTATTTTTGACGCGTCAAACGACAGTCAGTCGTCGACCTGCTCGTCGCCTTCGCGGCGGCTCATGCCGTACTTGCGCATTTTCTCCACCAGCGTGGTGCGGCGGATGCGCAGACGTTCGGCGGCGCGTGCCACGATCCCGTTGGCATCGTCCAGCGCCTGCTGGATCAAGCCCTGCTCCAGACCGCCGAGGTAGTCCTTCAAGTCCAGACCTTCAGGCGGCAGCAAGGCGCTGCTGGCGAAGTTCGGCGTATGGCCGTTGATGGCCACGCGCTCTTCCAGATCGCTGCGCAGGCTGTCGACCAGTTGCTCGTCTTCGTCGTCGACGTAGCGGAATTTTTTCGGCAGCTCCGAGACACCGATGACACCGTACGGGTGCATGATCGCCATGCGTTCGACGAGGTTGGCAAGCTCACGAACGTTGCCGGGCCAGCCGTGACGACACAGGGACATGATGGCGGCGGAGTTGAAGCGAATCGAACCGCGCTTCTCGTGTTCCATGCGCGAGATCAGTTCGTTCATCAGCAGAGGAATGTCTTCCACACGCTCACGCAGCGGCGCCATTTCGATAGGGAACACGTTGAGGCGGTAGTAGAGATCCTCGCGGAAACTGCCGATCACGATCATGTCTTCAAGATTTTTGTGCGTCGCGGCAATGATGCGCACATCAACGCTCTGGGTCTTGTTGCTGCCCACGCGCTCGAAGGTGCGCTCCTGCAGGACGCGCAGCAGCTTGACCTGCATCGGCAGCGGCATGTCGCCGATTTCATCGAGAAACAGCGTGCCGCCGTTGGCCAGTTCGAAGCGCCCTGCCCGGCTGGTGATGGCGCCGGTGAAAGCACCCTTCTCGTGGCCGAACAGTTCGCTTTCGAGCAACTCGGCCGGAATCGCGCCACAGTTGACGGGCACGAACGGCGCATCGCGGCGCTTGGAATGGTAATGCAGGTTACGGGCGACGACTTCCTTGCCGGTCCCGGACTCACCGAGGATCAGCACGCTGGCGTCGGTGTCGGCAACCTGCTGCATCATCTGGCGGACGTGCTGAATGGCACGGCTGGTGCCGACGAGGCTGCGGAAAAGATTGGGTTCGCGCTGACGCCCACGTTCACGGGCCTGGTCGTACATCTCGCGATAGACCTGGGCACGGTGCAGGGAATCCAGCAGTTTGCTGTAGCTGGGCGGCATCTCGACGGTGGAGAGGACCCGGCGACGCAGATCGTCCGCCAGTTCGGACGAGGAGTTCTCGCCCATCAGCAGGACCGGGAGAAACTCGTCCCACGCGGCCACGGTTTTGAGCAGGCCTTGAAGGCTGCCCGGGGCGTTCACGCTGCCGACCAGCACGCACAGCACTTCTCGGGTAGAGGTCAGCGAACCCACGACTTGCTGCCAGTCTGTGCTGGAGCAGGACAGGTTCTCATCACCCAGAAAATTCAGAATCACCGCCATGTCACGGCGGCGCTGGCTATCGTCATCGATCAGCAGGATTTTGATTTCACGCCACATGCAATAGCAACTTCCCTAGTCAACTCGATGCCCGATCACGGGCAAGCTTTGGCTTTTGTTTCGTCCGTTGAGACGTGTCAATCACCAGAAATTAGTGAACTTCACTAGTTAAGTCAAAAACCCGTACACAGTCAATTTTATGGCGTACATATTTTGGCTACCGACCAAGTGTCAACCGAACAGATGGTAAACCTTTGCCGCGCTTTTCGCTCGCTGGATCTGGGACATTTCGTCGACGATCGCCTGACGTTCGCCCACAGCGACGTCGATAAGCTTGCGATAGACGCCTAGCAGCTCTTCCAGATTTGTTCGCAACTCAGGCTCATCGTTGCTCGCCTGACTGATGACCTCATCGACGCAGGCCCGGCAGGCCATATCGAGCTGGCCGATTGCCTCCCAGTCACGCTGCTCGAGGGCATCGACCAAGGCTTCACGGGTTTCTTCGATTCGCTTGAGTGCAACGCTCATGGGGTTCTCCTTCAGAGCACGGGTTGCTGGTTGCCGATCCCGTCCCAGCCTTCCTTGACCGTGGTCAGCAGGCCGCTGACTTCATCGAGGATCTTCGGATCGGATTTGATGTTCGCTTCTGCCAGACGCTTCATCAGATAGACGTAGAGGTTGTCGACGTGGGCCAGGGCTTCAGCCTGCTTTTCCATGTCCAGGCCTTCACGCAGGCCACCGACGATCTCAATCGCCTTGCCAATCAACAGCCCTTTGGCGGGGATGTCCTTGCGCTCGATGGCGCCCTTGGCCTGGGCGATACGGTCCAGCCCGGCTTCCATCAGCATCTGCACCAGACGGTGTGGCGTGGCCACGGCGGTCTGGGCTTGTGAGTTGACCTTCTGATACTGCCGAAGGGCTGCCATACGGTTCATTGTCTTACCTCGCGCAACGAAGTTTCTATAGTGAGGGTATCGACACGGCCCAGGAAAACTTTAAGGCCAGATGCCAAAAACCCGGCACTGGGAGCCGGGTCTTGATCAAGTCGTCAACGGTCAGCCACTTTGCTGGGCATTGAGCGAGTCGAAGAACGAGGTAATGCTTGTCGCGGAGGCTTTCAACTGCCCCACCAGCAAGTCCATCGCGTTGTATTTGGCAGTCAGGGTGGCGGTCAGGGTCGTCACACGCAGGTCAAGCGCCGTCTGCTGGTTCTGCAGATCAGTCTGCTGCTTGTTAAGGCTGCTGGTGCGCGTGGACAAGATGCCGCCGGTCTGGGTGTACGGCGTGATGGCAGCCTTCATCCGAGACAGCAAGCCGTTGGTGCTGTCTGTGCCGCTGAAGAGCTGCTGCACGTCGCCCGCAAGGCCTTGATCCATCGCAGCGGTGAACTTCTTGGCATCGAGGCTGAGCGTACCGTCGGACTGTCCGGTGGTAATACCCAATTGGGAGAGCACGGAAATACCGCCAGGTGCTCCTGAAGTTACCAATTGATCGCGAATCGCTGAAAGAATCGAGCGCGGCAACGCATCGCCGGTCAATGCCGCCGGGGTTACTGTTGCCCCAGTGGTTTTATCCGGGGTGTCGCTGACCGTCGCCTTGGTGACCGAGGACACCGCCTTGACGACCGTGTTGTACGCGTCGATGAAGGTTTGCAGCGAGGCTTTGAGGCCATCGTTATTACCGGTCACCGCAACGGTCGATTCACCCTTGGCCAGCAGCGTCATGGACAAGCCACCGAGGCTCTTGTCCACGGTGTTGCTGGCGCTGGTGATGGTCAGGCCGTTGACCGTCAGGCTGGCGTCGACCGCTTGCGCGTCGATGTAGCCCGCACTGGTTTTGCTGGCCGGATCGAGCTTGGCGCCAGCGGCGATATTGAATTCGCTGGACGTCGTGCTGGAGGCCGTGATGTCCGTGCCCTTGCCCGTCACCGTCGAGCTGAATACCAGGCGTGAGCCGTTGTCATCGGTGATGATGTTGGCGCTGATGTTCGACGTCGCGGATTGCGCATTGATCTGCTTGGCGACCGACGCCAGCGTAGCGCCGGACGGAATGGTGATCTTGGTGTCAATGCCATTTTGAGTGAGGGTCAAATCGCCACTCGGAATAGCACTGGTGGTCCCGCCGGCAAAAGAAGCACTGGCGACACTTGAAGCCGTTGCAAGGTTTTTGACGTTGATGCTGTAGGTACCGGGTACGGCCGAGTTGTCGGACGTGACGGATAGCTTGGTCGCATCGGAAGCTTTTGCCGCATAACCGGCGAACGCAGGGGTGTCGGTCTTGCCGAGGTTGGTCAGTGCGGTCTGAAATGCGGTCATCGCACTCGTCAGCGTGCCAATGCCGGAGATTTTCGTGGTGACCAGTTTGGTCTGGGTGGTGATCTGGGTTTGCTTCGCGAGCTTGTCGGAGTTGACCAGCGCGGTAACAATCTCACCGATTGCCAGGCCCGAGCCGAGGCCGGTGGAAGGGGTAATAGGACTAGCCATGTGAGTCTCCTTTCAGTTGTAGTCGGCATTTTGACGAGCACGCAATGCCACACGCACAGCGTTCACGTTTCATGCCATTTAAACTTTCGCGTCGAACAGCAGGCTGTTTGCATTCTTCAGGCTGTCAGCGAGCTTCAACGCTTCGGCAGACGGCAATTGCCGCACCACTTCACCGGTTTCCGTAGCGATCACTTTCACCACCACTTTCCCCGACTTGTCGTCAATGGAGAATTCCAGGTTGCGATGAACCGACTGGAAGAACTTTTCCATTTGCTTGACAGCCGCTTGCAGCTCTTCGGTTTTCTTTTCGGGATCTGAGTCTTTACGTGTCGATGTGCCTGACGGCGATGACGCAGCCGGAGCAGGAACGACTTGAGGCGCCACGGCTGGCTTGTCAGCAACCACAGGCACCGCGGGCAACGACTGGACCATTGAATAAGACAAATTCAGCCTGTTACTTATGTCCATGTCCACTCACCTCTTGAAAGTAAAAAGCGGGGGAGCACGCAAGCATACTCCCCCGCCAAAACTCTAGCCGTTATTACTGAAGCAGTTTCAGAACAGCGGATGGCAGCTGGTTAGCCTGGGCCAGAACAGAGGTGGAAGCCTGTTGCAGAGTCTGTTGTTTGGTCAGGTTAGCGGTTTCAGCGGCGAAGTCGGTGTCTTGAACGCGGCCCAGTGCTGCGGTGGCGTTTTCGTTAACGTTTTGCAGGTTGGAGATGGTGCTGGTCAGACGGTTTTGCGCGGCACCGAGGCTCGAGCGGGTGCTGTTGATTGTTGCCAGAGCCGCGTCGATTGCCGAGATAGCGGCGTCGACGTTGGTGTGAGCAGCGGCGTTCGAAGAACCGCTGATCGAAGTGCTGCCGCTGGAAACGCCCAGTGCCGAAGCAGTGAAGCTGCCAGTCAGAACCAGGTCGATGTGGTTCGAAGTACCGGTGTTGGAACCAACTTGCAGGGTTACGGTGCTAGCAGTACCGTCCAGCAGGTTCTTGCCGTTCAGGTTGGTCGAACCGGCGATACGGGTCAGTTCGTCCGACATTTGTGCGTATTCGGAGTCCAGTGCGCCACGGTCAGCAGTACCGTTGGTGTCGTTTCGGGACTGAACAGCCAGTTCACGCATACGCTGCAGAATGTTGGTCGATTCCTGCAAAGCGCCTTCAGCGGTCTGAGCGATCGAGATACCGTCGTTGGCGTTCTTGATGGCAACAGTCTGGCCGCGGATTTGCGAAGTTTCGCGGGTTGCGATCTGCAGGCCGGCTGCGTCGTCTTTAGCGCTGTTGATTTTCAGACCGGAAGACAGACGAGTCATCGAAGTCGACAGTGCATCGGAAGCTTTGGACAGGTTCTTCTGAACAGCCAGGGAAGCTACGTTGGTGTTTACGCCTAAAGCCATGATGAATTCCTCGTGAGTTGTTTGCTGCGGCTATCCGGCCCTGGCAAGCGCCGGGTGTGGCCTAGAGAACCTACGTAATGTTTATCGTCGCGGTTGCCAGGAGCTTGAGGGCTTTTTCAAATTTATTTGCCACCAGAGCGCCACCCCCGCAGTTTGTTGTCCGGGGATACACAGCGTTTCGGCGCAACCCCTGGAAGCTTTAACCTGACCCGGCGATTTGTTAACCAGTTCTCAAAAGAAGGGCGCGCCCTGCGGCGCGCCCGGGTTTTGGTTGCTCCTATCTATAGAGGCGCGTGGGTTATTGCAGCAGCTTGAGGACGGCTGCCGGTAATTGGTTGGCTTGGGCCAGGATGGCGGTAGAGGCTTGCTGAAGGGTCTGTTGCTTGGTGAGCTCGGCGGTTTCGGCGGCGAAATCGACGTCTTCGATCTGACCTCTGGACGCGGTGGCGTTCTTGGTCATGTTCTGGAGGTTTTCGATCGCACTGGTCATCCGATTCTGCTTTGCACCCAGATCGGCACGACCTGAGTTGATCAAACCAATAGCTTTATCAAGAATCTTGACGGTCTCCTCGATATTCTCTATTCGTGCGGGCTTATTGAGCGGATGAAGCTCATCTTTAGCTTGGGTGTCGGAAACCACTTTCTCCGCATCAGCCAGTACCTGTTTTGCGTCAGCCAGAGTTTTCCGGTCGGCATCGGAAGGCGCTGCGATGGCATCAAACGTTTGCTGTGCCGTCGCAAGGTCGATGGTGGCTTTATCCACAGCGTCAGTCATGACGGTAGTCACGGTATTGACGAGATTTCTGAATCCTGTGCCATCAATGGCCAGCGGAGTGTACTCACCTTTAAGCACAGCCTTGGAGCCCGTCGTTGTCGCGTCCGCAAGTACCTCAGCTCGACTCTCCAATGCTGAGAGAATTGACTCAGAGGAAAAATCATCGCTCAACGACAAGGTTATTTTTTCAGTGACGCCAACATTTGCGCCTATTTGGAAACTCAATTCCCCCGCGCTGCCATCCAGCAAATTAAGCTCGGCACCAAACGTAGTTCCCTTGGCTAGACGCGTGACCTCAGCGGTAAGCTGCTGAAATTCGGCATTTAAGGCGCTGCGTTCTTTAGGGCCTTTATCGCCGTTGGCGGCCTGCACCGCTAGATCTCGCATACGTTGAAGATTATTGAGCGATTTATCCATTGCCCCTTCAGCAGTTTGAATAATCGAAATCGCCGCCCCGGCATTGCGCGTCGCCACAGTAAGACCGCGAATCTGGGTGGTCAGACGCGTCGCAAGTTGCATACCCGCAGCATCGTCTTTTGCAGTATTTATCCGCAGCCCTGAAGACAGGCGGGTCATGGCGGTACTCAGTAAGTCCGAGGACCTGTTCAAGTTCCGCTGAACAGACAGCGACGCAATATTGGTATTTACGGTTAAAGCCATTTTTAGTTCCCTCGTTGATAGAAACGGAGAGTTCTCTGATATCGGGGAAGTCCATTTCTCCCGGAGAACCTACCTACTCGCTATCGACAAAGACATACATCGCTTTAGCTCTAAAATTCGCGTTTCAGCAACTTTCGAAAATGCCATCACTACACATGTAGGGCAATTAATTACCTAAACGAAGGTAATCATAGTAAAAACTGTTTTTTGAATTTTTCTGATAAAAAAATCACAAGCCACTCAATTTGACTACCCACTGCAACCTGATCAAGTCAGTCCTGCTCCGGACAGTAAAAGTCTTCGAGAAATTTCCTACATTAGCTTGGGACATGCCTGTCTTCCCTTTTCAAAGCGAACACGCTTACGTCGAATGGTGGATTAAACATCTGCAAAAATAAAAACTAACGAACGGATTTGAAAACCATGAAACTAAAAAACTTATTTACCTTGACCGTACTGACTACATCTGTGCTCGGGGGAACTGCCAACGCAACTGATGTGGATGTCCATATTCAGAATCTTTCGACTGAAGTTATACAAACATCGGATTCTGGTTTTCCACGATACTTGGCGCCCGGTGAAAGCGGGACGGTCACTCTTAACTTCCCGAACACCGGCAGTTCTGTGAACTTCACCTATACGTCAGCATCGGGCAAGACTTGCAGTTTCAGGGGCGGACACCGTATTTACGGTGACCGAGCGGAGAGAAAAGCAGATGCCGTTGGCTCTCAGAGCTACAACAACTGCGGGGCAATCGTTACCGCCCGAAAATGGTCAAGTCCATTCCATTATCGGCTGGGATTTTGGATGACCGATTGATACCCACTGAAGCGCTAGATAAGGAAATTGACGGCGTGTACATATAGCGTTCGATGAATCTACGACCAATGTCGCGATTTTTTTGCAGCATTGGTCGTAGGCTACAGCCACGGACGACTCAGACGTGACTCACTATTTCTACCAATTCGACCTGCAGCCAATCCGCCACCCCCAACCAATCCTGCCGCTCCTGGCACGCCAGAATCGCACCCAGCACCCTCTCCCATTCAGCCTGTCTTTCGACAGAAGCCCCGTCCATCAGTGGCAGCGACCGGTCAATCAGTTCGACCATTTGCAAGGCCCCTTCAATATCGCGGCCCAGGCGGAACAGCTTCGCGCATTCGCGCGCTTCATCTACAACGTGTTCAGGCAGGGTCATGGCGCGGTCCAGTCAGGGTCGAAGTCGGCGCCGGAGATCAATGCACCGTCGCGGCTGGTGTTGAGAAAGGTGACCTCTGGGTGGCGGGCGATGAAGCGTTCGAGTTCGATGAGGTAGCTGCGGAAATTGAGCTGCGTCTTGACCTTTTGGCCCCGCCCGTCGCGCACCCAGTGTTTGGCGATGCTCAGGGCAGGCCCCAGGTCGCCGTCCTGCCAGCCGGTGTGGGTCTTGCCGCCGGGGAAGGCGAAGTCGGCGCCGAACAGGGTAATCCGCGCGGCGCCCATTTTGACGGCGAGATCGACGGCGGGATGAATGACGCTGCCGCCCACATGCAACGTGGCTTTCGGGATTTCTTCGCGCAGCCGGGCATACAGCGGGCTGCTGGAATAGCCGACGTAGCGCGGGCCTTGCCATGCCCCCAGCATTCCCGCGTCCTGGCCCGGCACATAGACCAGCGCGATGTGCGCCGAATCCTCGGTGGGGAGATGCCGGGGGGTGATGCGGTGGTCGATGCTCACCACCACGTCCGGCCTGATGCCTTGGTTGCGCAGGGGCACGTAGGCGGTGTCGACGCAGATAATCAGCGGCCGGTTGGCGCTGTTTGACGTGCTCAACAGGCGCGGCAAATGCTGTTGCAGACTTGGCCCCGTCGCGATGACGAACACGTCACACCCCGACTGCGTGGCAAACAACGCAGCGACATCGGTGTCCCGCTGCACAAGCGCCCTGCCCTGCTCCAGCAGGCGCGCGTTGTCGGGGGTGTCGGCGGCGAACGCCTGGTTGTTGAAGTCGACGTGCACTTCGCTGACCAGCCGATCGCGGATCCGCGCGCTGCTGTCGTCGGCCAGCACCAGTTCAGCCGGGAACGCAAAGAAGGGCAGTTGAATCTCGCTGCGGGCGTCGGCGTACGCGAGGTTCACGCGGGGGTCGGACAGCCAGTCATCCTGTTCCAGCAGTTGCAGCATCAAGGCAAACAGCGCGCCGTTGAGGATGTGGACGTGCAGCGTTTGCAGGGAAGCGTCGGCCAGCAATACCCGCTGCAGATCGCCGAGGGCGGTGCCGTAAAGATGGACGACGGGGCTGTTGGCGGGGAGGCTTTGCGCCTGGGTTTGCGCTTCGGCGAGGCGATCATGGCGGCTGGTGAGCTGAATGCCGCCAATGCTGAGGGTCGATTGTCGGCCTTCGATCAACTGCGCGGGAATGGATTCGACGTTTTCGGCCCGCAACCGCTGGGCCACGTCCGGCCAGCGCTGTTCGATCACGGCGAGGTTGTGCTGGAGAATCTCGCTCATGACGGCAATCCTTTTCCTGGGGGAAGTGCAGAAAGCAAAACGGCGACCTGAGTCATCAGCGTCGCCGTTGTGCAGGCTGGAGGCAGCCCGGTGATTCGCTGTCAGGGACGATAAAGGATCGCCGAGCCCCACGACAAGCCCACGCCGAAACCGCTGACCGCGATGCGCTTCCAGCTGGCGTTCATGACGTGTTTTTCCAGCAGCAGCGGAATGCTGGACGACACCGTGTTGCCGGTCTCGAGCATGTCCTTGACGAATTTCTCCGGCGACTTGCCGTCCTCGAACCGACGGGCGACCGCATCGACGATGGCCGCGCTGCCCTGGTGGATGCAGAACGCATCGACGTCGGAGGATTGCAGGCCGGAGTCTTCGAGCAATTCGTTGAGGTGCGAGGGCACTTTGACCAGCGCGAAGTTGAACACCTGACGCCCGTTCATGTAGAACGCGCCGTCGGTGGTCTTGAGGAACTCTGCGCCGGAGCCGTCGGTGCCGAACTTGGATTTACCCAGCTGCCATGGGGCGTCGTCGCTCATCCAGGTGGCGGTGGCGGCGTCGCCGAAGAGCATGGTGGTGTTGCGGTCTTCCGGGTCGACGATCTTCGAATACGGGTCGGCGGTGACCAGCAGGCCGTTTTTCAGGCCGGTCGCTTCCATGAAGCCTTTCAGCGCATAGATGCCGTAGACGTAGCCCGAGCAACCCAGGGAAATGTCGAACGCGGCGACGTGGGTCGGCAGGCCGAGTTTGTGTTGAACGATGGCGGCCGTGTGCGGCAGGCCTTCTTCGTCACCGTTTTGGGTGACGACGATCAGTGCGTCGATGGCGTCCCGCGAGAGACCGGGGTTGTTGGCGAACAGCTGGTTGACCGCTTCGACGCACAGGTCCGAGGTTTCCTGGGTGTCGTCTTTGCGCGGCAGAAAAGCAGAACCGATCTTGCCAAGGATGAAGTCTTCATCCTTTCCGAATTTGGCACCCTGGGCGTAATTGTCGACGCCGGCCGTGGGCACATAACTCGCTATGCTCTTGATGCCAATCATCATGGCTTCCCAATAAAAAACTGCTGAACATCACCCGGCGCGGTTAGGCGGGGCGTTGAAAATCCGGGGCTTGCGGCCTGAAAAAAAGGCAACGTACAGGTCAGGGCGACACCAGAATCGCTCTGGAATCAGCCCGAGGACGTCACGGACCGCCAACACGATACAGTGAAGATGCCCGTTATGACCCACAGGTCACCAAAAGTTTTACAAGCTTTTAGCTGACCGACGGGTGCCGCGCAACATCAGATCGCTGCTCAGACAGGTGATTGACATGAAGATGTCACGGGAATGTGGCGTGTGGTCGAGCTTCAACGCGCTGTTTAGTAGGACCGGCTTTAGCCGGGAAGAGGCCCTGATGTACAGCCTCATTTTTGCGGTGTGACGCCTGCCGTCTTCCCGGCTGAAGCCGGTCCTACATTCGTGTTCACAGCCAATCTCACTGACTGCACGCATGCTTCAGTGGGACTGGCTTTAGCCGGGAAGAGGCCATCACATGCACCCTCGATTTTGCGGTGTAGCGTATGCCGTCTTCTCGGCTAAAGCCGGTCCTACATTCGTGTTCACAGCGCAATTCCCAAGTGATGCCGGTCCAGCCTTCACTTAACCCACCACATCCCAGCTCAAAGCGGTCCCGCGGTTCAGTGCGTGTCGGGCTTTGCTCCCCAGCACGGCATCGATGTGTTTGGGCGCCAAACCGAGGCCGGGGCGGATGGCGCGGATGTTGTCCGGGCTGAAAGCCTCGCCCTCGGCGATGTCTCGCACCACGTACAACGAGCGGCGGTATTGCAGTGATTTCTGTTCGGCTTCGGTCGCGCCGTACTGCACGTGGCCCATGCCTTGCCAGGCCCGCTCGGTTTCGATGACCAGGCTGGCCATTTCCGCCGGTTCCAGGGAAAAACTGGCGTCGACCCCGCCATCAGCGCGGTCCAGGGTGAAGTGTTTTTCGATGACCGTCGCACCCATGGCCACTGCCGCCACCGACACGCCGACGCCCATGGTGTGATCCGACAACCCCACCTGGCAGCCAAATAAGCCGGCGATGTGCGGAATCGTGCGCACGTGGCTGTTGGCCGGGGTCGCCGGGTAGGTGCTGGTGCATTTCAGCAGCACCAGATCCTTGCAGCCCGCCGCCCGCGCGGCGCGCACGCTTTCATCGAGCTCGGCGATGCTGGCCATGCCGGTGGAAATGATCATCGGCTTGCCGGTCGCCGCCACTTTGCGGATCAGCGGGATGTCGGTGTTTTCAAAGCTGGCGATCTTGTAGGCCGGCACGTCGAGGCTTTCGAGAAAGTCCACGGCGGTCTCATCGAAAGGCGTCGAAAACGCCAGCAGCCCCAACTCTTTCGCCCGGGCGAAGATCGGCGCGTGCCACTCCCACGGCGTGTGCGCCTGTTCATACAGCGCATACAGCGACGTGCCGGCCCACAAACTGTTGGGGTCTTTGATGAAGAACTCGCCCTCGGCGATGTCCAGGGTCATGGTGTCGGCGGTGTAGGTTTGCAGTTTGAGGGCATGGGCGCCCGCCCTGGCCGCCGCCTCGACGATGCGCAACGCCTGATCCAGCGACTGATTATGGTTGCCGCTCATCTCGGCGATGATGAACGGCGGCGCGTCGGGGCCGATGGTTCGGGAACCGATCTTGAAAGAAGTCATCGTTGCTCACTCGTTGCAGTGACGTCGGCCGGCCCAAGGCCAGACGATAAAAATAGGAACGGGCAGCGGCTCATGCGCCCTGCCGCGTTACGACGGTAGCGGGACTGTCTGGGTTGACCAGGGCCGCCAATGCATCAGCGATGCGCCGGGCACCACGGCCATCCACCAACAACCTCGAGTGTTCGGCGAACGACCGGCGTAAAGCTGCATCACCCCACAGCTGCCCGATCGCATCACGCAAACGCCCGGCCTCAAGCTGCACATGGGGCCCGAGGTACAGATGTACGCCCGCCTCGGCCAGCAATTGCGCATTGAGCTGCTGATTGTTCGCCACCGAAACACAGATCGTCGGCAACCCCAGCGCCGCGCGCTCCCAGGTGGTGCCGCCGCCGGCGCCGATAAACAGATCAGCCGTCCGCATCAGCGCGAAAAAATCACCGGTCAGCGTGTGTAAATGCCACTCAGGCCGAGAGGCTGCGAGATCGCTCATCGCCGCCCAGTGGGGGTTATGCAAACCGGCGACGAAATCCACCTGCAGATCATCAAAGCCTTGAAGCGCCAGCATCGTGGCGTACACCTGCCCGGCCGCATCGAAGCCACCAAAGTTGACCAGCACCCGTTCGACACGCGGCTTGATCGCGATGGGGTCGCACTGAAACTCGTCGCGCAGCAGGGCAAATCGCGGCCCCAGAAACGCCTGGCACTCACGGTCGATCCAGGGGGCGTACGGCTGACTCAGCGCCTGCGCGCTGTAATTCTGGTCAAGCAACACTTCAACCGAGTGGGGCCGGTTGGCCAGATCGTCGATCGCCATCACTCGATCGGCGAGACCGCGCGCCGCCTTTTCCCAGCGCGCATCCAGGCCGTAATGATCAACGATCAGCCAGTCAAAGAGCGGCTCATCCTCAAGCTCTTCGGCCAGGGCAGACAGGTCCGCCTGCCAAGGCAATGCTGCTTCGATGTCCTGGTCTTCCTGCGCGCCGTAGCGTGCCGGCAGTGCGTAGGCAACATAGCCCTGATCCGCCAGCCGCTGAAGCAGATGCCCCGGCAATTCGCGGCAGGCAAAGCGCACATCGGCGCCATCTGCACGCAGCGTGTTGGCGAGCGTGAGGCAGCGGGCGATGTGGCCGCTGCCGATGGTCACCGAGGCGTCGGCGCGGATCAGCACGCGCATCATTGCAGCTCCCCACCGGCCTTGAGCGCGGCGTACAGGTATTCCGCGCGCAACCAGTCTTCCGGGCTGTCGATGTCCTGCACCAGATGGCGGGGCAGAATCACCGGCAGGCTGAGCTCGGAAAACACCGTGTCGCCGCGCCGCCAGGCGTCGCTGCGGCCCCAGTAGAACTGGCCGGCATCCTGATAGGCGACGGGCAGATCCTGTGAACGAACGCTGCGAAATTCCGGGTGCATCGCGCACAGGCTGCCGTCGCTGTCGATCAACAACGCACGCTGCACCGGGAAGCCGAAGCTGCACACCGAGAACGCATAGGATTTTGCCGCAGCGGCTTCGAGTACTTCCAGGCCCTGACGCAGATAACGCGCCTGCGACAGCGGCGCGGTGGCGTAGAGGCAGCAAGCGTAATCAAAGCGCCGATCAAGTGCGCAAAGCGCGTGTTGGATCACTGCCGCCGTGCCTGTGTGGGCATCAGCCAGGTGCGCCGGGCGCATGAACGGCACGTCAGCGCCACAATCGCGGGCAACGTCAGCGATTTCTTCGTCGTCGGTGCTGACCACGATCTGATCAAACACCCCGCTCGCCCGCGCAGCACGAATGGAATACGCGATCATCGGCTCGCCGTTGAACAGCTTGATGTTCTTGCGCGGGATGCGCTGGCTGCCGCCCCGTGCGGGGATGATGGCGACGGCGCTCATGCTCGTGGGCCTGTCATGGGTTCGTCCGCATCAAGTGGCCGCCGGGCGCGTTTCGCCGAGCAAACGGTGAAGCTGTTCAACAACGTCATCCTGCTGCGCTTCGGTCATCGCCGGGTACAGCGGCAGGCTGATGGCTTGGGCGTAATAAGCCTCGGCTTCGGGGAAATCACCGGGGTTGAAACCCAGGACGCGGTAATAGGGCTGCAGATGGACCGGGATGTAGTGCACGTTCACGCCGATGCCTGCCCCGCGCAAACCTTCGAAGACTTGACGATGGCTCAGCGCAAGCAGGTCGGTCTGCAGGCGCACGACGTACAAGTGCCACGCAGAATCGGCCTCAGCCTGAAGGGTCGGCAAGGTCAGCGGCAGGTCGGCCAGCAGCGTCTGATAGCGCGCCACCAACTGCCGACGCCGGGCCAGAAAACCGTCGAGCTTGTTCAGCTGCGACAGCCCCAGTGCCGCCTGCATGTCGGTCATGCGGTAATTGAAGCCCAGCTCGACTTGCTGGTAATACCAGGGGCCGTGGCTGGGCTCGTCCATCTGCCCCGGGTCACGGGTCATGCCGTGGCTGCGCAGGCGGCGCAAATGTTCGGCCAGTTCAGGGCGATTGGTCAGCACCAGGCCGCCTTCGCCGGTGGTCACGATTTTGACCGGATGAAAGCTGAACACCGTCATGTCGGCGAATTCGCCGCAGCCCACCGGGCGCCCGGCATAGTGCGCGCCCACCGCGTGGGAGGCGTCTTCGATCACCACAAAACCGTAACGCCGGGCCAGTTCGCCGATGGCGCGCATGTCGCAGCTCTGGCCGGAAAACGCCACCGCCACCAGCACCTTGGGGAGCGTGCCGTTGGATGCCGCCACTTCAAGCTTGCGCGCGAGGGCGTCGGTGTCGAGGTTCCAGGTCAGGGGATCGATGTCGACAAAGTCCACATCGGCGCCGCAATAGCGCCCGCAGTTGGCCGAGGCCAGAAACGTATTCGGGCTGGTCCACAGCCAGTCGCCCTGCCCCAGTCCCGCCGCCAGACAGGCAATGTGCAGCGCCGCCGTGGCGTTGCACACGGCCACCGCGAAACCGGCTTCACAGCGCTCGGCCATGGCCGATTCGAAGCGCTCGAGGGTTGGGCCCTGGGTCAGCCAGTCCGATTTCAACACCTCGACAACGGCGTCGATGTCGGCCTGATCAACGCTCTGCCTGCCGTACGGAATCATGGCTGGACGTCAGCGTGCAGCTCGCCGATCTGGCGGATCGACAGGAAGTCCGGGTTGGTGTCGGAGCGGTACTCGAAGTCGTCGTGAACCGCTTTGCCCTGCGCGCCGGTGGCGTCGACGGCGAAGTCGGTGTCGACGTTGTTGAAGCGAATCGACGGCACGATGGTGTAGTGGTCGTCGAATTCCAAGGTCATGCGCGCGTCGTCCTGGGGCACCATCAGCTCGTGGAGTTTTTCCCCGGGACGGATGCCGACGATCTTGTGCGGCAGGTCCGGGGCCATGGCCTGGGCCAGATCGACGATGCGCACCGACGGAATCTTCGGCACGAACACTTCGCCGCCGTGCATGCGCTCGAAGCTCTGCATGACGAAATCCACGCCGTGGTCGAGGGTGATCCAGAAGCGCGTCATGCGCGAATCGGTGATCGGCAATTCAGCCGCCCCACCCGCCAGCAGCTTGTTGAAGAACGGCACGATGGAGCCCCGGGAGCCGGCCACGTTGCCGTATCGCACCACGGAAAAACGCGTCTGCTCCTCGCCGCCGATGTTGTTGGCGGCGACGAACAGTTTGTCCGACAGCAGCTTGGTGGCGCCGTACAGATTGATCGGGCTGGCGGCCTTGTCGGTCGACAGCGCCACGACCTTCTTCACGCCGTTGGCGATGGCCGCCGAGATGATGTTTTCGGCGCCATTGACGTTGGTGCGGATGAACTCGGTCGGGTTGTATTCCGCCGCCGGCACATGCTTGAGCGCCGCCGCGTGGACCACGTAATCGATGCCGCGCATGCCCTGCTGCAAGCGATCGGCATCGCGCACGTCGCCGAGGAAATAGCGCATGCAGGGCGCGTTGAATTCCTGCTGCATTTCGTACTGCTTGAGTTCATCGCGGGAGAACACCACCACGCGCCGGGGCTGATAACGCGCCAGCAGCGTGCGGATGAACATGCGGCCGAACGAGCCGGTCGCGCCTGAGATGAACACTGATTTGCCGTTGAACATGACGTAGTCCTTTAACCCGGAGGCCTTAAGCGAGCAGCTCGGCCCAACTGGAACCGTCGGCCTGAGCGAGGGTGAAGCCCTTGCCGGTCAGTTGCAGATTTTTGTTGTACGCCAGGTCGTGCGCAAACGCCCCGGACCATTTGTCTTGCAGCGCGGCCAGCGCCTGTGGCGCGTCGGGCAATGCGCCCGAATGCACGAACTGCACGTGAGGCGTCCACACCGTCAGGTACCCGGCCTGGGCCACCTTCAGGCACAGGTCCACATCGGCGAAGGCGTCGGCAAAATGCCCTTGATCCAGGCCGCCGACGTCATCGAACAGCGACGAGCGCACCATCAGGCAGGCGTCGGACACCGCCGAATAATTCTGATCCAGCAACAGTCGGCTCATGTAGCCCGCGGCGTCTTTCGCTTCGCCGATGAAGGCCGAACCCACACCGCCGTCCATGCCGAGGATCAAACCGGCCTGACTGACCGTGCCGTTGCGGTCGATCAACTTGGCGCCAACCACGCCGACTTCCGGGCGCATCGCCTGATTGAGCAAGGCGTCGATCCAGTTCGGGCTGATGACTTCACCGTGGGCCGAGAGCAGCGCCAGGTATTCGCCTGTGGCCTGTTCGCGCAGGGCGTTGACCCGCGCTGAATGACTCAACGGTTGATCCATGGCGATGACCCGCACGCGACCTTTGTGCTGGCGACCCAGCCATTCGCTGAGCTCCGCCGAGACACTGTGATCGTCCGCGATCAGCACTTCGTAATTCGCGTAGCGCGTGCGCAACAGGACACTCGCCAGGCAACGCTGCAGCACGGGCAGGTCGTCAACGCCATGGACGAGGATCGACACCAGCGGGCGCTGGATGTGGCGGTAGTCGATGCGCCAGGTACCCGGTGCTGCCGGACTGATCTGGGCCTTGAAGCCGCGATTGTTCAGGTGCCGGGTCAGCGCCAGGCGTTGCTGGGCGTTCTCTTCCAGCGGTTGCGCGTCGGTGACCAGCAGCGGCTCGTCCAGATGCGCCAGCCAGCCCATGCCGCCCTGCTCGATGATGCGCAGCAGGAGTTCGAATTCGGCGGCCTGGGCGAAGTCGGCGGAGTAACCGCCGGCCTCGACCAGCACGTCGCGGCGGACCAGCCAGTGGCGGGACATCAGCGTCGGGTTGCTCAGCAACAGGTCGAGGTTGAAGCCGGGGCGCATGACGTGGGTCAGCGCACCGCTGGCCTCACGTTGAACTTCATCGGCGAACACCGCGCGGCAGTCAGGCGCGGCCTGCAGTTCCAGCGAGGCGCGCAGCAGGCCGCCGGCGGTGAACGCATCACCGACTTCGGCCAGCATCAGCCAGTTGCAGGTGGATTGGCGGGCGATCTGATTGACCTTGTCGACCCAGTTGCTCTTGCTGACCTTGACGAAATGCAGGGTGTTTTGCGCGCTGGTCGCCGCCGGTGGCTCGCCGCTGGTGAACACCACGACCTTGAAGGTCTTGCAGTGGCCTTCGACCAGACTGTCCAGGGTGACCTGGAGTTTGTTCATGTCATCGTCGAGGTCCAGCAACAGAATGCCGAACTGCGGTCCGCCGCCGAGGCTGTCGATGCGGCTGAGGATGGCTTGTGCGTCGCTCGGGCTCGGCTGGCGTGCGTCGAGCCACTGCAACAGCTGACCCGATGGCATGTTGGCGAGGGTCACGCGATGGTCCTGGCGCTGGACCGAATTGAGGCGCTGCAACCAGCGCGACATTTCCAGCGCTTCTTCGGGGTCACCCTGGCGCGCCATGAGACCGGCGAGGGGCTCGACGATGTACGGGTTGAAGATGTTCAGGGCCATCGCTTCCCACATCCGGTTGGCGATGGTTTCGGGGTTGTCGTTGCCGTGGCTGCGCAGCAGCACTTCGTGCTGAACCCAGGTCCCTTCGAGCTGTTCCATCTGCAGCTTGCCGGCCGGCAGCGCGTGGATCAGAAACTCGATCTCGGTCAGGACGTCGAAGAAGGCCTGGTTGTAAAACGGCATTTCGACGAACTGACGGGGACCGAACTGGCGGTCCGCGGGTTTGAACACGTCGTTCCAGCGCGACAGCACGATGCTGGTCAGGCCCAGGGAACGCTGGTCTTCGAGACAGGCCTGCAGGGCGGCGTAGGCCTTTTTGACCTGCTCGGTGCCGTCGGCTGCATTCAGCTCACCGTGGGTGGTGGTCAGGGCTGCCAGAAAACTGGCGAATTCGTGGCGCTCGAGGACGGCTGACGGATCGCTGTCACTGAGCTTTTTCAGCATGTGAGTCGGGCGGTCGGAGAGCCGGTGGTTGAGCTCACGGACCACGTAAGGTATCGGCAGGGTCCGCGCCCTGGCGGCCGAGAGCAGGAAGTAGGCGTGACCGAACTCTTGCAACTCGCCACTGACGCCTTGGGGCAGCGCGGCGAACCATTGTTGTAGCAGCGCCGTGCGGGTGACGGCGTAGAACGGCGGAATGTAGTGGTCCATGAAGCTCAGGACGCGCTCGCCGCTGTTGTCGGCGGCGAAGTCTTCCTGGCCCTTTTTGTCGCGGCGGAAGTATTCGACCTTATCGCCGTGGGCCTGGTACATCAGGCAATAGCCGTGGCAGAGGCCGTAGTCCGGGTGGGTAGCCAGAAATTCCACCGACTGGGCCAGCGCGTCATGCATCAGAAAATCTTCGTCGCCCACGAACGCCATGAACGGCGTGGTCACTTGGGTCACGCCATGGGCGATCCTGCTCAGGACCCCGGTCTCGGCGAACTGCGGCACGTGGCGGTAATCCACCTGCGGGAACAGCGCGGCGACGTCGGCGGCTGACTGCTGCGAAGCATCCAGCACCAGCACGTGGGCCGACGAGGAGCTGTAGTACTGCAATGTCCGGCGCAGGAGTGCGGGCCGGTCATGGGTGAGGACCACAAGCGTCAGTTGGGCATCGAGCGGCATGGTGTTTCCCGGAGATGAATGAGGGTGCATTACGTTTTCCCTGTGATGCGGCCAAGCGTCAAAAAGATGATCAATGGCGATATCGGGGAGACGAAGCAGGAAGCACGCCAACTCTGGATGGCGGGACTGCGCGCAATGGGCAGGATGGGCTTTAGCCGGGAAGACGTCAGGCGTCACACCGCAGGATTGAGGGTGCGCCTACAGGCCCCTTCCCGGCTGAAGCCGGTCCCACTAAAGCAGCGTGTGCAGTCAGTGAGATTGGGGGGAACGCGGGTGTAGGACTGGCTCAAGCCGGGAAGACGTCAGGCGTCACACCGCAGGATTGAGGGTGCGCCTGCAGGCCTCTTCCCGGCTGAAGCCGGTCCCACTAAAGCAGCGTGTGCAGCCAGTGAGATTGGGGTGAACGCGGGTGTAGGACTGGCTTTAGCCGGGAAGACGTCATTCGTCACGCCGCGGGATTGAGGGTGCACATGCAGGCCCCTTCCCGGCTGAAGCCGGTCCTACATTCACGCCGCGTACCGTCAGTGGGATTGGGGTGAACGCGGGTAGGACCGGCTTTAGCCGGGAAGACGTCAGGCGTCACGCCGCAGGATTGAGGGTGCACATGCCGGCCTCTTCCCGGCTGAAGCCGGTCCTACATTCACGCCGCGTATCGTCAGTAGGACCGGCTTTAGCCGGGAAGACGTCATTCGTCACACCGCAGGATTGAGGGTGCACATGCTCGCCTCTTCCCGGCTGAAGCCGGTCCCACTAAAACAGCGCGGCTAATCCGCCAGCCAGCCGTTGACCCAGTGCTGAAGGTTGTCGCCGCGCAGGACGTAGTCGCGCATGACCACTTCTTTCAGCTCATCGCCCATGCGGTAGCTGGCGTCGGGGTCGGCCAGGTGCATGCGGATCGCTTCGAGCCATTCGGCGGTGCTGTTGGTCATAACACGAGTACATGGCAGGTAGCCGTCGTAGGCCCGGGTGTCGGTGCAGATCACCGGGTAGCCGCAGGCGCCGTATTCCAGCAGGCGCAGGTTGCTTTTGCAGTCGTTGAAAATGTGGTGTTCCAGCGGCGCCAGCGCGAGGTCAAGGTTCAACGCCGCCAGTTTTGCCGGATAGGCCAGCAAGCCCACGGACGGATGGAACTCGTGCACGTACGGGCGCAACGACTCGGGGCACATGCCGAAGAACACCCACTCGACCTGATCGGCGAGCTCGCGCACGACCTCGGCGATGATCTCCAGATCCCCGGTATGGCTGGTCCCGCCGCCCCAACCGACCCGAGGCTTTTTCGAAGTGCGGCGCTGGCTGCGCAGGCCGGTCCAGAGTTGCGACGCCAGCATGTTCGGCACCACGCGGATGTCGTGGTGCATCCCCGACAGTGCATCGGCCAGCGTCACCGTCGAAACCACCACCCGATCACAGAGGCTGGTGCCCAGACGCACCATCGCTTCCATGTTCGATGGCATGCTGCGCAGATGGCCGTTCTTTTTCGGCACGCTGATCACGTAGTCGTCCAGCTCGTAGATGCGCCGGGCGTTGGAGTACGCCTTGAGGCTGGCGACCTGATCGATGGAATTCTGGCTGTAGCGGCACTGAACGATGATCACGTCCGGCGACTGACGCTCCAGCTCGATGATCGACGGCAGGTCGTAGCTCATCCGTCCGCCGATTCGGCCGTCGGCCTCCAGCTCCAGAAACGGCTGGGACACGCGGTAGTGACCCACCGCCGTGCTGTTGACCGGGATCGCCAGCACATTGGGCAAACGTCGCGATGAATAAGGGTTCCAGCCTTTTTTAAGGCCGGGTTCCAGGCTGTAGAACGAACCGGTCAGGCGCAGGTTGGGGTTGTAGGCCGGGTCACGGGCGAGGATCGGCAGCCAGCGTTTGTAGAAGGCGTGTTGATCGTCGACCTGGGATTGTTTATCGCGGACCTGTTCCGCCGGTGTCGAGGCGCCGATCGCCAACACCGCACGGGGTGCCCAGACCACCAGATGACCGGACTCCCGCACGCGCAGGCAGAAATCCACTTCGCTCAGGCTGCCGCTGAACTCATCGCCGTTCAGGCCGCCGAGCTGCTCGAACAACGCGCGCCGCACCAGCAGACAGTGCCCGCCCACCGCACTCAGGTCCTGGGCCGCCTGCAACCGCAGCAGATGACCGGGCGCGTGCAGTGGCTCGCCAAAAAACGCAGGGCCGGCCGGGCCGTGGTAACCCAGAATCAGCCCGGCCTGGAGAATGTAGCCTTCGGGGGTGAACAGCTTGGCGCCGACCACGCCCACTTCTTCGCGCCGCCCGTGATTGACCAGTTCGCCCAGCCACGCGGAGTCGGCGACCACCGCATACACACTGAGCATCAGCAAGTGCTCGCCCCGGGCATGGCCAGCGGCGAAGTTGCGCACATCGGCGCCATTGCCCTGCCCTTCGTAATGCAGGACGCGCAGGGTGTCGCCACCGATCTGCTGCATGTCCGCCAGCCAGGACCGAGCCTCCGGCTGTTGACTGGCGCCGTCGACGATCAGCACTTCGAAATGATCGTAAGGGGTCTTCGACAGCAGCGACTCGACGCAGCGCTGCAACGCCGCCAACTGGTCCTGATGGACGATGATGATCGAGACGAGCGGACGCGCGTCACTCAGATATTCCACGTGATTGAGCCACTGCCCTTCCACCTCGTGCAGCTGATGAGCAATGCCCATGCGCTGCAGATGTGCGCGGAGCACCGGGGCGTTTTGCGCCATGACCTCATCCAGCGCCAGCCACGCCTGAAACGGGAACTGCGACTCGACGAGGATTTCCGAAACGTGCTGAACCACCACGCCGTGGGCTTCAGTCAGGCGCCAAATGGCGTCATGGGGCGCGAGTTCGCCGTAGGCCGAATCGAAACCGCCGAGCCTGACCAGCGCATCGATCTGAAACGCCAGAACGCGACCGACGTAGGGATAACTGCGCAGCAGGTCGAGGTTGAAGTCAGGCCGGAACACCGGCTCGGCCGATTCGCCTTCATGCAACGCGCCTTCGTCGCCGTACAGGCACAGCACGTCAGGCGAGTGGGCCGCGCGTTCGGCAAGGATCAGCAACGCACAATCGGTCAGCCGATCCCCCGCCCGCAGCAGGTAACACCAGTCGCCGCGCTCAAGCTGGGGCAACAGGTCATTGAGTTGCGCCAGCCAGTCGGACTGCAGCGGCAGAGTGAACACGCGGCCGTCGAGCACGGGCGTCTCGCAGGCGCTGGACAGCACCAGGGTCAGTTCGGCGGCATACAACTGTGCGTCGAGACTGCCAAGGGTCATGGCGACTCCGGCGGCGCTGGCATGCTCGTCGAGCACCACCGCCACCATCTTCGGCTGCGACGGCCAGGTGGCGACGTTATCCGCCACGCGCAGCCGATCGGCGCCAAACAGGGTTCGGAAGCTCAGCCACTGCTGATACAGCTCGGCAAAACTTTCGCTGTCGGTGCCGACTCGCCACGGCAAGGAGGCCTGTCGGTCACCGAGCATGCGGCTGAGGGGCAGCTCTTGCCAGACGCGAGGCTGCACCAGCGCCTCAGTCAGCGGCACAAAGCGCACCCAGCCATATTCGGGGGCGTCTTCGCCGGTCCGCGCCTTGAGCATCTTGCCCAGCCATTGCCGCTCGTCGCTGATCAGGTCCCTGACCCACTGCTGGCGGCTCAAACGGTCCGGGTGCAAACGTTCGGCGCTGAGGACATCATTGAGCATGACCATGTTGCCGCGCTTGAGCAGGCACACGTAGAGCACGAAATCCACCAGCGCGGTGAAGCCCTCGCCGACTTCCCTGAGCGCCGGCAGAATCACCTGCACGTCGCTGCGGCGCACCAGTGAGCTGCTGAATCCGCCGAGAAAGTTGGTGGGCGAGATATCGAACACCGAGAGCAGGTCGGCGCCGTAGAACACCGAACTGGACTCGGCGAGCGGCGCGTTCTCGATGCGCACCGGCAACTGAACGTCCTGGGGGTCGCAGAAATAACGCTGGGCCAGCACCAGGCTGACGTCGTCATGTTCCACCAGAATGCTCGCCTGACGCGCGACGGCCGCCGGAAACAGCCGATCGTCGTCGCAGAAGAACTTGATGAACTCACCCTGCGCTTCGTCCAGGCACACCAGCAGGTTGCCGACGAAGCCCTGACGCTTCGGGTTGCGCACATAACGCAGCGTGACCGGGCTTGAGTCGAGGTATTTTTCGACCGTGCGCCGGATCTCGTCGGTCGCGCTGTCGTCGCAGACCACCACTTCAAGGGGCCGATAGGTCTGGGCCAGGGCGTCCAGCAGGGCTCGCTGGAAAAAGCGCGGGTTGTAGGCGGGAATGACGAGGCTGACGAGGGGAGCTGAATTCACGGGCGGGACTCACGAGCGGCGCCGCACCCCGGGGAGAGGATCGGCATAACCGCTGACAGTACGGTTGACGCTCAACGGTGGCGACACCTGTTGGTCAGGTGTCGCGCGCCGCTGGGCCGATTACAGCTTGCTGAACAGGTTCAGCGCGGACAGTTGGGTGAACACCAGCTGCGAGGCTTGCAGCATGGTTTTCTGCAGGGTCAGACGGGCGATGGCATCGACCGGGTCGGACGCGGTGATCGTGCCCGATTCGGTGGTGCCGTTGTCGATCATGGTCTGGTTGGTCACGCTCTGATCGGTCGCGGTCTTGGCCCGGGCACCGCCTTCGCTGGTGGCATTGATGATCTGCTCGGCCGCACTTTTCAGGTTGCCGATGGTGGAGGTCATCGTGGCCTGCAGTTTCTGCTGGGCAATCGGGTCGCCATCGACCTTGCCGTTGAGCGCCGTGATGACCTTGGACAAGGTGTTCAGCACGTTCTGGCTTTGCTGGGTCGAAGACTGCGCGGTGAACTGGTCACCTGCCGCCATCGCCGGCGGCGTGCCGCTGAAGGTGAACGTCACGCCGGAGGCCGTCGCCGTGTTACCGCTCAGCGTGCCGGTGGACACCGCTTTGCTGGTCGCCGGGTCATAGGGCGCTGCGTACAGATTGAAGTTGGTGGCATCCGTGAAGCGCACGACAGCGCCGCCCGACGGGAAGGTTTTGTCGAACGCGGCCTGATCGGTCACCACCGAGCTGGTGATCACATCGGTCGAGGTGTTGGCCGGCAGACGCGAGGTGCTCACGGTGCTGGGGGAAACACCCAGCTGGAAGGTGTGGTCCTTGACGGCCGCGTCGGCGGCGCTGGTGCTTGCGTACTGATCTTTGGTCAGGTTGATGTTCAGGTTCAGTTCCAGGCCCCGGAAGGTGATGGCCTGGTTCGCCGAATTGGTGGACGCAAACTTGCCCGCAGCCGACGCCTCACCTGTCACATCCTGGTTGTTCTTGTCCAGGATGGTATAGGCCGTGCTGCTGGTGAAGGAGATCTTGTAAGGCTGACCGGCGGTGAAACTGGTGTCGTAGGTGGCAGCATTGCTGACGCTGCCGCCGGACAACGAGATCACGCCGTCATCCGCGCCAGCGACCAGGGTCGTTGAGGTGCGCGTGGTGTTGGTCGCTTGTTCGAATGCATCCCAGCCGGTGGTGTTGCTGGCCATGGAGATGCCGGTGCCAACGGCCAGCAGGTTGCGCGTCTGGTCGCCCTGATAGCTGTAGGTGCCGTCGGAGCTGACGGCGTATGGCGCGGTGGTGCCCTTGGACCCGGAGAACAGGTAGGTGCCGTCGGCGTCCTGGCTGTTCATCAGGCCGAGAATCTGCCCCTGCAACTCCTTGAGCTCGGAGGCGTTGGCCTGGCGGTCCTTGTCGGTGAACGAGGTGTTCGCCGCCCCCAGTACCAGCTCTTGCGCGCGCTGAATCGCCGAGGTGATCGACGTCAAGGCCGTCTCGGTCTGCACGACGGTGGTATTGATCGTGTCGATGTTGGATTTGTACTGATTGAGCATCGTGCCCTGCTGCTGCAACTGCAGCACACGGCCCGCGCCGACCGGATCATCGCCGGCGGTGTTGAGCTTGACCTGGCTGGCCACTTCGTCACCGGTTTTGGTGACGTTGGCGTAACTGCGCGAGTAGTTCGTGGCGCTGGTTTCGTAAAACTGGGTCGTTGAGATACGCATGGATTACGATTCCTTAAAGACTGTTGATCAGCGTGCTGAAAATGGCTTGAGCGGCTTTGATGATCTGCGACGAAGCGGTGTAGTACTGCTGATACTTGACCAGGTTGGCGGCTTCTTCATCCAGCGAAACACCGGAAACGCTGTCGCGCGCACTCTTGGCCTGGGTAAGGACGGCGGTGGTGGCCGTCGAATCATTCTTGCCCTGCGCCGCCTTGCTGCCGACGGTGGTAATCATGTTGGCGTTGGCGCCGCTCAGGCTCATGCCCGTGCCATTGCCGGCTGCGCTGTCGAGGGTCTGTTTGGTCTGCAGGGTACCGACCGAGGTCGCGTTGCGGTTGTCCAGAGACCCGGCGCCGGTCATGGCGATGCTGTAGGTGTCGCCACTGTTGGCCGAGCCGGCGAGGGTCATGCCGAACTTGAACGACTGCGCGGTGCCCGACGAGTCGGTGTAGCCCACTTCCAGGCTGATGTCGTTGGACTGGCCTTGAACAATCGACCCCTTGATTGCATTGCCGGACTTGTCTTTGACCGCCGCGCCCTGCGCATCGACCAGCGAATAGGCTTGAGCACCATTGGTGACATCGCCCATGAGCAAACGCATCGGCGTCGAGGCGGTGAGCGCGTTTCGCAGGTCGGCCGTCGCGGTCGGGTTGTAGATGTCGGCCTGGGTCGACAAGACAGGCTGGGTGAACGTGCCCGAGCCTTTGCTCACGATGGAGCTGCCGGTCAGCGGACTGGCCGAGGCGATGGCTTTCGGGTCGGTCATCACCACCTTGATACCGTCGGCACCGGTCTTGGTCGGGCTGATCTTGAAGCTGTCACCCTCGGTGGAGGTGCCATTGAATTTCAGCGAGAAGCCGTCGATGACCGGCGCAGTGGTGGCGCTGGTGTTGTACGAACCCATGTCCCTGCCGTCCGGCAGCCGCTTGACGCTGTACTGGCCGCTGGCATCGGTGAAGGTCACCTGATAATCGTTGGTCTGCAGCGCGCCGCTGTTGGCAATGGACACCGCGAAGTTGCCCGAGGACTGATCGTTGGTGGTGTTGGCAAGGCTGCGCTGGCTGGTCAGGCTCGGGTCATTGACGCTGATAAACAGGTTGCTGCCGAAGTTGCCGTTGGCGTCCACACCCTGGTTGAGCTGGCTGTTGATCTGGTCGGAAGCGACCACCGCCAGACGGCCCAGCTCGCTGGCGGCCGGCTGCAGCACGTCGCTGCGATAACGCAGCAACCCGCCAAGCGAGCCACCGGTTACCACACTGGAGACATCAACTTCGTTGTTCTGATATTTCAGTTTCAGCGCATACACGCTGGGGTCGCTGTCACTGGGCACGGCGCTCAGGGTATTGGCGGTGGTGCCGGTGACCAGCGGCTGGCCGGTGCCGATGTAAACGTCATAGCTGCCGTTGTTTTCAACGACCTTGGCGCCGACCAGTTCATTGAGCTGACGTACCGCCTCGGTCCGCGAATCGAGCAGCGTGTTGGGCTGACCGCCGGAAGCCTGGGTCTCGGTGATCTGCTTGTTGAGGACGGCAATGGACGACGCCAGTGCATTCACCTGCCCTGTTGCCGTGGTCAGCTGGGTATTGATGCTGGCGTTCTGGTCCTTCATCTGCGCCGAGATGGTGTTGAACTGACCGGCCAACGCCGATGCACTGGTCAGAAATGTCGTGCGCGCAGCCGTGTCAGTCGGCCCGGACGCCAGAGCGCTCAGGTCAGTGAAGAACTTCGCCAGCACCGTGCTCACGCCGGTCGAGCTGTCGGACAGCATCGAGTCGAGCTTGCTGGCCTGGCTCAGGTACGCGGTGGCGTCGGCGTTGAGCGATGTGCTGGTCTGCAATTGGTTATCGAGGTAGCCGTTGTAGATGCGGCGCACGTCGGACAACGTCGTACCGGTGCCGATGAAACCGACGCCGATGTTCTGCTGAGCCCCGGCGGCGGTCATCACTTGCTGACGCGAGTAGCCCTGCGTGTCGACGTTGGCAGTGTTGTTGCCGATCGTCGTCAATGCTGCGCTGCTGGCGGTGAGTCCCGAAAGCCCGATTGAGATCAGTGACATGGTTCAAACCTTATAAAGTCGTGGAAGAGCCCGAGGCGGATGCGTAGGTCTGGTAACTCTTCATCTGTTTCGCTATCTGAGAAATCTTGCTGGCATAAGACGGGTCGGTTGCGTAGCCGGCCTTCTGCAGCTCTTTCACAAACTGTTCCGGGTTATCGGCGGATTTCAGGGTTTCTTGATAGCGATTGTTGTTCTGCAGGAAGCTCACCAGGTCGTGGAAGCTGCTGGCGTACGAGTCGTAGGCGCGGAAGTCCGCGGTCTCCTTGACCATCTGGCCGTCGCGGAACTCGCTGGTGATCGCGCGGGCTTCCGGCCCTTTCCAGCCGCCCTGTGCCTTGATGCCGAACAGGTTGTGGCTGCTGCCGCCATCGGACTGACGCATGATCGATTTGCCCCAGCCGGTTTCCAGCGCCGCCTGGGCCACCAGCACGCTCGGATCGACACCGATGCGCGCAGCGGCGTCCTTGGCCAGCGGCATCATCGTGGCGACGAAGTCATCACGGTTGGCGAATGCACTCTTGCCCGGCGCGAGCGGCGTCTGCACGCGGCTGCGCACATAAGCGTCGGCGTCGGCGGCGTACTGCGGCCCGACCGTCCAGTCGCCATTTTCCTTGGAACCTGCGCTTTTCGCGGCGGCCACGGCATTGGAGACGGCAATGCGGTTCTTCAGTGTGGTAGCGCTGGTGCTCGCGTCCTGGCCGGCGGCGGTGGCGGTGGCGGTGTTCGGGACGATGCCGGCCATGATGCGGTCGCTGAGTTTGCTCGGCAGCGACAGGCGACGGGAATTGAGCGCCGCCACGTCGCTATGCACGGTACCGTCGCCGGCCTCCGGCGCGGTCACCGAACGGGTGGCCCACAGCGGACGCTGGGCAATGCGCGTGGCCAGGCCGGCCTGTGCAGGCGCGTCGGCTTTGCCGTCGGCCTTCGCCTCCGTTTTGCCGCCGGCGACAAGCCCGGTGCTGGCCGGCGCAATTTCGGCGCCTTTGTTTTTCGACAGCTGACGCATGAGCACGTCCTGCAGACCAATACCGCCACCCTCGCGTGACATGCTCACCGACAGTTGCTGGTCGTACATGTCCTGATACTGCCGCGTCGCCGCG
>LIDZ01001236.1_pt2 | contig 37648 bp, 38 predicted proteins | sample 644651 | NCBI WGS metagenome assembly LIDZ01 (sample SAMN03856242, study PRJNA289617) | food metagenome | isolation source: wine grapes on drying loft during traditional withering process | host: Vitis vinifera cv. Corvina | place: Italy: Gargagnago di S. Ambrogio di Valpolicella | collected 2014-01 | reverse complement strand
GCCTGAGGAAGTCAGCGACGAGAGGCGTTTATATCTAAATCCGATTTATTCAACAAAGCCCTGTTATACTGGTTCACCCGTCGGGATGGCGGGTTTTCTTGTGTTTATGACCGCAGGGCTGCAGTCCTGCAAACAGCCTGCGTTTACTGATCTGAGCAGACGGCTAAGCTGAGCCGCTACTGGTTAAGGCATGAGGCCAGCGATACCGCCTCTGATCTGAGATGAACCACGCGTTTCGGCCCGGTTCTGCAGGCGTGCTTAAAGCCAGGCTTATTGTTCTGCCGGAGCCTGCTTAACGCCCAGCGCTGTCACGCCGGTCAGTTTATCAAGACCTTCATGATTAATTTCCTCATCCGCACTGTCGACAGCCCTGGAAATACTCAGCAGGCTCTGCAGCTCACTTAACAGAATGGCCGCATCGGATTTGAGCAGCTCGTCGGACTCAGCGGAGTCGATGACGGTATTAATGGCCTTGTTAGCACTTTCAATCATTTCCGTAACGCCGCCCTGACGGCTTACAGCCAGAACGAGTGCGCTTATCAGCAACGACTGTGCTTCAACGCGCGCTGTCAGCTGTTTCATGCCTGCATCAATGTGTGAAATTTTAGCCAGCATGCTTAGTACCACGTTTTTCATGTCGTTTTCCCCCGCAAAAAGACGGATATTAACGCCCCATGCCAGCGCTGCCTATAGTGACGATCTGAAAATCCATTCCGGCAATCCTGAAATCAGTGCAGCAAGAGGATTAACCTGCCACATCATTCTGTATTCTTGAAAAAGCAAAGGCACAATTCTTATCTGTCAGGAGATCGTGGTCCTGAGACACGTTACGGTTTGCTTAAAGCCGTGTATCTTTCCCCCTGACAGACAGGACCAGAAAACGGGTGCCGCGCGTATATCTTCAACCAGGCATTGCCTGTCCTGCCTTTCAGGTGCAGTGGAATCACCGAATCCGCTATCGCATGAAGTAACCGGCAGTTGATGACAGGCGGCCCGTGCTATGGCCGGTGAGTATGCCAGGAAAAGGGTTTCAGCCTATTCAGAATGTTGCAGGAACCTCGGTATGATGTAACGTGGAAGGCATGTTGCTATTAACCGACGCTGCAAGCTGCAAAGCGCGCGCATTGTCCCGCATGCGGGCGGCACCGGGTCTGATGCCATCAGCAGGAGCGTGAATGAGTTGTACATAAATTATCCACAATTTTTGTGGATAACACCGGGAGATGTCTGTATTGGGCAGTCCGCGCATAAATACCTGCGCTTTATCAGCTTTGCTGACATTGCAGATGCACAGGGCATTCTCATGCTGTGATAAGACTCTCCCTTCACTGAACATACCCGCTGACTTTATATCCACGGGAATGACGTCAGAATCGAAATTCATCAGATTAGGCTGCGAGCAGGCAGATAAAATACTCTAAGCTGACACATCGCCAGGCACCGCCGCCCTTATGCATAGCGTAAAAGGCGCGCTGATCTTCTTTTAACCGGCTCCTGAACAGTTACACTCAGATGACACTTCAACCAGGTCCTTCACGCTATGCTGCTTAAAAAGCTCCGTCTCCGCACCCTGCTTCTTTCGCTTTCCGTTGGCGGGGTGATCCTGACCTCTTGCCTGCTGCTCGTGGCGCTTCTGATTTTTCAGAAGGGCAACATTGAGGACAGCCTTCTGGAAAGCAATATTGCCTACGCGCGCAAGCTGGCTGACACGACCGATCGCTATCTCGGCACGGCGCAGCGTGAGCTTGCGTGGAGCGCCACACAGATTAAAGGTCTCACCGACCCGGCGGCGCTGAGAGAGGAGACCGACCGCCTCCGGCTGCAGTCCGGCTTTTTCAACACGGTCGTCGTGGTTAACCGCGACGCCGTTATCGCCGCGACCTCCCCGGAAAGCCTGAGTCTGATCGGTGTTAAACTGCACTCCGATGCAAGCCGCCAGGCTATCGCCACTCAGAAGCCGTTTATCTCCGCGCCCTTTATTTCGGCCTCCGGTAATTATGTTGTATTCCTCTCCCAGCCGCTGTTTACGACCGGCGGCGATTATCTGGGTTACATCGGCGGCACTATTTATCTCAAAAAGCAGAGCATGCTGAGCGATATCCTGAGCCAGCATTTCTACGCCCGCGGATCTACGGTCAGCATCGTCAGCAATGATGGCCTGATTGTTTTCAGCCACGAGCCGGATCTCGTGGGCACAAAAATGACGCTGGGCTCTGCACTGGTCAAACAGCTGGCCACGACGGACAGCGGCCGGTTCAGCACACAAGCAAACGGGCAGCAGTTTCTGACGGGGTACGCCAGCCTGCACAAAACGGACTGGAACATCTTTATTGCGGGTACCGCAGAGACGGTCCGGCATATTCTCGTGCGCACCGCAGAAAACGCCCTGTGGTTTCTGCTGGGGATTATCATCCTGACGGCTGCCGTCGTAGCCCTGATGGCCGGACGTATCGCATTACCCCTGGAAAAGCTGGCTGATATGGTACGGAATGAGGACAGTGATATGTCGCTGGCGTCGGTACCGGCCTGGTATTATGAGGCCGGCCGCCTGAAGGAGGCCGTACAGGAATACCATTATGCTGTGGCTGGCCGCATGGCTGCGCTCAGCGACGAAGCCATGACCGATCCGCTCACCGGCCTGTGGAACCGCCGCGGCTTTACTCTCATGGCGGACCGCTCAGGCGATGGCGCGGCACAGTGCGTCATCGCGATTGATATTGACCACTTTAAAAAAATAAACGACTGCCATGGTCATGATGCGGGCGATGCGGTGCTGATAAACCTGGCCGGTCTGCTGCGGCAGACGTGTCGTGCAGAAGACATTGTCAGCCGTTTTGGTGGCGAGGAGTTTATACTCCTGCTGCCGCAGACCGATGTGGAGGATGCAGCCCGGACAGCCGGGCGCATCCGCGAAGTTGTCAGCACCGCGACGTTTCCCTTTGCAGGAGCGTTGACCGTGTCTGCCGGGGTGGCCTCTCTGGCGGACTGCGGAAACCGGGAAGCGATGCTTCGGCGGGCGGATGAGGCCCTTTATGAAGCGAAGGGTGCAGGACGTAACGTGGTGGTTATCGCCGGAGCAGAGACCTTCCGCCTGTATCGCGGGACCGGGCAATAAGCATTTTTCTGCACTGACAGTATCTGTGTGCCGGGGAGTAAGACCGGAGTATATCTCAGGAAGGGATGACACATTCGGAAGACATTCTCCGGGCTTTTTTCCGGAACAGGATAAAAAGCGCTAAATATTCTCTCCCGCTGGCGCGGGAGTATCGCTTTGAGGTCACCCGGTCCGGCAGCAGCATACCGGCCAGAGAGGACAGCAGGGGACATCGTTAAGCGTACCCGGAGCACTGCCATGCAGGTCAGTCACAAGGTCAGGCCATGCTATGCTGACCCGCACGGGCCGGCGAAGGGACAGTCAGTGACACCCGCAAATAAATCGCTTACACCTTTACAGCCGCCGAAATGGATGAATCGCAGAGAGCAGGAAAAGATGAAAATCATGGCAGACACAAATACGGTTGCACATATCCGCGCATACCTGCTGGGTTCCGGTCACCGGTTCACAGGTGAATCAGAGGAATTTGAAGCGGTAATCCGTGCCCTGTACAGCGAGGGGAGACAGGTCAGTAATCAGGCCATTATCCTCAGACTCAAAGATGAACAGGCGGCCGCGACTGACAAAAACCGGCAGGCCACGCTCCTGAGCCTGCAACAACTGGTTGCCGGTTATACGCCGGATGATCCGCATACCTGAGGCGGGCATTTTACACTCGCAGAGACATGACCCGCCAAAGGGACGATACTGGTGCGGGGACGGTATCAGCAGTGGCCGCGCAGCTTCCAGCTCAGCCACTCGTCGAGTTCACCTTCCGGCAGGGGCCGTGAATAGAAATACCCCTGCACCTGGTCGCAGCCGTACTCCGCGAGCGCGGAGCCCGTTTCGGCATCCTCAACGCCTTCGGCCAGCACGGTATAATCAAGGTCCTTCAGCATGGTAATGATACTGCGTGCAATGATGCGCGAGGCGGTGTCAGTCGCAATTTCACGGATGAGCGAGCGGTCCAGCTTGATAACGTCAATCGGCATGCGGCGAAGGTAGCTGATGTTACTGTAGCCGGTACCAAAGTCATCCAGCGAAATCCCGAACCCCCGCAGCTTCAGCATTTCAAGCCCGTGCATCGCCGCCGGATTTTCAATAATACGCTCGGTCTCCAGACACTCAATGCCCAGCAGCGAAGGGGGAAGCTTTGCCCTTATCATCTTCAGCTCCAGCGCGTCGGCAAAGCCCTCGCGCGCAAAGTCCTGGCTGCTAACGTTCACCGTGACCGGAAGCTGAATGCAGCTGTTGCGCAGACGCGCCAGACGGCTGATGACGCGGTCCGTGACCCAGGTCGTCAGGTCGCTGAGCAGCGAAGTCTGCTCGGCCAGAGGGACAAACAGCGCGGGAGAAAGTTCGCCGCGGACCGGGTGTTGCCAGCGGACCAGCGCCTCCAGTGCGACGGGCCTGCCGCTGTGCAGGCAGATTTTAGGCTGGAAGGCGAGCCACAGGCCCCTGTCTTCCCGTAACGCGGCGGCGAGGTCGTTCATCAGCGTAAAGTCCTGAGTATGACGCGCGTCGCTTGCCGCGCTGAAGCGCATGGCGGGCACACCCCGGCCGATGGCCTCATGAAGCGCGCTGACCGCACGGCGCAGCGCTTCCTGTGCCGTTATGCTGCCGGTTGCAAAGGTAACTTCGCCGGCATAGGTGCTGAGCGCCACGGCGATGCCGTCCCCGAGATCGGCACGGATCCCCTCCAGACGACCCGCGACCCATTCTGCATTCATGTGGCTGTCATCGCACGTCAGAACGGCAAATCGTCCGGTGGCGACGGTGTAGAGCGGTTCACCGGCGGCCGGGCGCAGGCGAAGCGGCAGCAGGATGGCAACGTCCCTGAGCAGGCTTTCCACCGGCCCCATTCCCATCGAGCGGGCGAGTTCGTAGGCGCGAGGCATGTCAATGCAGTCAATCAGCACCAGACGGCGTGACGCGCTGTCACCCGATGCGGCCAGCACCTGCAGGTCGCGGATAAGACACTGGCGATTAGGCAGGCCGGTGACCGGGTCGGCAAGCCCGGCGGAGTGCCAGGCCTCCAGAAACGACATCACCAGCGCGGCCAGAAGCTTCAGGGTGGTTACCTGCCCGGATCCAAACGGATGCGGCACCGTGTCCGTGACGCACAGCGTACCAAGCACGATACCCTCGTGATTTTTCAGCGGTACGCCGGCATAGAAACGTATGTAGGGCGCGCCGGTAATGAGGGGATGTGACGAAAAACGGGTATCCTGCCAGGTGTCAGGTACAATCACTTCACTGTCGCTGTCCACCGCATGGCGGCACAGGGAGTCCTCGCGCGACGACTGCTTCAGCCCGAAATTGTGAGCGGCCTGCACATACTGGTGCTTATCATCCAGCACGGAGATAAAACTACCGGGGATGCCGAGTGCCTGGCTGGCCAGCCGGACAAATTTTTGCAGCACGTCGTTCCGGCTTTCGTCGGGGCTGCGCAGCGCCTTCAGCGCCCGGGCGCGGCGATCATCATCGCCGGTAAGGTTTATCAGCATGGAGTCCTCCGCCCCGGCCTGGTTCCGGTGCGAAATAAGAAAGGAAAAATGTACAATAACGGGCCGGCACGAAAGGAAGTAACTGCAACAGGAAGAAGCTATTAAAGTTATAATATATCCGGCATTCTAGATACCATCAGGTCCGGTGTCATCAATTATTTTCTTTAGCAAATTATATACTGCATCACGATTCTTTTCTCTTATCGTCAAAACATATTCTTTTCTGATTATTCCTGCCACAATTCTTCTTAATAAACGCAGCGCGTAATTAATTACGCGCACAAATAAAAAAACTAAGAATTATTTAATAACAATCTGACATTAGGGAAAGCCTTATGCAGTTACTCAGACACCTGACCGTCCGCCGCGTGGTGCTGTGGATAATGATCCTCTCACTGGCCGTGGTGGCGCTTGCCGGTGGCTATGGCGCACTGACGCTGCGCGAGATGTACCGCCATGCCGACCGCGCCGACACGCTGACGCAGCAGCTGACCTTTCTGACCCGCGCGGGCCTCGTCATGCAGGACGGCAGCACAGCGGATAAAACGGCGCTGCTGACCGCCGTTCCGGCGGACCCGTCATGGGACGCGTACCGCGCAACGCTGTCGGCACCGGCAGGTTATCCAGCCGCGGCACGCGAACGCCTTAGTGCCCTGACGCAGCAGCTGGCCGCAGACGATGCGCCAGTGCTGGCCGAACGCCACCGTCTTGAGGTGATTCTTTTTACCGCCCTGCTGGCCGCCACTGCGCTGCTGGCATTCTGTGAACGCTACCTCGTGGTACATCTCGTCCGCCCTGTTGCTAAAATCCGTGCGCACCTGAAGACTATCGCGAATGGCGACCTCACCCGTGAGCCGGAAGACCTCGGCCGCAACTGCGTCGGGCAGATGGTACCGCTGGTCAGGGAGATGCAGTACAGCCTGCTCGATGCGGTAAAATCGATTCGCGACAACGCGGTCATACTTCACCGCGAGGCCGGCGACATTGCCAGCGGTAACGCAGATTTGTCCGACCGGACCGCCACCCAGGCTGCCGCACTGGAGCAGACTGCGGCCAGCATGGAAGAGATTACCGCCACCGTCAGCCACAACGCCGCTAACGCCCGTGAGGCAAGGGAGCTGGCTGTACAGACCGCGGAAACCACGCGCCGCAGCGAGCATCTGGTTCGCGCAGTAGTTGATGCCATGGGCGGAATAGCAGAGGGGTCTGAAAAAATCCGTCAGTTCACCACAACGATAAGCGGGATTGCCTTCCAGACCAATATTCTGGCGCTGAACGCCGCGGTCGAGGCTGCCCGTGCCGGTGAACAGGGCCGGGGTTTTGCCGTAGTGGCAGCCGAAGTGCGTTCGCTGGCGCAGCGGAGTGCGATCGCCTCAAAAGAGATTGAAGAACTGATCGCCGATACCGTGGCACGCGTCAGCGCCGGCCGCCAGGCGGCGGACAATGCAACTACCATGGATGAGGTACTGCATGGCGTCAGCGGGGTCAGCGAACTGATCGGCCAGATAGCGCTCGCCTCCGGGGAGCAGAGCAAAGGGATCGCACAGGTCACGCTGGCTGTGGCGGAGCTTGACCGTGTTACCCAGCAGAATGCCACACTGGTACAGGCGGTGTCCGCTACGGCGGGCAGCCTGAGCGGACAGACTACCGCTCTGAGAGGGGCAATCACCCGCTTTACGCTGCCGGCGGCGGACAATAACGTTATGACTGTCGCAACGGGGCTGCAGCGTCATATCAGTCCCCCGGTGACCCCGTCAACAGAAGGTGGCTGGGTGGCGTTCGGTCATCAGTAACACCCGTATACGGCGGCAGGCTCTCATCCTGCCACGCGCTCGCGGCCGGTGTCCGTACCCGCCTCACGCCCGCCCGGGATCTGGCTAGCCCGGGTTGTGCGCAGCGACATCGTCCGCAAAGTTATCGGCTCCTGTTAGCGGATGACTGCATCACTGACGTTGTCGGCCATCAGACACTGAATATTATCCTCTTTATACCGGTATGAGCAGTATTACCCATGCCCGTTTATTTAAAGTTTTGCCTGGCATGACGACTCATCAGACAGAATATAGCGGAATAACTTCGGCGGCAGCATTGCGGAAACAAGGAGAACCCCCTGTAGTCCGCAGGAAATAAGGTTTTCACAGAAAAAAGAATAACTCAGACGTAACCTGAATGAACGCATACCGCCTGCGGTAACTCAGTAAATGGCCGGGCCGCTGGCATTGCATTACGGAAGAAAAGTTAAGACAATGTAATGACTGTACTGTCATTCTCTGCGTTATCTTTACTCTGCCAGCCTTGCCTGGCCCCACCTGTAAAGGGAGTATACTCTGGGAAATCAGCCTGTGAAGCGCCCTGTTGTTGGCTTTTCCGACGTCCGTGAACTCCGGCTGGCCGCAGGCCTGTCGCAGGAAGCTGCGGCTGAACGCTTTGAGCTCAGCCTGCGCGTGTGGCAGACCAAAGAGGCAGCAAAAAACCCCGCCCCCCTGAGCCAGGGAGAGTATGAAATGTTGCTTCTGCTTGCCGGGAGACATCCTCATTATGCGCTTGTACCGAAAACGAAAAAATAGTTCTCCCTGGCTGGCAGCACCTAAATTTAACGCGTTACCGGCCAGGATGAGGACATGAGTCAGAAATATTTCTATGCGGTGCGGCCATCCCGCAATCGGAGAGGTTCACTGTAAGGGCTGCACCGAACTGGCTCGGGCCGGTGGGAGGAAGTTTATGGGCACTTTCCACACCCTCACACATGCGCTTCAGTCAGCACGGCTGCAATATCCCGACTGTGTTATCTGCCAGCTGTGCGCCTTACAGCAGCGGTGACCTGCCGCCCGACGGCGTCCGGAACAGCAATACTGTGATGCCCCGGTTGTCCGGCATGACATCTCTCCCGTCACCGGGAGGCCGCTCGCGGATCCGTTTTCAGACTACGGGCGGCAGGGATTTCTGCGGACTGGTCTGATTGAACCCGTCTCCTTTTTGCTGTGTCATGCCTGCCACAGTTCTTACACTCAAGGGGACAGATTCTGAAACGCATGACCACAGATCATGAGATCGCCCGCCTGACCGCACTGGCGGAGTACCAGCGGGCGGATGCGCTTTCGGAAAACGCGCTTGAGCGGCTCACCACGCTTGCCGCACGTCTTTTTCGGGTGCCCACCGCCTTTGTTTCTCTGATTGATGACCAGCGGCAGATTTTCACGTCACGCTACGGGCTCAGCATATCCGGTACCGCCCGCCGCATGTCCTTCTGCGATCATACGCTGGCGCAGGGGGAGTTGCTTTGCGTATCTGACGCCCTGAATGGCCATATTATCGGCACCGTATGCCTGACCGATACGGCCCCGCGTCCTCCACTCACGGAGGCCGACCGGCAGCATCTTACCGACATCGCTGCGCTGGTTATGGACAGGATGGAGGTTCACCGGCTGGATCAGCTGCGCCATGCCAGCCAGCAGCGGCTGGAGTCCATTTCTGCCACCTCGCCGGACGCCATTATCTGTACCGACCTGCGCCGTGGCATCACTTTCTGGAATCCGGCCGCCACCGCCATGTTTGGCTACGGGCCGGAGGAGATGGCGGGCCAGTACGTCGCAGGACTTATTGCTGACCGCTGTCAGACCGATTACCGCAATGAGCTGGACCGTCTCACCGGCGAAGATACGGCGATTTCCCTGCCGCGCACGATGCAGACATGGGGGCGACGGCGCGACGGCCAGGAATTTCCGGCCGAAGTCTCGTTCTCGGACTGGCGTGAAGGCGACACGCGCCTGGTGGGAATGATCGTCCGCGACGTTACTGCACGGCATGAGAGCGAGGCACGCATGTGCGAGCTGGCCTCTCTGGACATGCTGACCCGGCTGGCCAGCCGCGGCGCGTTTATGCAGCAGCTGACTCAGCTGACTGAGGCCGGCGTGTCCTGCATGCTGCTCATGATGGATCTGGATGGCTTCAAGGAAGTTAATGATACGCTCGGCCACGCTGCCGGCGATGCACTGCTGTGTCATGTGGCTGAGCAGATCCGGCGGGTATGTACTGATGCCATTATTGCTGCCCGGCTGGGCGGTGACGAGTTTATCATCCTGCTGCCTGGCAGGCATGATGATGCCGGCTCAACGGCAGAGCGTCTTATCGCGGCCGTGCAGACGCCTTTCCGTTATCACGGTTCGCGCGTCGTGGCTGGTGCCAGCACCGGCATTGCCTCCTGTCCGGAACACGGTAAGGATCCGTCCACACTAATGTCGGCGGCTGACCTGGCGCTTTACCGGGCCAAAGCCTCGGGTAAAGGCCGCAGCGTCCATTTCCGGCCAGCATTTCGCGAGGCAGAGCAGCAGCGCCGCCGCTTTGAGCACGAGCTGGAAACCGCCGTAAGGCAGCAGCAGTTCCTTCTGCACTATCAGCCGCGCTATGACGCCAGCAGCGGCCGCATCGTGGGCTGCGAGGCGCTGTTGCGCTGGCAGCATCCCGTACAGGGCCTGCTGCTGCCGGCCGGGTTTACCGATATGCTGGTAAAGAGTCCGCTTTCGGTCGTACTGGGCAACTGGATTGTCCGGACTGCCCTGGCGCAGGTACGTCAGTGACAGGGCAGCTGTCCGCAGCTTCGGGTCAGCATCAACCTGTTCCCGCGCCAGCTGGCCTGCAGCAGTCTTGAAAACGTGCTGCGCGAGTCTGCAGGCGGCGATGCAGCTTTTGTTGAGCTGGAGGTGGATGAACCGCTGCTGGCGGAGCTGGTTCAGGACAGGCCGGCACAGTTAAAGGCAATAAGGCGTACGGGCGCCCGGTTTGTTATCGACCATTACGGACGAACGCAGGGCGCCATCAGCCTGCTGCAGCACGGCTTCGTCAGCGGTTTCAAAATTGACAAGTCCCTGACTCTTCAGCTGGGTAACAGTATGCGCATTCGGATGATGTTCCGTGCTATCGCAGCCCTGGGAAAAAGCCTCGGACTCAGCGTATCGGCAGAAGGAGTTGAAGATACGGCACAGCAGGTATTCGTGACGACCGCCCGTTGTGATGTTATGCAGGGTAACGGGCTGTGCAGGCCACTCACTCCGGAGGCTTTTGAGGCACTGCTGATGTCGGATGACGACAGCTTCACGCGCAGGCAGCCCGCCCCCTGATGACGCAGGTAACTGACCATTCCTGTAGCCGATCAGGCTGCAGAATTATCCGCCTGACTGATGACGGCAATGAACGACGTGACCGGGAAACTGTTCACTAATCAGTTCATAAGCTCCCGGTTATGAACTGGCTGAGGCCAGCCGCTGCGGGCGGAGTAACGTTTTGGCGCCCTTTGCCATTCGATGAGATTATTCTGGTGGAGGCTGGCCTGATGTCACCGTCTGTCACCCTGTTTAATCCACTTTCAGTAAGCGCCGTATGAACAGACAGTATTTTCAGTGAGGAGGTGATATAAAGCGGGCCGGTTCACACATTTGTAAGATAATTAAGCCAGTAACGTATTTTACCCGGGCATGCGACGTGTTAAGTGACTAATCTGAAAACACTTTCCCCATGACGAACTGTGTTACTACGCCTTCTGCCTGAATCCACACTGACCGGGGTGATTCAGCCCGGGATGGTATTACTCCTGTCGGGCACTGGCCACAGGACGTTCTGTAACGTTAATGGAGAAAAATTTTGGATGATGTAGATCAGGCACAGGAACGCGAAGAAGCGCACCTGACTGCCTCACTGTCCGCGCGTAAGCCGCGACTGGTAAGCCCCAATGGTAAATGTATATGGTGCAAAGATGAGGCTGTTGTGGCTGACACAGCGTTCTGCTCAGCAGAGTGTGATGAGGATTACCACAAATATCAGCGTGAACAGCGTCAGCGGGCTGGTGACTGACCGTACTGCCCTTCGTAAATCAGGTCTGAGCTTTACCACTGCCCGGGCACGACCTGGTGTCCTTCAGTAGCAGACAGCGTTATCAGCAGGGGGCCGATTAAGATAACAGCGGGCTCTGGGTGACAGGTGAGTGGTACCGGCTGAAAAACACAGCATCCTGGCATCGGTATCATGCAGTTTTTTATGTCGTTGGTCTTTTCAGTCAGCATGCCATGCCGGCTAAAGTTTTCACGCGGCTGGCCGATGGATCAGATGAGCATAAATTGCTCAATAAACGCTTCTCTATTGAATGCTCTGTTGTAATTAGCCCGTGTAAAGCGGGCTTTTTTTCGCCATAAAAAAGGGCGCGGGGCAGCTTTACCACTTACACCGATCATCTCATAACACTCCTCTTCTCTGTAACAGGCGGCGAGGGAGTAAGCGCCCCCGCTACTGGCTGATATGTTACAGACCAAAAGGAGGGTGTCTGCCTCACAACAGAGCGAAGCCAGTCAGGAGTCTGAAACCGCCACCGCGATTCGTACCGGCTGCCAGCCTCCGGATCGGGTATTCTTCCTCCTGCCGCCTAGCTCACTCTCTGATACTCACCTACCCTGACTGAACCCACCCCGTAACCTGCTCAGACAGGAGCGGCTGAGTCATTGCCCGGTCGCCGGGCTTTTTTATGCTGTTTCAGAACCGATGGTACGACTGTTTCTGCGTGACATAACCACACAAAAATATTGCCGACATTGTCAGCGAAAACGCCGGACAGACACCTTACAGAAGTTATGAGAACAGATGATGGATGACAGAAAAATGATAACTGTTGAATATTCTGACAGGCTCGTGCAGAAAATTCCTTACTGCTATCCTTTTGCATCGTCTGAAGCAATGCATCGGCGAAGTGCCGGCGCTCTGCTTTGTGTCAGCCGGATTAAGCAGAAGGTGATCCACAGCCGGCAAACTTATTTAAACTCATTACAGCAGGCAACATGATGTCTAAAACGCAATGGCTTATTCACCGGCTGACCCGGCAGCTCTGGTTTCGCAGCTCATTATTCGCGGTGCTGGCCATTATTACTGCACTGGTCGCTATCGCTGTTAAACCCTTCATACCGGCTTCGGTTTCCGGCATCGTGGGCAGTGATGCGGTGGACAAAATTCTGGCCATTCTCGCCTCAAGCATGCTGGCCGTTACCACCTTTTCTCTCAACATCATGGTCTCCGCCTATAACTCTGCCAGCAGCAGCGTCACACCACGCGCGACCGTGCTGCTGCTTGAGGATGGTACGACACAGAATGTGCTTGCAACCTTTATCGGCTCCTTTCTTTACAGCCTGGTGGGCATTATCGCCCTCGGCATGGAGCCTATAGCACACAGGGCCGCGTTGTTCTGTTTTTTGTTACCCTGGCAGTCATTGCCATGATTGTTATTACCCTCCTGCGCTGAATACAGCATCTGGCACAGTTTGGCCGCATGTCTGACACATCGCGTCGCGTTGAGGAAGCCACAACGGCGGCGCTTCACAGCCGCCTTCAGGAACCCTGTCTGGGTTGCTCTGCATGGGACGGTATCCTGCCGGAGGCGGCCTCTAAGCAGGGCGCGTTTCCGCTGGAGACCGGCTATCTGCAGCATCTGGATCTGAAGCATCTTTCCGATTTCGCAGAAGAAAGTGGCTGTAACCTTTACCTTGCTGCGCAACCGGGCAGTTTTGTTCACCGTGGTGCCGCACTGCTCTGGTGTAACAAACCGCTTTCTGATGATGAACTTCAGATACTGCGTAATGCCTATACGCTGGGTGAACAGCGCTCCTTTGAGCAGGATCCCCGCTTTGGCCTGTGTGTACTGTCCGAAATCGCCTCACGCGCTTTATCTCCGGCTGTAAACGATCCCGGCACTGCCATTGATATTATCGGGCGGGCTGTCAGATTATTCAGCCAGCCCGTTTCAGCAAACTCTGTTACGGCACGTTATCCGCATCTCTTAATGCCGCCTGCGCAAATCGGCGATATGTTCGACGAGATATTTACAGGCATTGCGCGCGATGGTGCCGCGCTGGTTGAAGTACAACTGCGTCTGCAGAAAGCGCTGCATGCGCTGGCCATAATAGCGCCTCATGATTATGCCGCAGATGCACAGCGCCACGCGCGTCTCGCACTGGCACGCGCAAACTCTGCGATGGCCTGTGAAGCGGACAAGTCTGCTGTGGAGCGTGCCTCGCACTTGCAGAGCAGGTGAAGTCAGCACCGGCCAGGCTGCTGCACTGTTCATCATCCGGCAGCCTGCCGCTTTTACTGCTTAGGGCTAAAAGTTCGATTTATTCAACAAAGCCGACACAATAATGAATGATGTGAATTATCGATGGTACGTGGACTCCGCCCGCACCTTACTGGGGAGGAACAAACTTATGGAAGGAGGAACGATTGAAACAGCGCTGAAACGGGTGGTGGTGGTGATTCCACTCGGCGTTATCAGCGCTCTGTAACCGGCATAAACCAACGCCTACGCTGCTATGCGCCGTCCACTCTCTGACTCAAACAGATGGATCTTGTCTAGGCAAGGATAGAGTTTCAGCGTCTCCCCGGGGACACCGCTGAAACTAGCGTCCAGCCGCACGCAGTAGTCCTCGCCGTAATGGCGGAAATACACAAGGGTTTCCTGACCGAGCGGCTCCACCACATCCACCATCACCGGCAGGCAGGCCTGGTCGTCGCCACTCAGGGTCCAGTGCTCGGGGCGGATGCCCACAGTAAGAGGGCGACCGGCAAGCGAGCCCGCCGGAAAACGCGCCGGCGGCAGCGGCAAGGTGATATCACCGGCGAGCGTTAGACCGAGCGTGCCGTCGCCGGCGGCCAGCGTGGCAGGAAAGAAGTTCATCGCCGGCGAACCGATAAAACCGGCCACAAAGCGGGTATCGGGAAAATGATACAGTTGCTGCGGCGGACCGGACTGCTCAATGCGGCCACCGTTCATCACCACGACGATATCCGCCAGGGTCATGGCCTCGGTTTGATCGTGGGTGACATAAATGGTGGTAGTGGGCATGACCTGGTGCAGCCGCTTGATTTCGGTGCGCATCCGCACCCGCAGGCTGGCGTCCAGATTGGACAGCGGCTCGTCAAACAGGAACAACGCCGGATTACGCACCATCGCCCGTCCCATCGCCACCCGCTGGCGCTGGCCGCCGGACATGCTGCGCGGTTTGCGATCGAGCAGGGTTTCAATATTCAGCAGGACGGCGATGTCGGCGATACGCCGGGCGATTTCCGGCTCGGGAAGACGCCGCTGCTTCAGGCCGAAAGCAATATTCCGCCGTACCGTCATATGGGGATAAAGCGCGTAATTCTGGAACACCATGGCGATATCACGTTCCCCGGGCGGCAGTTGGTTGACCACCCGGTCGCCGATGCGGATCTCCCCTGAGCTTATCTCCTCCAGCCCGGCAATCATCCTAAGCGTAGTGGACTTGCCGCAGCCGGAAGGCCCCACCAGTACCACAAAAGCGTTGTCGGGAATGTTCAGGCTGATGCCTCGCACGGCGTGATAATCATCATAATACTTTGCTACATGGTGGAGCGACACGTTCGCCATAAAAACCGTTTCCGCATAGTTGTTTCGTTTCACTACGCCGGCCCGTTCTCGGGTCGGCAGAGACAAGCTTATTCACATACCAGCAATTGGTCGGCGGCCAGCCAGCATGGCGGCAAACACAGCGGCGTATTGGACAGAGGCAGCGCAGAAGGCCGCAGGCCGACGCCCAGTTCTTGCTGCATAAAGCGGCGCCGCGCCTCGATGCGCCGCCAGACGTCGGGATATGCTTGGCTAAGCTCAAGACGCAGATCGGCATCTGCGAAGGTGACCGCATCCTCGCAGTTAAGCGCCCAACCGTCGGCCACCGGTGTCGGGATCACATCCACCTGGAACGGCATGCCGGAACGGATGCGCTCAGTCGATCCCGGCCGCACCGGGGTGTTGACCCATTCATCATGGCCCACTAAATGACCGGGGTTCAGCGCTGGCCTCAGACCTCCCTGTGCCAGCGCGTCGGTGACGCGCCCGAACAGCTCGCCACCGCTTACGCCGATATCCGCAGCGTCATACCAGGTCAGCAATCCGTTGAAGTAGGCTTTGGCGATGTCGGTAAACCGGGCGTTTTCGGTAGCCAGCAGGCCGGCGCGGGACGACAGACCGCCCCAGTAACTCACCGCGGTAGTCACGCCGTCGCCCTCGGCCAGCCGACGTCCGCCGGGGCTTGCCAGCCCCACCACCGGGCCTTCGCCGGGACGGCTGGAGGAGAACATCATGTGGGTGTTCATTACCTCGCCAGCGTACCCCATGCGCGCGGCCGCGGCCAGTTCGCTCTCCCCGGGGCGCGCACCGGTGACGATGCGCCACACCGCGGCCGACGCCCGGGCCGCGCCCCATTCCTGAGCGGCTATCTGGTGTGCGTCGACCACCGCCCGCAGGCCGGTTTCAGGATGCATCAGCACCCGCGTGGCATCAGTCAGCGCCTGGGCATCGCCTAGCACCGTCCGCAACGCGTCCACTACCAGCGCCGAGGCGTGGAACGTGGGCAACGGTCCCTGCCATTCTTCCGCCAGCAGGTATTTCCAACCCACCAGCCCGGCGCTTTGGCCCGCCGCCATGCCGGCCAGACGCAGCACCGCAACCAGATCCGGCCGCAGGGTGCGATCCTGGCCCAGCAGGCTCATGGTCTGGCTCAGCAACACCTCTATCTTGCTCAAGCCGGCGCGCGGCACATAGCTTAGGCTTTCGTTGCCAGTGATAACGATGCGCCGCCCGCCGGGACCTAGCAATAACAGCGCTTCCTCAAAACGCGGCTCGAATCCAGACAGGAAGGCGATATTAGCCAGATGTTCACGATCGGCATACACAACCAGCCAATCGCGGCCGGCAGCATGCCAGGCTTGCCGGCACCGTATCTCATAAATCGCCGGAGGGATAGCCGGCGCCGTTTCCGGCACGCCAAAATCCGGTGGGACGACAGAACGTAGACTCAGTTTACGCATAGGGGACGGCCTCCTCAGACTGGTGTAGTATAAGTATTGGCGACGGCAAACCACTGCCCTTCGGAATCCAGCGGCCAGGAAGGGCGCGGTACTTGGCTGAATGACAACCGGCGCACGTCAAGATTGGCGGCGCCGTCGCTCATCAGTAGAATATGGCGGGCGACGATGTCCTCCAGTTGCGGATGCAGGTAGCCCAGCTTAACCACATAGACCTGGTGAGCCAGGGGATCAATGCCCATCATCGTGAAATGGGCCGGCGTGGTGATGCCAATGGACGCGGCATGGAACGTCGCCAGCACACGGCCGATGCGCACCCGCGCCCAGGCGGCGCTTTCCCGCAGATACGGCTGGAAACCTTCGGGACGCAGCTCGTTGTCCACCGCTTCCACCACCGCGCTGACCCGTCGGGCGGTTGGCGGAGCCGAGCGGTGTTCCTCCCCCAGCGTCAATTGGATGGTGGCCCCGACCCCCGCCTGATGGCATTGGCGCACAATGCCAGGAGCGGTGATACCCGCGACCACCGCATCGGTAAGCGCGGGTTCGTCCAGCGCCGCCTGCAACACGGTGGTCAAATCGCCATAAGCGCCGGCGGTGGTATTGTCGCCGGAATCAGACAAAAACAGCGGATGTTCGCTCGCCGCCGCGGCGCGCCTGAGCCCTTGCGCGACGTCCGCGCTTTCCATACGTAGGATAAAATCCCGTCGGTGCGCCCAGATGTCCTCGGCCAGTTGCTGCGCCAGCCGGGTGGCCAGCGCCAGATCCTCTTCAGCCGTCACGTAGGCGGTCATGCCTGCCCAGGGACGGTCGTTCCAGGCGAAACCGACCAGGATATTAGCGTCCATAATGCCCGGCATTGAGTTGATTTCCGGCAGGCGGGCATAGAGTTCCTTGCCGGGGCTGGCGGTGGTCACCGACTGTTCGCCGGGGATGAGCATCGGAATACGCACGGCGGCGATTCTAGGCCGCCGTCCGGTGCGCAGGATCTGCATCAGTTGATGCGCGGCGCGATAACCGGTTTCCTGATCGTCGCGATGCGGCGCGGTACGCAGGGCGCTGATGGCATTCACTACCGTCAGCATGCGCGGTGTAATATGGCCGTGCAGATCCAGTGCCACTGTGATGATGGCGCGCGCACCGACCGCATCCCTCACCGCCACGGCGAAATCCGTATCTGCATGGCAATCCAGGCCTTGTACTTCCATGGCGCCGTGGTTCGCCAGCACCACGCCGTCCAACGGTCCGGCGTTACGCAGGCCCAGCAGGCATTCCGCTTTGACCTGTTGATAAATCCCTGCGGTAAATCCGCCGCCGGGCAACGCGGTAGCCCACAAAATCGGCACGATTTCCACATCTTCCTCTTCGCGCAGACGCTGTTCTATGCCGCGCACCAGCCACAATCCGGCATTAAGCATCTCCGGCCCGCGCCGGATCTCCATGGTGTCGGTGAGCACCGGCGAGCGCAGCAACGCTTCGTAAGAGATACCCAGTACAGCAATGCGTTTCATGAATCCTGTTTCCTTTTGGTAAGAAGTGACAGTGTCAGCCAAACAAGGCTTCGGGGGCATCCAAGCTGGTAAAACCCTCCAGCGCCAGCGCCACCCCACCCAGCGGCACCGAACCGGTGCTGAGGCTAGAAATGATGATATCCACTTGGGAAAGCGGCGCCGGCAGGGCATTTTCGCTAAGCGAACGCCGCACACCGGCTTCCAGCCAGGGCCACAGTCGCGCCAGCGTACCGCTCAATACCACTGCCGGTGGGTTAAGCGCATTGATCAGGTTCGACAGCACCAGGCCGACATAACCTCCTGACTCATCCAGCAACCCCAGCACCCCGCGCTGGCCGGCGACCGCGGCCGCCTGTAAATCCGTTAACGACGCTATGCCCGGCGCGCTATGCCCGGCGCGCTCCAGTAGCACGCCTTGCGCTACATAGGCGGCCAGGCACCCCATCGCGCCGCAATTGCAGGGCCGGCCGTTGGCGTTGACTTTTTGGTGGCCCAGTTCGCCGGCAAAGCCTGATTTGCCGCGATAGACCCGGCCGTCCATAAACATGCCGCCGCCAATGCCCTCTCCGCCCTCAATCAGCAGAAAGTCGTCGATGCCGATACAGTCGCCAAACAAATGTTCGGCCAGGGTGGCGGCGTTGGTATCGTTATCCGCCTGGACCGGCACCGGCAGATAAGGAGCCAGCAATTCGGGCACGTTCACATCGCGCCAGCCCAGGTTAGGCGAAAACGCCAATCCCCCCCCCATACCCACCAGGCCGGGCAGACATACGCCAACGCTGCGGATGTCAGCGACCGGCTGAGGCTGTCCTTGCAGCATGACCGCCACACCCTCGGTCAGCAGCGGACCCAGCACTCCGGGGTCGGCGGGTAAGGGTCCCCGCCAACTGTCAAGCGGCTGGCCGTCCAGGGTGGCCAGCACCAGCACCAGTTGTTCAAATTCCAGATGTACGCCCAGCAGGAAACCGCTGTTCAGGGAAATGCGCAGGCTCTCCTGGGGACGACCCCGCGTGCCGCGCGGCTGCCCTTGCGCACGTTCAACCAGTCCCATCGCCTCGAAGCGCTTAATAATCACTGACACGGTGGATTTATCGCACCCCGTCAGAACGCATAGCTCGCGCTGAGAAATATTAGGGTGGGCGCGCAGTGCGTGAAATACCTGAGACGCGTGGAACTGACGCAGATAAGTAGGATTCATAGATCTCGTTGCATGGCATTTAAATTGATCATAAAACAAAATAAGAAGCCCTTGCCGATAAGTCAATATGCAGGAACATCACCGATTATCACCCACCACAATCAATAACTATAATTAAGCGTTAAATCAGCATTAAACACTATTTAGGAAGGTGAATTACCGATTAACAATCCAATAGTGGTTCATAAAAAATCGCGCGCGCCTTGCATTAACCATTAATAAGTAAACGCTATGACCCGTCAATTGACTCTCCTCTCGCCGTCCAGCTACTTTATGTTTGTATCTAAGAATTATTAATCACCGCCCCAAAAACCCTTCATTATTCACTCAGGAGATCTCCACCATGAAGTCTGGCATCACCCTGGTCACGGCCACCCTGATTACCATCTGCGCTTTTAGCGCGGCCCCGGCGCAGTCTGCTCCTGCTCCCGCCAGCGAAATTTGGACTTATTGGGGATCAGGGACCGAACTGGCGGCCATTGACGGATTGATGGCGGTGTCCAATAAAAACTATCCGGATACGCCTATCAAACAGCGGGTGATCTCAGGCAATACCACTGAGATGCGCCAGGCGTTGCAGGTGGGGTTTATGGGCGGAAATATTCCGGCGGTCTGGCAAAGCGCGCTGGGACAAGAACTGAAAAATTTTGTCGACAGTGGCCGGCTGACGCCGGTGGACGATATCTGGCAACAGGTGACTGGCGATAAAATTTTCCCTGAAGGGCTCACGCGCGTGGTGACTTTTAACGGCAGGCACTATGGCATTCCCCTCGATATGCACACCGTCAGCAACGTGTTTTATAACAAACAGATTTTCGACAAACTCCGGTTAGCGCCACCTAAAACCTGGGAAGAATTCGCCGCCGTCAGCAAGGCGCTGAAAGATGCCGGCTATGAGGTGCTCGCCAACGCGGGCGGCAATAACTGGACCGCCTATAACCTTTACGCACCGCTGGTTTCCACGCTGGGCACCGAGGGGTATTACCGGCTGGCCAGCGGCGACCTGCCGTTTAACAGCCCTGACGTGCATAAAGCTTTTGCCCTGTTCACCGAGATGTACGCCAAAAACTATATGAAAAACTGGAGTGGCTATACCTGGTCCAGCGCCGCCGACCGGTTGGTTCAGGGCAAGGTCGCCATGTATCAGATGGGTGACTGGCTCGCGTCTTACCTGAAAGACAAAGGGATGAAGCCGGGAACGGATTTCGACTTTTTCCCGGCACCGGGGCTTGCGGGGGCCACCGTGGTACAAGTAGACGTGCTAGCGCGGGCCGATACCGGCGACAAGGTTAAAAACCAGGCAGGGAAAAACTTCCTGCTGGCCGCCGCCAGCGCCGAAGGCCAGCGGGCGTTCAACGGTCCCAAAGGCTCGGTGACCGCCAATCTAACGGTGGATGACAGCATCTACGATACCATCGGTAAAAAAAACTGGCGCGAGGTACAGCAGTCGAACCAGCAAAATAAGGTGCTACCCAACTTCAAGTTCCTGCTGCCGGTGGAATTAGGGGAAGAGCTGGGTAATCAAATTGCTGCCTATACGCAAAATCCCAGCCCGCAGGCGCTGGAGACCATGCTAAACGCGCTTGAGCAGCAACGGCAAACGCTGAAGGAAGAAGAAGGCAAGTTCGTTAAATGGTAACCGTAATGCACTGGTAAAATCCGGGACACGCCTTCAGGTCACCACAGGTGCGGCGCGCCGGACCGTCCATAAAGGAGTTGCGAAACGCTATGCCAACTTTACCGACCCTTTCCGCCCGCGGGCAGCGCAACCTGACCTACGCCCTATTTTTAATAGTGCCGATGGTGTTGTTTGTCGCCTCCTATTTGTACCCCATTTATTATACGCTCAACCTGTCGCTGCACGATTGGGACGGCCTGTCGCCACGCCAGCGCTTCGTAGGGTGGGATAACTACACCACCCTGCTGGCGCAAACGCGTTTTCATCACGCAATTATGAATAACATTGCCTGGCTGGTCTTCTGCCTGGTGGCGCCCAGCCTTGCGGGGCTGGGGCTGGCCTTGCTGGTGGATGGCAAGTTGCGCGGTGAAAGCTTGTTCAAACTGGCATTTTTTATTCCCTATATTTTTACGCCGGTGGCGGTGGCCGCCATCTGGCGCTGGCTATACTTGCCGGATGGCGGTCTGTTCAATACGGTGATTGCCGGCCTAGGGTTTCCCGACCAGACGCAAAACTGGCTTGGGGATCCGGCCATCGTCAACCTGGCGGTGATGCTGGCCGCGCTCTGGTCCGGCACCGGCTTCGCTTTTATCGTGTTCCTGGCCGGCCTGCGCAATATTCCCTATGAGTATCTTGAGGCGGCTCGGGTGGACGGGGCGTCGAACTGGGGAATTTTTTGGCACATTATCGTGCCGCAGCTGTGGCCTTCGACCATTCTGGTGGTGGGTATTTTCGGCATCGACGCCATGCGGCTGTTTGATCTCGTCTGGTCGATGACCGGCGGCGGACCCGCACGCGCTTCCGAGGTGCTAGCTACCCAACTCTACGATGTGGCCTTCGGTCAGTTCAAGATGGGCATGGCCAGCGCCATTGGGGTTTGCCAGTTGCTGCTGGCCGCGGTGCTGATCCTGCCTTACATCATCTATATCACCCGCCGCGTGGAGGATTTAAGAGAATGACCTCAGTTATATTGGCGGTCAAACCGCTGCGCCTGCTGCGCTACGGCGCGGCAACGCTGCTGGCGCTACTATTTGTTCTGCCGCTGCTGCTGGCGGTGAGCGCGGCGTTGAAAACCCCGGCGGAACTGGTGAATGTGCTGACGGCCCCCACCTCTTGGTACGGCGGCAACTTTGCCACCGGCTGGCGGCAAATTGGTGTCAGTCTGTTCAACAGCATTGAGATCACCGTACCGGCGGTGCTGTTATCGGTGCTGATTGGCTGCGCCGCCGCCTTTCCCTTGTCGATGCTGCCGGTGAAAAGCAGCCGATGGATTTACCTGTTTTTGCTGAGCGGCATGTTCGTGCCCTACCAGATTGTTCAAATACCGGTTTTTTTCATGATGCGCCAGCTTGGCCTGTATAACCATATCGCCGGGTTATGGCTGGTGCATGTTGCCTATGGCGTACCCGTCTGCACTTTTTTTATGCGTAACTTCTTCGCCACGGTGCCGCGCTCGATTTTTGAGGCGGCGCAGCTGGATGGGTGCGGACCCACCGGTTATTTTTTCAAAATCCTGCTGCCGGCTTCCCTGTCGGGCATCGCCGCACTGACCATCGTGCAAAGCCGGTCCATCTGGAACGACCTGTTGTTCGCCATGACGCTGACCAATAACGAAAGCACCATGCCGGTAACCGCCAAACTTAATGGTTTTGTCAGCGCCATCCAAGTGGATTATGGCGCGTTGATGGCATCGGCGCTAATTTCAGTGCTGCCGATACTGCTGGTTTTTCTGTGTTTCCAGAAAGCGTTTGTGCGGGGGTTACTCGGAGGTAGTTCAAAATAATTATTCGGCGCGATGACTGATTATATGTAGCACACCTGCCCTAATGTAAATCTAGGTGAATTGGCCGGTGAGCTATAGCCTTGCAAGGCACTGTTGCAAAGATAGTGATGAGATAGCCTTTCGTGTTAATGAAAGGTCTTATCTTTCAAAGACCCTGCTCACCAGGCGCATCTCGCCCGGGGGATGCCCAAAATAAAATGAGTCGGCCTGACCTTTGCGTAGCGCACGCATCACTTCAATCCCTTTGATTGTGGCATAAACCGTCTTCATTGATTTGAAGCCCAGCGTGGCGTTGATTATCCGTTTCAGCTTGCCATGATCGCACTCGATTATATTATTCCGGTACTTTATCTGCCGGTGCTTCACATGCTGCGGACATTTACCTTCCCGCTTCAGTAATACCAGTGCCCGCCCATACGTCAGGGCTTTATCCGTGTTGATTAACCGTGGAATTTGCCGGCGCTTCGTATTGTTCAGAAGTTTACCCATAAAGCGATATGCGGCTTTGGTGTTACGACGTGAAGACAGGTAAAAGTCAATGGTGCAGCCCCTGCTATCGACGGCGCGGTACAGATAAGCTCAGCGTCCGTTGACCTTCACGTAGGTTTCATCAAGATGCCATGAGCCAAAACCGTAAGGCTGACGCCAGTACCAGCGCAGCCGCTTTTCCATCTCAGGTGCATAACGCTGAACCCAGCGATAAATGGTGGTGTGATCGGCATTTATCCCCCGCTCAGCCAGCATCTCCTGCAGCTCACGATAACTGATGCCATATTTGCAGTACCAGCGTACGGCCCAAAGGATAATATGATGCTCAAAATGCCGACCTTTGAATGGGTTCATGTGTTGCTCCTTCAACTAAACAGTAGCATCAGTTTACCATCGCCAGATCTTTGCAACAGTGCCAGCATTCTGACATACCACTTGTGGCTGTATATTCAGTGACGGGAAAAGGGACTTACTGTCCGCGGCCACTACCGCCCTGGTGCTTTACCTGCTGTCCGGCAAAAGCGCGATGTCAGGTCTGATGCCGCCTGCAGGGAGTTATACATAAATTATCCCCCCTTTTTGTGGATAACATCAGAAGCCAACTGTATGCACCGGCAGCTTATGCAATATCCTCACCCTTCAGCAGTCAGGTCATTACATGCGTGCTCCCCGCTAGGCAAGATGGATTCCGGTTAAAGGAAAGGAGCCGGACGCCTGAAGGCTTCCCCGATGGCGGGCTCTGAGCAGAAGACCTGACAGCAGCGTCTGACCCTGTTGCGCTGAGTGCGCAGGCAGCCTAATCATCAGGCCCGATAGCAGTCCGGCCGGATAAAATCGACTTGCTGCAGGTACCTTCCCGTCCATAATTCGGGTGAGGGCGTACATATCGCTGTGGTCCCCGAAGATTCAGAACGCACCAGGGGAGTATATGCTGACGGTAAAGGTATCGGGCAGGCTGAAAAAGGGACATGAAGTTAAGAGCACGGCCCTGAATCATTTATTACCGGAGTTATCCGCCGGGTATTTAGACGGGACGTAACGTTGTTTCATCTGATGCTCGTTTCTGACGTAGTCTTCTCCGCACTCAGCAGAACAGAAAGCCGTACCCGCCACGGCCTCTTCATCCCTGCACCAGATACACCTGCCGTCCGGACTCTTCAGTCCGGGTTTCCGGGCTGACAGGGCCGAAGCAATCAGCGCCTCCTGAACTTCATGTGCTAAATCTGCGTCATCCATCATATTTCCCTGAGCATGATTGTTATCAGTTGATACACCAGTGAAAAAATACCTGTTATAAACCGGGCATTATTGGTGATTATAGTTCAGGCATAATGCCATTGATTAAACCACATGCGCTGGCAGCGCCGGAAAATACTCACAACTGCACAGCTCTGCAGTATTTACTGGCCCGCAGCCGGCATCCTGATTCACTAAAATCCCTGCTGTTGTGTAAGCGTCACGTTCACACTGCCTTCCGTTTCTGCCCGTACCTTCTGCCATGGATACTTTCGCGAACAGGGAGATGAACATGTACAAAAATACGTCTTACACCAGAAGGCCCGGGATAACTACAACACTCAGCCTGCGGTTAAACGACGCTTTGCCCGTCGCGCCGGAAAACCGGCTGTTCGCCGATTCAGATGAAGGTGGAGAACGTGCGGCAATCCTCTGTTCGCTGATGGGCACCTGTCGCCTGAACGGTGTGTATCCCGGAACATAGCTGCGTTATGCGGTCTTAACTGACGTTTAAGGTTGTAACGGGCTAACTGTTTTTTTTCAGGTTGTGAACTGCGCTAGCCCGGCGTGAACCTGCTTTTGCTATGGCGTATTTGATGACTGTTAACCAGCGGATATCACTACAGCAGTTAAGGTGTGACTCCAGCGATAAACGCAGCTGTCCCCAGCTTATGATTTGCAACTCAGGTTGTTTCCGGTTCAGGTACCCCAGCTCACTGAGGGCGAGGTCGACACTGCACTTTGCATCCTTCAGGTTTCCGCCACACTGATAAATTCCGGCTATCTGCCTGATTTTTTGAGCACAATTCCCGACAGCTGTATTTACTGGCAAAGGATATCCTGTTTTATACTTTTATACGGTCCTTAAAAACTTAACCTAGAACAGGCCGTAAGGGTGGTTCCGGATTAAAACAGTTCCATTCTTATACAGAGCCAGGGCAGGGTTAATCGGCCTGTTCCTGAACCCGCATTCAGGAGCGCGCGTTCCGGATAAACACTCAGGATGTACAGGGATACAGACAGTTCAAATCATCAGGCAATCAGTTCCGGCGAAAAATCCACCCCGAATGGTTTATGAAAGTGCCTGACTGACAGCGACACATCAGTACGGTTATAAATAGTGATGCGTCAGGTTATCGTGCCAGATGTGCTGTTTTCCTTATTCGGTGCCCCCCCTGAGAGGCGGGCCCGAGCCGCTATGTGACAGGAACCTGTATCTGCAAAATGATGACCGGCCCGCGCGCAGACGATAAGCGCAGCTGTAAGGGAGCAGCATGAAAGGCTTACGGAGTCAGCCTGCATAGGGTGTCCTCACATTCCCTGCTCTGCGCCACAAGATAATAAAGCAGCGGGTCACTGCCGGCCGGTTCCCGCCGCCAGCCGGACCGCTTCAGCAGGGAGTCCAGGGCATTCTGGTCGCCGGTGATACGGACGGGGAGGGCGGCCGTCTGAAGGCCGGCCGGGTCAAATCCGGCGTAAAGGGAGGTCTTATGCAGATACAGTCCCGATACAGACGGGTTCAGCCGCAGCGCTTTCCGGCCCTGCCACTGACCTTCATCAAGCAGCATATAAACCCAGCCGGCCATCTGCAGCGCCTGAAGGGCATGCTGCAGGCGGGACAGGTCGTTCTGTGCCATCAGCGCGTCGCTGCCCGTAAGCCAGAGGTATTCCAGCTTACCGGGCAGGTCAGCGCGCACGCCCTTTTCGCGCCCCTCACGGAGCAGCCACCGGATTTCCAGGGCCAGCTCTTTACTGAAGCGCCGCTGTTTTTCGGCGACGGCGAGCCACCGCGTCAGAAACAGCGTCTCCTGAGCGGGCGTGCTCACCTGGCGGTCCTGCCGCGCCATATGCAGGGCAATCAGGCCGCACCAGGCCAGGTGCCCCACCGAGGTATTATCCGGATTCATTCGCTTCCTTACTCTGCTTTACTGCGGGCCGCTCTGACCACGCACCGACAGGTAGCGCCCGTCTATGCTGCCGCGAAAATATGCATCGGGGTCAGCGGCGGCGCAGAACGCCTGATACACCCGTGCGGGTACGGCCAGCCAGCGGCGGCAGCTGCCGTTGCGGTATTCCAGCTCCAGCACGCCGGACGTCGGATCAAATCCGGCGCTGCTGAACAGTGTGGTATTCATGTCGTGTCGCTTCATGGAACCGTCCCTTATGCCGGTCATGCCGGAAGTCTACTGTAGCAGAAACGTCCGGCACTGAAAAAAGGGGTATTCCGGCGGGGGGCTGCGCAGCCAGCACTCCCTCATCTGAGGGTGTTTTAGTCCGGAAAGGAGATACCGGAACCGGGGGCCGTGTGTCAGGCCCCCCTGGTTACAGGGACAGAGTCTGTTGATAGCAGGAAAATACAAGCCCGCTAACTACGGACTGATGAATGCTGCCTTTTCAGGTTCTGTCCACTCTGGCTGCAGAACGGAAAGTAATGGCTGAGGTCATAGCAGCATGCGCCCGGCCCGTAAAACAGCTTCATCCTGCACTCTGCCGGTAACAGGACGTGTTAATCATGGGGAGGCATTATTATTATATTCACTTCTGACAGGAGCATTACGGCTGAAAGTTTACTCAGCTAATGTTGCATTCCACGTAACTTACTATAGGGCATAGCTAGAGCTAAACACATGAATCTTCTCGGAATACCCTTCGTTTTTTATCTGGAGCCACGGCACGCCCATTTTGATACCCAGTAGCTTGGCGCCCGCTGAGCGTGCAATCACGCAGCCGTCGTTATATCTGAATGGCGCTAACAGTTAGTAATATGTAACCATATGATTTTTATGAGTATTGAATTACTAACTTTTCTGTGTGTTAAGACTCGTAGGGCTACTTCAGTTAGAAAGTTTTAGAGCGAATCCGATGAGAAGCATCTTCAAGAGGAAATGATCAGTCACCGTCCGTTGTGTGGCTAGGAGCGGACCTTGTTACCCACCCATTGGATTAAACGTTTTCAGTAATACTTTTAGCTATGCATTGCTCCCATTGGTCATTGCGTAATCCATTTTTTCAAGAGCCTGAGCTATATAAACCGGATGCATTTATTTCTGGTGTGTGTTAAGTAAATAAAAAGCCTGTATAAATGGAACGATAAAGATGCACATTGATGAAATTCCTGCTTATTTATTGCAACACGACCGTTTTTATCTGACGGCTCCAGACCTGAGTCGCTCAGAAGAAATGCAACGTAAACTCAATAAATTTAGTTCGTGTCATCATGAATTTTTGCTCTGGTCTCCTGGCTTTCATTCGCATTCTTCAGTCAGGGATAATATGCTGGATGCAGCAGATAATTTCCTGAATGACAAAGAAGAGTATAAGTTTTTAATTATTAATAGTACGTCAGATGAGCTACTAGGTTGTATTAGCTTATTCATAAGGAATCGGGCTATTCCTTATTTCGAGATCGGCTACTGGCTTGCCACGGATGCGATGGGAAAAGGCATAATGCCTGAAGCATGCAAGATGGCTACAAAAATAGCCTCGGACTTTTTTAACGCTAAAAGAATCGAAATTCGCACTGCAAGACGTAACGTGCGCAGTCAGTCTGTTGCATTAAAGTGTGGGTTCAAACCAGAAGCCATATTAGCTTCTGATCGACTGGACAGCGCGGGAGTGATTGACGATACCTTTATTTATAAATACAGCAGCTGAGCGTACCGTGCCCTGAAGCTACAACGTCCGCTCTTTGGTACAGTCGGATATTGGACAATAACGGTCCGCTCCGTGCCAACAGCGGACGCTGCTGCTATCAAAAGAATTAACATCTATTTATAAGTTCGGTTCCATGGCATTTTTAATAATAAACTCGCCATTCCACATAAACCGCTTACTCCTGCAAAGAGTAGACCTGCGCCTACAAAGCCTGACAGCAGAAATAGTCGGCTATCTATGGTATATCCTAATACAACTCCGATAAGAATCAGTGTGCCCGCAACAATCTGAACTTGCCTCATGATAGGCAACGGTTGTTTTTTGTCTTTAATAGTCGGGAGGTTGGCGCTCTTCCAGCCGTTAATACCGCCTGCCATTAGTAAAGCCGGCACAGGGCTTACTGCTTTAATGAGCGTGTTGGCATTTTGAGCCGTACGCCCCCCTGACAGACAATGAAAAATGACGGGTTGTCGCTCTGTACCCTCCAGCTTTTTACCTGCCGTGATATCGCTAAGAGGAAATGATCGCGCGTTCGGTATGTGCTCCCGCAGGTATTCAGCGGGCTCTCGAATATCAATGAGCACAGCTCCTTGATCTATAAGTCTATTGGCTTCTTGCGGTGATACTGATTCTGGAGTCATTTGAAATCCTCCGGACAATAAATGTCTTTTAACGTGGAGATAACCTTTTTCGCCGCGTCGTTTTTAATGAAATAGTTCACGTTTTGCGCCACCCTTGCAGACTCAATTAAGCCATCTTCTTTCATTTTTGCCAGGTGCTGAGAGGTTGCTGAAGGCGTTAAGCCGGTCAATTGCCCCAAATCACCTGACGAGGTGCCGGGTTTGTCAATCAGAATACAGAGGATCAACAGTCGGTTGCTGTTGCTCATCGACTTGAGCAGCGTTATTGCTAGGGAGGCGCTTTCCTGTAGCAGGAACAGACGAGTTTCATTCATTTCTTTGCTTTAGTGGTTTCTAAATTTAGGTAACTCTAAATCAAGTGGTGCTTACGCGCAATTAAGAATTTTTAAGCGCAGCAGGCCAGTGTCCACTTCTCGCTCATAGCGGACATCTGCCAGACGTTCGTCCGCTTTGTGCTTTGTATTAAATTATCTGCTTAGCATGGTGTAAGCCCAGAACCCTGGGCGGTTTTTGTAAAAAGAATGTCTGGTAACGTCTGCGTCAGAAAGTCATAGGGATGCGTGTTCCCCTCTATGCGTATACGTATCATGACGCCTTCATAGCTGTGAATGAGCAACTTTGCTGCGCTTTCCGGTGACATCACCGGCGATAGGGTCTGAGCATGCTCAGCCTCATTAAACAGGTTAATCAGATCACGCTCCCAGGAGGTAAAAATTGCCAGCAGTTTTTGCCGGATTTTTTCAATGCTTACTGCCCCCGTCTGTCCAATAATCCCTGCCAGGCAGCCTGCTGCTTCAGACTCACGCTCAATATATTCCCTGTGCCCGTTAAGCCAGTTAATCAGACGCAGGCGAGGAACAAGGCTTTTGTCCAGCAACGTATCTGTCCTGAGTTGATCAAAAATCCCGATATAAGCGTCTAGCGTGGCACAGGCAAATTCTTCTTTACTCGGAAAGAGATTGTAAAAAGATCCTTTGGGCATTCCTGCCTCGCTCAGGATCGTTGTGATACCCCCACCTTCATAACCCTCCCTCATAAAAACTCGTATACCAGCATTCAAAAGGCGTTTGCGCGTATCACTTCTAACCATAATAATTAGACCGTTCTACTTATTTTTAAATACTATAATAGACAGGGATAAAAGATGTCACTTTTTAAGACCGTTAGCAGACACGTTCTGGGGCTGATGATGGTGTGCCTTTCGGCCATCCTCTGGAGTTCAGCGGGATTCTTCGTGAGAATGCTCGATATGAACACATGGGCTATGGTCGCATGGCGCTCACTGTTTGCTTTTGTGTCTCTGATTCTTCTGCTGGCGTGGGGCGGGTATCTGCGCCGCTTTTCATTCCAAAAAGATGTAGGCTTAAAAGGCGTGATAACGGCTGCTGTTATGGCCGTTTCCATGTTCTGCTACGTAGCGGCACTGAAACTCACCAGCGTCGCAGGCGTGATGACCATTTATGCCACAATTCCTTTTTTTGCCATGGGGCTGGGCTGGCTGATACAGAAGAAGGAGATAACAAAGCGCGCACTTATCTCAGCCGCAGTAAGCCTCGCAGGGGTTAGTGTTATGGCAGCTTCAGCATCGGGTACGGGTGATATGGCAGGTAACGCGCTGGCTCTGATAATGACTGCCGGGTTTGGTGCCAGCATAGTAATGTCCGGAAAGTGGCCGGAAATGAACCTGCCTTCAGTGACGGCCCTGGCCTGCGCCCTCTGCGGTGTATTCTGTTTTGCCATGATGCCGCAGGGTCTCCCTGTTCCCGGTTTACATGACACCTTATGGTTGATTGCTTTTGCGCTGGCCACGCAGAGCATGAGCTATCTGTTGTTCATGGCAGGAAGCCGGTATGTTGAGCCTGCGCAGGCCAGTCTGATTGCACAAGCTGACATCGTATTGGGGCCCTTATGGGTCTGGGTGTTCTTCAGTGAAGTGCCGGCCCATAATACGTTGCTGGGTGGGGCAATAACTCTTGTTGCAGTCACGGGTTACCTGGCTGGTGAGTATTATCTGGAAAGAAAATCAGCACGGAAAAACTGATGGCTTTCATCGCGGAAGGATAAACCTGATTGTTGACACACCATCTGCTTACCACATCCGCGTCAGGCACTAAGCTGACCACTATAAAGACCTGGCGGGTTGCTATGAGCGAGAAGCGGACCACCAAGGGGTATGTCAGGCAGCATGGTGTGGAAAATATAATAAGGATTTGCTTCCAATGAAAATGAGTAATTTTTAGACTTGTGGCCAGCCGATGATTAAGCACCAGAAACACTGAGTTTAGAATAGCTTGAGAAGCAGACCGGATATCATCTGCACGATGTACACTAAAAAATGCCATTGCTCAGACCCCATATCCGCAGCTGACTAAAGTGAAAATAAAATGAACAAAAGCAGTCTTAAAGCGTTTCCCCTGTTACGTGTTCTGACGTTGACGTGTGTGCCAATGCTTTTACTGGGTTGCGCCAGTGCACTTTGCCCTTTTGGCACCACTGAAGGCACGGTTCCGGACTTTAAAAATAGTTACTGGAGATCCACTGAAAAAAAACCGGCTAAGACCAATGAACGGGTTCTGGAGGAATGCACCCATACTGCCGATGCTGAAGAGCAACGCCTTTCGCAGGCCTATTTGCAGCTGTGTAAAACCGGCCATATAACCGGTGAAAACCAACGCTTTGCACAGAAATTACTGGGCAATCCACTCTTTTCTGGCTCTACAACAGCAAAAGCGGTACCTCAGCATCGATCAGATGAATCAGCTGAGATGGCCGGTGACTTATAGCGATAATCCACAAAATTTTAAGGAAATTTGCGGCTATTACGTTGAAAAAAACGCAGCGGAACGGTCCAGCACCATGCTGGGTTTACACGTGGGGCGTTACAAAGAGCCGGTTTTTAAACAGTGCATGGCAGAAAACCATATGGCGCTCATTGTTCCAAATACTGAATTCAGTAGGTGCGATATGATATCGTGGTAAGCAACCGTGTAAGCCGTGAAAGCAAGCGTCCGCTTCTGGCACTGAGCAGACCTGCTCGCTGGGCGAGGCCCGCTGTGAGCGAATAGCCGATCGGGTATCAATTATGGGGCTGGGTTTTAACACGCGTCAGTGTCTCAGTCTGTAATCGATTTACTCATATTGATACCTGTAACCCCGAATCCGCTGGTTTCATAAACATGCCGGGCGCGAGCATTATCACCTGCAACACGCAGTCTGATCTCTTTAAACCCCTTTTCCTGCAGATACTCTTCAAAAGCACGTAGAGATTGTTTGCCAAGTCCTAACCCCTGGCTGGAGTTGAAAATATGAAAGTCGTAGATAAAAACAGTGCGCTTAGTCAAGTCTGGTTTGTACCAGAGATAACCTACATGGTTGTTCGCCTTGTCCGACTGAACAACAATACATATTAACACTTGCCCGAGCGTGTTAATTCCCGCGGGAAGCATTTCCGCAATCTCCTGCTTCGCTCTGGCGAGAGAATTATGAAGGGATAACCCGTAGTTTGATTCGATTTCACATGCATAATCATTCACAAAGTATTCGACATAAGCATGATACTCATCTTTTGTCATCGGTCGGAAAGAAATCACATTGGGCCTCTCAATTTTATAGTAGTGGCAGTATTAATAACGATGAAGTCCTCCATCGACAATGGCGTTCATTTCTGAATAGGCATTCAGATACGGTGATAAATATAAAAGGTTTAATTCCGCGTTTGGTTCAGTGCGTAGATCATTACTGAGGGTGAAAGGACCCTTTTTCTCGTTCGACGTGACCTTCTCCCCGTTGATTAACATAAACTGATGCTAGTAATGTCTGCTCCTGGCACGGATCGGAAATGCGCGCTCGGTAAGGTCAGCTGTGAGGGAGGTGCGGGCATCAGCCCTATAAACTGCTGGAAACTCATAATTTGATGCTATAACGGACAAAGTCCTCCAGTACTGCCAGCCTATCGTAAAGCGCACGGGCTGGGTTGGATTCACGTGTAACCCAGTAAACCTTTGCCCAGGATTTTTTCTCGGCTTCTTTGCGGATTGCTTCTATAAGTGATTTCCCCGCTCCAAAACCTCTCTTTTTTTCATCCACATAGAGATCTTCTAAGTAACATAGCGGCTGCGTGACCCAGGCACCCTCGTGTAAAACGATAATGGCAAAACCGACAATTTTTCCATTCATCTCAGCAACCCTGCACATCAGTGGAGATTCTGCTGACAGGGCCCGGTTCTAGGTTGACTGAGTGATAGTGATATCAAGCTCACATCCGGCATACGCGAGGTATTGTTTCCAGAGTAACATCCAGCCTTCATAATCTTCGGCATTAACTTCACGGACTTCGATGGCCATTCTGTATTGCTGATTCCGGTGAGTATACCTGATACTAATTAATAGCTTCGGGTAATCAACTTTTGTCGCGTATTTTCATATGAAAATTTCACTCTCTTTTTTTTATACACCACCCGCACCTCTACTTCCGCTGTTGGCAAAAAACGGACTGACGGCAGGCCAAGGTCCGCTATGAGCGAGAAGCGGACATTGCATCCCCGATAAAGTCAGGAATCAGTGTTGTCCCATTATCTGTTCTGAGATGGTGATTTTTCAGGCAGCGTACTTTATTCTGGTTAAACTCCCTTTAAAGGATCTAACCATGATAACAGTAGAGAAATCAGATCCATTGTCTTCAGAATCCCATCGCTTAATCGAAATGCTGTCAGCTGAACTTGCCGCTATTACTGGCGATAATGGCAAAACCAATTTCACCGTTGAAGCTATGAACAATGACAAAGCATTATGGGTATTGGCAAAAAATGCACATGGCGATGCGATAGGATGCGGTGCAATCCGCCCATTAACACAAAACATAGCTGAGCTTAAAAGAATGTTTTCAGACCGAAGCGTGCCAGGAGTAGGTCGTTCTTTACTCACTTTTCTGGAAACTTCCGCAAAACAAATGGGATATCGTGAACTAAAGCTGGAAACACGATATATCAACCGTAGGGCCATCAGTTTTTACGAGAGAAATGGATACATCCGTATTGAGAATTATGGCCCATACGTAGGCAGAGAAGAGGCTATCTGTTTCTCAAAGGTATTGTGCTGATTATATTTATCAGACCTCACTTCCGCTTTTGGCACAAAGCGGACATCTGGAACAACGTCCTTGTGTCCCTTTCCTGCATTGCTGGTCCGTGTGTTCTTGTGAACTATCCGACAAAGCCAGCTAATTTTACCAAGCCGATTGGGCACGGTCTGCTCAGGAAGGGGCGTGTCCGATTACTGGCAGACTGCACCCTGTGAGTAATTTATTCGCTTGAACTCTAAGACCACAAGTTGAATAAATGTTCAATAAATGGTTCTATAATTCATTAATAATTATGCACTATTACTGCATGAGGTCAGATACGTTGTCACTAGAATCTGCGGAATGGTTTAGCCGAAATGGCATAGAGTGTTCGCGGTTCAAAGCCCATAATTCGGGATTTCCGAAACATCTTCACGGTGAGTATGTCATCAGTGCAAACCTGACGGGGGTTGAAGAAATCTGGCTTGCAGGGAAAACCACCTATGTTAAAAGTGGTCAGGTTACCTTATATAATCCGGGAACCATTCAGGCTTCACGTTTTGAGACTCAAGCCGTGGAATTCATCAGCGTGCACATACCTCAGACAGTGATAAAAATGCTTGCAGATGAGGACAATCTCACTAGCGCTCATGAAGCCCCTGTTCTGCGAGAAGGCATAATCAATAACACTCGCCTATTTGACGCGCTGTATCGTTTTGCAACATCTGCCCGACTGGAGCGGGGCATGGATGAGGAGCAGAAACTGATTCTACTTTGTGGTGAGCTGCTCGAGACGCCAGCTCTACTTCAGAAATCTGAAGAACAGAAAATCAATATTGTTATTGAGTACTTGCGGGAGTACCTCAGCGTAAAGCCGCAGCTGGAGATGCTCGCGCAGCTGGCGGGGATGAGCAAATATCATCTGGTTCGCTTCTTTACCCGATATATAGGTATGCCGCCTCTGCAGTATCATATGCTGCTTCGGCTGCACCATGCCCGCGACCTGCTTCGCAGAAACGTGCATCCTCTCGATGCGGCGATGATGCTGGGATTTTACGATCAGAGTCATTTCATTAATGCATTTCGCAAAGTGATGGGAACAACTCCCCATCACTATGCTTCGCAGGTCAGATCAGGTCACCATAAACTCCCGGTACCCTGACACAATCACGTAAAGCGCAAAATAGCTGAATATGAGCGCTGAAGCTATGTAGGAATATCTAAGCAGGCGTTGACCAAGCAGTTTGCCTCCAAAACTTCCAACCAGGCACAGGACACAGGTCCAGAACATTCCCGCGATGAAAAAGCCACTCAGAAACCACGCCGTTGCCGTAACGCTGTGCTGGCCCATCCGGGATATCAGCGCACCGCCCACTGTCGCAAACCACAGAATGGCCGTGGGAAGCACTATGCCCCGCCCGAATTCACGCAGCAGCGGGCGATACTGATGGGTTTCGCTCACGTTAGGCTCTGAAGCCTTTCTGAAAGCGGCAATCAGCATTTTGCCGGCGAACCACAGAAGCATCGCGCCACCGCCAATCCAGAGTATCCAGCGTACGGCTTCATACTGAAGCAGTACGGCCATTCCTGCCAGCGCCAGTAATGCATATGCCAGGTCACCCACACAAGTCCCCATTCCCAGCCAGAAACCATGAAAGTATCCGCGTTGCATAGCAAGGGTAATCATGGCGATATTGGCAATCCCGATATCAAGACAAAGCGAAAGGCTCAGTAAGAAACCGTTTGAAAACTCGATCATAACGTAAAGCCTTTAATCTTCTGATCGTACTCGATCATGTCTACAGTTTTACCCAGCCGGTTCAGCAGCAGATCCGCCTCTTCACGCTGATGATGAGGTGAATAGCATTGCAGGAACGCTAGGGCCGCCTCTGTATCACCCTGTAATACAGAGCGTGTCATTGCTGTTGCCAGTACCGTCATAGCAGGCTTCACAGCGCTGAGGTCCACCACATAATGTGCCCCATTCCAGTTCAGACACCGGTGTTCAGTTAGCCACTTGAGCTGTATATAGGCCGCCCCTGCATCAGGATAATCACATGGGCCGCGGCGCAAATATCTCAGCATTTCCAGCAGGAAAATTTTTAACTGCAACGTCTCGTTCAGCTGTAGGGCCTGCCGGGAAGGCTCTGTCAGGCACATCAGCAGCCCAAACACATCGGCCAGTGCTTCCTGCACCACCATTGATCCCCATCTGTCCTGTTTACTTAATTTGCCAAAAATCATCTTTTCAAGGACAACAGAATGCCCCAGATCATGGCCGCGGAACCAGGCGATCAGGTGGCGGGCACAGAGAGCGCTGTCTGGGATAGGTTCATGCTGCCAGCCAAGCAGGGAAGCCTGGGACCGGGCAAAGCGTTCAAACAGATTGAAATAGGTGTTTGCAAACACAATGGTGCGCTTCTGGGGGCGTATTTAACACCTTCATCTTCAGGAAAGAAATAGGCGAAATGCTTGGGATAGCTGTTAGCTTCGCCAGCAATAGCAAACAGATTGACAATTTTGTAGTGGCATCCAGGCAGCGCAACCAGCCGCTGGTCAATATGATTTTGCAGCCAGCACAGATTGTCCGAAAACAGCTTATCCACCACATCTGAGACTTCCTGCAGCCCGCGGTCGGGTAGCCCAAACCATGCGGAATAATGCTGCGAGCGAGACTTGCCAACCCATGTCGACATGTAGCGTATTCCCTGCACCAGCTCCTGTTCATCCAGCCCTGCTATCTGCGGGAGAAGCTCTTTTGCTGTGCTAGCGTCAGAGAGAATTTCTGCACGTAACTGCAACGCTTTACAGGTATCCGGATCGTCAAATTCCTGAGCAAGCTTGAAACAAATAATGCTGAGCTTTTCTTCAACAGACTGAAGCAGCGAACTCCCGGTCCGTGTTGAAACAGGGTGAATATGACTGGCCGCCTCTGCAAGACGCGTGGCCTGGTGGATAAGGTTTAGTGCAGCGGGCGAAAGTGAGTCAGGCAGAGGAATATCCATCATGTGGATATGATATGAGTCAGCAGCGGGCCAGAATGGTGTCGTAAACATGAAATTCCCTTCCATTAAAGTAACGATAGGTTTACTTAACCATTGCATCTGTAATCGGTATTGGAAGGAATTGCGCGAATAGGTTAGAAAGAACGGTGCACTTCATAACCATAATCAACTACTTTGCTAGTAAATTAAATGGTGTGTAATAAAGCGGGACAAGGGGCGTTATACACGCTTGAAATGCCCTGGATCACATAAATCAACAGGGTTCGGGACAGTAACGTCCGCTTCTGGCTGTGAGCTCAACCGATGGATGCAACACACTGATTGAACCGCTCTGCGGGTGATTCATAGTCTAGCGTTTTTCTCGGTCTCTCATTGAGCTGTCTGGCGACACTGTTTAGTCTTTGTTGGCTGTGAACTGATAAGTCCGTTCCTTTTGGAAAGTACTGTCTGAGTAATCTGTTTGTATTTTCATTTGAGCCGCGTTGCCAGGGAGATTGAGGATCACAGAAATAAATCTGAATGTCTGTCGCTACGGTAAATTGGGTGTGGCCAGTCATTTCAGCCCCCCGATCCCATGTTAGTGTTTTATAAAGCTCAACAGGTAATTCCCGGGCTTGTCTTATGAGTGCAGATATAACCGTTATGGTCTTTTTGTCTCTGATTTTGGCCAGCATAACAAAGCGGGAATGGCGTTCTACGAGAGTGACGATACAGGAGTTTTTCGAGCCCTGGATCAGGTCACCTTTCCAGTGACCCGGTATGGCTCTGTCTGCAACTTCAGGTGGCCTTTCGCTTATTGGTATCGCATCCGGGATTGATCCTAACCCTTTCCCTTTAAGCGATGACGTTCTGGATCTACGAACCGCTCTTCCGCTTCTGAGGCATTGCTGCAGCTCTTTTTTTAATGCCCCCCGGGTTTGTATAAAAAACGTTTTATAA
>LIDZ01011724.1_pt10 | contig 37766 bp, 36 predicted proteins | sample 644651 | NCBI WGS metagenome assembly LIDZ01 (sample SAMN03856242, study PRJNA289617) | food metagenome | isolation source: wine grapes on drying loft during traditional withering process | host: Vitis vinifera cv. Corvina | place: Italy: Gargagnago di S. Ambrogio di Valpolicella | collected 2014-01 | reverse complement strand
ATGGTTGAGTCGGAAGCCAAAGAGCTGACCGAAGACCAGATGCTGGGCGCCGTGCTGTTCGCCCATGACGAATTCCAGTCGGTCATCAAGGCCGTCAAAGAGCTGGCCGCCGAAGCTGCCAAGCCAACCTGGAACTGGGCGCCGAAAGCTGAAGCCACTGAACTGCTGGGCGCTATCCGCTCCGAGTTCGGCGCAGCGATCTCCGAGGCCTACACCATCACCGTCAAGGCCGATCGCTATGCTCGCCTGGGTGAGCTGAAGGATCAGATCGTTGCCAAGCTGGCTGTTGAAGACGGCAGCCCGTCCGCCAGCGAAGTCAAAGCGGCATTCGGCGAGATCGAATACCGCACCGTTCGCGAAAACATCGTCAACGGCAAGCCGCGTATCGACGGTCGCGACACCAAGACTGTGCGTCCGCTGAACATCGAAGTCGGCGTTCTGCCGAAGACTCACGGTTCGGCGCTGTTCACCCGTGGCGAAACTCAGGCGCTGGTCGTGGCCACCCTGGGTACCGCGCGTGACGCTCAGCTGCTCGACACCCTCGAAGGCGAGAAGAAAGACCCGTTCATGCTGCACTACAACTTCCCTCCGTTCTCGGTGGGCGAGTGTGGTCGCATGGGTGGCGCCGGTCGCCGTGAAATCGGTCACGGCCGTCTGGCCCGCCGTTCGGTTCAGGCCATGCTGCCGGCTGCCGACGTGTTCCCGTACACCATCCGCGTCGTATCGGAAATCACCGAGTCCAACGGTTCCAGCTCCATGGCGTCGGTCTGTGGTGCTTCGCTGGCGCTAATGGACGCTGGTGTTCCAATGAAGGCGCCGGTCGCCGGTATCGCCATGGGTCTGGTTAAAGAAGGCGAGAAGTTCGCCATCCTGACCGACATCCTGGGTGACGAAGACCACCTGGGCGACATGGACTTCAAAGTGGCCGGTACCGCCAAAGGTGTCACCGCGCTGCAGATGGACATCAAGATCAAGGGCATCACCGAAGAGATCATGGAGATCGCTTTGGGTCAGGCGCTGGAAGCACGTCTGAACATCCTGGGTCAGATGAACACCATCATTGGTCAGTCGCGCACCGAGCTGTCGGAAAACGCTCCGACCATGATCGCGATGAAGATCGACACCGACAAGATCCGCGACGTGATCGGCAAGGGCGGCGCTACCATCCGTGCCATCTGCGAAGAAACCAAAGCGTCGATCGACATCGAAGACGACGGCTCGATCAAGATCTTTGGCGAAACCAAGGAAGCTGCTGAAGCTGCACGTCAGCGCGTTCTGGGCATCACCGCTGAAGCCGAGATCGGCAAGATCTACGTCGGCAAGGTCGAGCGCATCGTTGACTTCGGCGCGTTCGTTAACATCCTGCCGGGCAAAGACGGTCTGGTGCACATCTCCATGTTGAGCGACGCTCGCGTAGAGAAGGTCACCGACATCTTGAAAGAAGGTCAAGAAGTCGAAGTGCTGGTGCTGGACGTGGATAACCGCGGCCGTATCAAGCTTTCGATCAAAGACGTTGCAGCTGCCAAGGCGTCGGGGGTTTAACCCGTCTCCTGCAGTTGATGAAAAAGAGCCCTTCGGGGCTCTTTTTTTTGAATGCAATTAATGGCTTAGGGAGCCAGACCATCGTCGGGAGGCTCGTCAGAACATGCATCTTGCAAGCGGAACTTTCGTAAAGCGGGCAATCTGCACGACAGCTGTGGATCCATGAAAACATAAGCCTTTGATTTATAAGGAATATATTTGTGATCGTGTGTTGGCACAGCGCTTGCGACATTGTAGGTAACCCTGCAGCCAATCAGATTGGCGCAGATTCTGAGAAAAACAGGAGTTACCCGTATGAAGAAGTTCGCTATTGCTGCTGCTACCGCCACTGCTCTGACTCTGACTATGGCCAACGTAGCCATGGCTCAGACCTCTGCTCAAGCTCCAATGACTGTAGCTGCAAACGAAGTCGCCAAAACCAAAGAAGCTACTTCTGACACTTGGATCACCACCAAGGTAAAATCTGACCTGCTGACCGAAAAAGGCATTCCAGGCTCCGACATCAAGGTTGAGACCAACAAAGGCGTGGTATCCCTGTCGTCGACTGTCGCTATCACTGATGCGCAGAAAACCACCGCTGTTGCGATCACCAAGAAAATCAAAGGCGTGAAAGCTGTTTCGGCTGATGGCCTGAAAGCTGAGTAATTACATTCTGCTGAACCTGGAAGATAGCCGGCTGACAGTGTGAAAGTCGTCAGGCGACTGATTCAAGGTTCATGCGAAGGGCCACAAGGATGTGGTCAACAAAAACCCCGACGTTCGCGCCGGGGTTTTTTTATGCCCTCATTTCTGCAAGACCAGCTTGTTTCGCAGCTGAGACGAGCATTTGACATCTTCTCGCCATGCCCACTGAGTTATCCTCCTACGCCGCGCGCTATCCAAGTGAAGGTGTCTAAACCATCCAATTGATAGAAGTCAGTTAGGCTGTGCACAGTAATTGCATATCACGCAGCCCATTGCTGGATGGGTGGCGAATCTACCCACAGCCTTGACACTTTGATGACCTGTCATCGGCTACAGTCTGGCGTACCTTCGCTTCTCTGTGGCGAAGCTGCTTTACTCCGGGCCAGGCCTGAAACTCTTTTGCTGTGAGAAGTAGATGCCCACGATTCCGTTACTGATTTGCGACGACTCCAACATGGCGCGCAAGCAGCTGATGAAGGCGCTGCCGCCCGAGTGGGATGTGTCGGTGACCACGGCGGCCAATGGCCGTGAAGGGATCGAGGCGATTCGCCAGGGTCTGGGCCGCGTTGTGTTGCTGGATCTGACGATGCCGGACATGGACGGTTATCAGACGCTGGCCGCCATTCGCGCGGAAAGCCTGCAGGCCAGTGTCATCGTTGTCTCCGGTGACGTTCAGGAAGAAGCGGTGCGGCGCACCCTGGAACTGGGTGCGCTGGCCTTCCTGAAAAAACCGGCTGATCCCGATCAACTGCAGCAGACCCTTGAGCGACTAGGCCTGTTGGGAGAGAGCGCCAATCAGTCTCTGGCCCTGGCATCGGGTGGCGATCAGGCCGCCATCAGTTTCAATGACGCATTCCGCGAGACCGTGAACGTCGCAATGGGCCGCGCCGCCGCGTTGTTGGCGCGGGTCTTGGGCGTGTTCGTGCAACTGCCGGTGCCCAACGTCAACATGCTGGAGGTGGGCGAGCTGCACATGGCGCTGGCGGATGCCCAGGCCAATGACCGGCTCACGGCGGTGTGTCAGGGCTATATCGGTGGCGGCATCGCCGGCGAAGCGCTGTTGTTGTTTCATGATTCGGAAATCTCCGACATGGCGCAACTGATGAAGGTCGACGACGCCGACTACTCTGACATGGAGATGTTGCTGGACCTGTCTTCCATCCTGATCGGCGCTTGTCTGAGCGGCATTGCGGAGCAGCTCGACGTCGCCTTTTCCCAAAGCCACCCCCAAGTGCTGGGCTTGCACAGCGGCATTGAAGAGCTGATCCGTCTCAACGAGCGGCGCTGGAAGAAGACGCTGGCTGTGGAGATCAGTTACAGCCTGGAAGGCCATAACATCCATTTCGATCTGTTGATGTTGTTCACCGAGGACTCGGTCGAGCTGCTGTCGCGGAAACTCGCCCATTTGATGAGCTGATTCATGAACGATCGTATCGATTTCAAAGAATTGCACTGGCTGCTCACCGTGACGCAGAACATCGACGTCGGCGTGGTGGTGCTGGATCAGGAGTACCGGGTGCAGGTCTGGAACACCTTCATGGAGAACCGTTCCGGGATACTGTCGTATGAAGCGGCGACCCGTTCGTTCTTTTCGCTGTTCCCGGAGATCAACGAGCGCTGGCTGAAGAACAAGATCGACAGCGTGATTACGCTGGGAACCCCAGCGTTCACGATCTGGGAGCAGCGCCCTTATCTGGTTCATTTCAAGAGCTATCAGCCCATCACCGGGCAAGAAGACTTCATGTACCAGAACACCACGATGTATCCGCTGCGGTCGACGACCGGGGTGGTCAGCCATGTGTGTCTGGTGATCTACGACGTCACCGATGTGGCGACGAACCGTCTGCAATTGCAGGCCGCCAACCGCGAGCTGCAGAAGCTATCGAGCACTGATCGCCTGACCAGCCTGTACAACCGCGGTCACTGGGAAGAAGCGCTGCGTCTGGAGCATGCTCGGCACGTCCGTTACGGCACTACGGCGTCACTGGTGATGTTCGACATCGATCACTTCAAGCGCGTCAACGACACCTACGGGCATCAATGCGGCGACCGGGTGATCCAGCGGGTGGCGGACGTCGTGCGTGAACACATCCGTGAAGCTGACATCGCCGGTCGTTACGGCGGCGAAGAGTTTGCGGTGTTGCTGCCCGACACCGACAAGCAAGGCGGCGCCATGTTCGCCGAGCGTCTGCGCGCCGCCGTCGAGGCGCTGGACGTCATGCAGGAAGGCGAAGCCATTCATTGCACGATCAGCCTGGGCGTCGCTGACATGACCTCGCCGATGGACGATCACAAAACGCTCATCGAGCGCGCAGATCAGGCCCTGTACGAATCCAAAAAGAACGGTCGCAATCGCGTGTCGGTGGATACGTCGGATTGAAGCACCGGCGGAGGGCCGCCTCGAAGGCGGTCTTCACCCGCTAGGACAACTCCGCGAAATCGCTGAGCACGTCATCCCTTAGAGAGATAAACCGTGCGTCGCTGCGATTGCGCGGGCGGGGCAGGTCGATGTCGACGATACGCCGGATGCGCCCCGGATGCGGCTGCATCACCACCACCCGATCACCGAGATAAACCGCCTCATCCACATCATGGGTGACATGGACCATGGTGATCTTTTCCTGCTGCCAGATGTGCTGCAACTCACGCTGCAATCGCGTACGGGTCAGCGCATCCAGTGCGCCGAAGGGTTCGTCAAGGAGCAGCACGCTGGGCCGATTGACCAGTCCCCGGGCGATCGCCACCCGTTGCGCCATGCCGCCGGAAATCTGGTGCGGGTACGACTCAGTGAAATCCTGCAGGCCAACCAGCTGAATGTGTTCGCGTACGGTGTCACGCTTTTGCGCGGCGCTCAGCGGTGCGTTCTTCAGGCCGACCGCGACGTTCTGCTCAACCGTGAGCCACGGGAAAAGCCGGTGATCCTGGAACACGATGCCGCGCTCAAGCCCCGTGCCCCTGATCGGCTTGTCGTCCAGCAGGATGCGGCCGTCGAATGCTTCGTCCAGGCCGAGGATCAACCTGAGGAGCGTTGATTTGCCACAACCACTGGCACCGACGATGGTGATGAACTCCCCCGGCGCGATGTCCAGCTGGACGTTGTCCAGAACGTGCAGTTGGGTGTCGGCGCCTGCATGGGTAAAGTGCTTGCTGATGTTTTCCAGGCGCAGCCCGTTGCCCTGTGACGGGGCGAGGGGCTGGGCGGTAAGCGGTTGGGTACTGGGCATGAGCGTTCCTTCTGACATTCGGTTTGGGGAAGCGAGAGATTCGGGAGAGGCCGAGCACGACGACCTCAGCGAGGGGCAATGCCGTACAGCCGTTGCAGGCGTCGTTCAAAAAGACGCGCCAAGAGGTTAAGCCCCCAGCCGACCAGCCCGATGACGATCATGCCGAACAGCACGAGGTCCATCATGAAGTGCTCGCTGCCATCGATCAGCGTATTGCCGATGCCGCTGCCCGACACCAGCAGGTATTCGGCGCCGATGGTCGCCAGCCACGAATACACCAGCGCCAGGTAGATACCGGTAAAGATCGAAGGCAGCGCTGCGGGCAGCATGACGCCGGTGATCGTCTGCCAGCGGGTGAAGCCGTAGACCTTCGCGACTTCCAGCAGCGCCGGGGAAACGCTGCGCAAGCCGTCGCACGTGTTGACCACCACCGGCACCAGTGCTGCGAGGGACAGGAACACCACTTTGGCGACGTCGCCCAGACCGAACCACACCGAGATCAGCGGGATCCAGGCGAACAACGAGATCTGTTTGAACGTGTTGAAGCTCGGGCCCACCACTCGCTCGAACAGCCGCGAAAACCCCAGCAGACAACCGAGCACCAGACCCAGTGTGGTGCCGATGAAAAAGCCGCTCAGGTCGCGGGCAAGACTGGCGGAAATCGCACGCCAGAACTGCCCGGACGTCACTTGCTCCCAGGTGGTGACGGCGACCTTTTGTGGCGAAACCAACAAGCCGGAGCTGCTCCAGCCCTGGCTGGACGCAAGCCACCAGACTGCCACCGCCAAGAGGGGAACCACCCAACCTCGATAGCGGTGGGTCTGGGTGCCGTGTGGGATTGTCAGTGTGCTCATGCCAACCTCCCGGTCTTGACCGGACGGCCTCGGTTTAGGCGCCGCTCGATGAATTCGAAACCGCGATCAATCAGTAGCCCGAGGGTGCCAACCACCACCACGGCGGCCATGACCAGATCCAGCTGAAACAACTGCCGACCATAGGCGATCAGGTAGCCCAGCCCTTCGCTGGACGCCAACAGCTCAACCATCACCAGCGACAGCCAGGCCTTGGTGAATCCCAGACGCAGGCCGGTGAAGATCGGCGCGACGGCGGAGGGCAGGACGATGTCGGTGACGATCTGGCGTTGGCTGAATCCGTACGCGCGGCCCACTTCCAGCAGGCGTTTGGGCACTTCATGGAAGGCTTGCAGCGTACACAGCGTCACCGGGACCAGCGCGGCGTGGGCGATCAATACATATTTCAGCGGCTCGCCGATGCCGAACAGCAGCAGTGCAAACGGCATCCAGCCCAGTACCGGAATCTGCACCAGCGCGTTGAACGTCGGCAGCAGATAATCTTCGACGGTTTTCGACAACCCCATCGCCAGCCCCAGGGTGATCCCCAATGCCGAGCCGATCATAAAGCCCACCAGCACGCGCTGCAGACTGGCGGAGGCGTTCAGCCACAAGTCGCCGCTGCTGACCAGATCGCCCAACGTCTGGTAAACGAACGCGGGAGGCGGCAGTACTTGTTCCGACAACCAGCCGCGCTCCGTGCCGAGGTACCACAGGCCCAGCAGCACGATGGGCAGCAACCAGGCCAGCGCGACGTTGGCCGCGCGGGTTAGCCAGGGCTTGGTGGATGCTGGCGCCGCAACTCGCTGAGCGGGGCGGGTTGGGGCGTTGGGCAGACGCTTGACCGGCGCTAGGGTTTTCACAGGAATGTGCTGCCGATCAAGCGCTTCAGCGGTGGCTCGGGCCATGGCATCAACCTCCGTTGTTGGCGGGTTTGTCCGAAGACGCCGTCGCCGTGTTCGCGGCTTTGCCGTCCGCACCGTAGGCGGTCCAGTAGTGCTCAAGACCTTTGGCTTTCAGCGCATTGTCCAGATAGCGAGTGTCGAACCAGCCTTCGACGCTCACAGGGCGGCGAATCATCTTCTCGTCCCTGGCCTGATCAGCGACGGCCTGATAGCTGTCGCGCAGGAACGCATCCACCAGCGGTGACGCGCTGTCGCGCAAATCCAGACCACCGAAGTCGGCTTGCAGCGAGGCCAGCGGTTCGTTGGTCTTCGCCCACTCGTTGAGCACGGCGTCGCGGTTGCTGGCTTCGGATTCCCATCGCGCGGCATCGACCAGCACGTTGACGACTTTCTGCACATTGTCGGCGTGCTGTTTTTCGTAATCCCCACGGACCACCAATGCGCACTGGCGGGTGTAGCGCACGTTGTTGTCAGGGTTATCGAAGATGATGTCGGCCAGCCCTTGATCGCGCAGTTTAAACAGCTCGCGCCCGCCGAATGCGGCATCGACGCCTTTGGACGCCAGCGCGGCCTGGCTGCTGCCGCTGTCCAGATTGATCACTTTCAGGTCGCGCTCGGTCATGCCGTGATCGGCCAGTAACTTGATCGACACCAGGTGGGCGTTGGTGCCACGGAACACCGCGACCTTCTTGCCCTTGAGGTCTTCGACGCTCTTGATCTCGGAGCCTTTGGGGACGGCCAGATACACATTCGAGCGCACGCCGATGGCCGCAAGCAATTTGGTGTCCAAGCCATTGGAACGGCCGACTACCGCGGGCAAGTCGCCTTCGTAGGCGAAGTCCAGTTGCTGATTGGAAAGTGCCTCGTTGACGGCCGGCCCGGCGCCCTTGAAGAAGAACCACTGCACTTCGGTGTCGGTGCCGGCGAAGGCTTTTTCAAGGAGCTGCTGGTTGCGCACGATGCCCAGGGACGAGCCGCTGAACGTGACCGGATCACCGCCACCGGCGCTGGCCACACCAATGCGCAGAACGTCGGCTTCGGCCAAGGGCATCATCAGCAGCGCCGCCAGTGCGGTAGCTACGCGTGTCTTGCTGAATAGAGATGTTCGCTTGGGATTTGCCATGGCGTTTCTTCCTTGGAGAGTGGGTGACGCGCGATCAGGCAGCCAGGTGTTTCTTGTCGGCTTCGGTCTTGGGCGAGAGGGTTTCGGGTGTGGGTTTGATGGCCTGGCTGGCGCGTCCGTCGACGCCGACCGGAATGTCGCCTGCCACGGTGGTACGGCGCACAACGCGCTCGGCCTGGCCATAGTCGTTGACGGCGATGTGTTGGGTGGCGCGGTTGTCCCAGATCACCACGTCGCCTTCGTTCCAGCGCCAGCGCACGGTGTTGTCCAGGTGCGTGATGCGATCGTGGAACAAGCGGATCAGCTGTTTCGAGTCGTTGCTGCTGACGCCTTGAATCTGTTTGACGAAGTGGCCGAGCAACAGGCTGGGCTCGCCGGTTTCAGGGTGCACGCGCACCAGTGGGTGTTCGGTTTCGTAGACTTCGGCGGTGAACTGCTCGCGGTAGCGTTTCACGCCCGCTTCGCCGGTGTCGCGGGGTGCCGCGTAGTCGTAGACGTTGGTGTGCAGCGCGCGGAGGCCGTCGGCCAGGGTTTTCAGGCTGTCGGGGAGGTCAGCGTAGGCAGCCGCGGTGTTGGCCCACACGGTGTCGCCGCCGTAGGGCGGGATGACCACGCCACGCAGGATCGAGATTTTCGGGTAGTTGGCGACGAAGGTGACGTCGGTGTGCCACGAATTAGCCCGAGTTTCCCTGGCGTCGAGGTGCAGGATGGCGCTGCTTTTCTCGGCGGAGCGAACGGTGGGGTGAGGGACCTGATCACCGAAGCGGCGGGAGAAGCCTTCATGCTGTTCGTCGCTGAGAAACTGCTCACGGAAGAAAAGCACCTTGTGCGTGAGCAGCGCCTGATTAATGAAATCGAAATCCTGCGTGGAGACATCTGCGGAGAGTTTGACGCCGCTCACCTCGGCACCGATTTTTCCCGCAACGGGTTTGATCTGAATCGCCATGTCCTTGACCTCGATCTGGGCTATTGAGGCTCAGATCATAAGGATATAAATCGACGCTTCGCTAATCACTATTTGGCATAAATATAGAAGGAGAGTTTATGCAGCAGATTAATCTCCGAGGCTCAAGGTCATAAGCCTTTCGTTTTGCGGCATCACCCGATCACTTCACATCTGTGGCACATCCTCCTGCATACCCTGGTCCTTCCAGGTGCCGAGTGATCGGCGCAGCCGGCTGGCCAGTGAACTGCTGCCGTGGACGTTGTGGTAGTGAAACACCGCTGTGGCGCGCAGGGCGTCTTCGGCCACGGGCATGTTGGTGTGCAGCGAGCGATAGCCCCAGAACAGGTAAAGGTGGCCGGGTTGCATGGCGATGCGGGTAAAGGCGTTGTCAGCCTTCGCGGCTTTGCTCCTGAGGCGGCGCTGCACCCAGCCGTTGTCCACGCGCACCTTGTCGAGCAGGTTGGCGAAGTAGGTGCGGCGGATTGGCCGACGGTTCGGCAGCATCAGCAGGTCGCCGCGTTCTCCGCTGGTGGGCATGCAGACCGGGAGGATGGTGGTCAGCACAAACGAGTCGTAGTGAAAGATCAGCGATTCGCGACGCCCGCCGCTGCCGGTCAGGCAGCGCAATGTCTGGGTCATGCCATTTTCGCTTGAGCGATCGCCGGTGACGCCCGCCACGATGCGTCGGCATAAATCGACGAAGTCCCGCGACGAGCCCCACTCATGGAGCGGCGTTCCCTGCACGGCCTGTCGGCCAGAGAGGGCCACGTAATCGTTGCCGCTATCGGCCACGGTCCGGGCAACCAGTGCTTGCAGTGATTCCAGCTGGGACGAACTGGCCCAGTCCGGCAAAACAGCGTATCCGTCACTGTCGATGGCCTTGATCAAGCTCTGAACCTGAGCTTCCGAAAAAGTCGTGTAAGGCATCTGGCGCAACCTCATGACGTAGACCGAGGAACAGCGAAACCCGTCGGACCTACTGCTTGAGATGTACCGGTTCAGCCGGGCGAGGCCAGAGCCTAGCAGCTAGCACAACTTTATCCACGCGCAAGGAAGGAATATTTCAAAATGTTAATTTTCAGCTAAAAAGCCGAGGTTTTCCGTCCGTTTATGAAACAGATCGGCGAAGAACGCGCCGGATAGATGGGCGGCGAGACGTAACGAATTTGTGTCACTGAATATGTCGACGCCTGTTCCTTCCGTGAGACAGGCCAGGATGTCTGCCAGGGGCGATAACTGAAAACGCCCTCGGAAAGAGGGCGTTTTTTAGCGCTTTCACTTCACGTGACTTACAGCACCACGCTCGGCAGCCACAGCGAGATCGCAGGGATGTACGTCACTGCCATCAGCACCAGGAACAGTGCGACATAGAACGGCAGCAGCGCTTTCACCGTGGCCTCGATCGTGACCTTGCCCACTGCGGCGCCGACGAAGAGCACGGCTCCCACAGGCGGCGTTATCAGCCCGATGCCCAGGTTGACCAGCATGATCATCCCGAAGTGCACCGGATCGACGCCGATGCCGACGATCACCGGCAGCAGGATCGGGGTGAGGATGAGGATCAGCGGCGCCATGTCCATCACCGTGCCCAGCAGCAGCAACATGACGTTGATGCACATCAGGATCACGTAGCGGTTGTCCGACAGCGTCAGAAACGCTGTGGTGATCTTCATGGGGATTTCCATCAGCGTCAGGATGTAGCCGAAGCTGGCGGCGAAACCGATCAGGATCATCACGATGGAAACCGTGCGCACGGCCCGATGCATCAGCTTGGGCAGGTCGCGCCATTTGTAATCGCGGTAGATGAACATGGTGACGAAGAACGCCCAGAGCACAGCGATCGCCGCGGACTCGGTGGCGGTGAACACCCCCGACAGGATGCCGCCGAGGATGATCACCATCGCCATCATGCCCCACAGGGCCTCACCGGCAATTTTCAACGCCTTGCGCAGCGGGATCACTTCGCCCTTCGGGTAGTTGCGCTTACGGGCGAAGATCATGCACAGCACCATCAACACGGCGCTGAGCAGCAGGCCCGGCATGATCCCGGCCATGAACAGCGACGCGATCGATACGGTGCCACCCGCTGCCAGCGAATACAGCACCGAGTTGTGGCTGGGTGGTGTGAGCAGCGCCTGCACCGAACCACTCACCGTTACCGCCGTGGAGAAGTCGCGGGGATAGCCATTGCGCTCCATTTCCGGAATCAGCACCGAACCGACCGACGCGGTGTCGGCAACCGACGAGCCAGAGATGGCGCCGAAGAACGTCGAGGCGACGATGTTAACCAGCGACAGGCCGCCGCGCACGAAGCCCACCAGCACACCCGCAAACGCCACGAGCCTGCGGGACATGCCGCCCTCGGCCATGATCGCGCCGGCCAGCACGAAGAACGGGATCGCCAGCAGCGAGAACTTGTTCACGCCACCCGCGACCTGAATCATCAGTGCGTCGAACGGGATCTCGATCCACCATGCGCCGATCAGCGCAGACAGGCCCAAAGCGAACGCCACCGGCATGCCGACCAGGATCAGTGCGATGAAGCTGCCCAACAGAATAAATGCGTCCATCATGCTGCCTCTTCGCTGGATTCGACCACGTCGTAACTCACCACTCGACGGTGACGCTGGTCACCCAGAAACAGCTTCTCCAGAACGAAGATCAGCGTCAGTACGCCACCGATGGGAATCGGCAGATAGGAGATGCCAACCCGCAGCCCCGGCATTTCACCCAGAAACTGATTCCAGGTGTTCAGGCACAGCTTCATGCCCTTGACCGCCATGAACACGCAGACCACGGCCATGAGGATTTGCACCAGCACGGCGGCAGCCTTGCGTGCGTTTTCCGGCAGGCGGTCAGTGGCCATATTCACGGCCATGTGCGCGCCGGCCCGGTAACTGGCAGCGGCGCCAAAGAAGGTGAACACCACCATCAACAGAATGGCAGTCGGTTCCGGCCAGCTGGAGCCGGTACCCAGGACGTAGCGGGCGAAGATGCCCCACGGGATGATCAGCGCCATGGTCAGCATCGACAGGCCCGCGATCCCGATGCAGAGGCGATACAGTGCGTCATTGAAGCGCAGAATCGTGTTTTTCATAGGCTCACCACAACGACGGTGGACGGCCAGGGCCGCCACCGCCGTGCTATCGGGCTGAAGGACTTATTGGACCGCTTCGATGCGCTTGATCAAGTCAGCGTAAGGCGCGCCATACTTGGCTCGCACGCCCGCTGTCGCGTCGTAGAAGGCTTTCTTCTGCTCAGGCGTCAGCGTGATGAACTCCACACCTGCCGCCTTAAGCTTCGTCTCGCTTTCGGCCGACTTCTTGTCCCACAGAACGCGCTCTTCAGCCTGGGCCTCGACTGCAAGTTTCTTCACCAGCGCCTGCTGTTCCGGGTTCAGTTTTTCCCAGGCGGCTTTGGACATCACCACAGGCTCCGGCAGGATCAGATGCTCGGTCAGGGTGTAGAACTTGGCGTTCTGATAGTGGTTGTGTTCAAGCAGGGTGGGCATGTTGTTCTCGGCGCCGTCGATGACACCGGTCTGCAGGGCGCTGAAAATTTCGCCCGTCGCCATGGCAATACCGTTGCCGCCCATCGCGTTGATGGTGTCGATGAACACCGGGTTGCCCTGCACGCGGATCTTCATGCCCTTGAGGTCGGCTACGTCGTGTACCGGCTTCTTGGTGTAGAGGTTGCGGGTGCCGCCGTCCATCCAGGCCAGGGCGACCAGTTTGGCTTCGGAGTTGGTGATTTTGTCGAGCATTTCCTGGCCGATTTCGCCATCGATAACCTTGCGCATGTGGGCGTGATCACGGAACACGAAGGGCAGGTTGAAGACGTTCACGTCCGGTACCACCGGCCCGACGATGCCGAGGCTGATGCGGGTCATCTGGACGGCGTTGGCCTGAACCTGTTCGACGACTTCCTTCTCGGAGCCGAGCACACCGCCGGCGAACATCTTGAAGCTGATCTCGCCTTTGCTTTGCTCCTCCAGTTTCTTGCCCATGTTTTGTTCAGCGACAACGGGCGGATAACCTGCGGGGTGTACTTCAGCGAATTTGATTTTGGTTTCCGCCAGCGCTGTGTTCGAGAGGCACAGCGCGAGAGGGAGTGCGGCGAGGAGCAACGTGCGTTTGAATTCCATGGATGTTCTCCGGTGTTGTTATTGTTTTTTCAGATAGAACGGGGCAGCGGTACGGCGGCGCAGCGGTGGCCGAGGGTGTGGCTCAGCCGTTGAACAGGGGTTCTTCGAGGCCCTTGATCCCAGGGTTTAACGCGAACACGCCGCCGGCCAGCGGCTGGTCGCTGATGTCCCCGCCGGGTCGTATGGAGGTGACGTAAAGGGTGTCCAGGCCTGAGCCGCCGAAGGCACACATGGCCGGTTTTTTAACCGGCACCTTGAGTGAGTGATCCAGCTTGCCTGCGGGGGTGAAACGGTGGATCACGCCCTCGTCATTGCCGCAGATCCAGTAACAGCCCTCCGCGTCGATCGCTGCGCCATCAGGGCGGCCGGCGTGGTGATTCATGTCCACGAACAGCCGACGGTTGTGCGGCGTGCCGGTGTCGATGTCGTAATCGAACGCCCAGATCTTCTGCACGGAGGGGTGGGAGTCGGAGAGGTACATGACGCGACCGTCGGGGCTGAACCCCAGGCCGTTGGGCACAATCATGTCTGTGAGCTGCGCGGTCAGTGGCTCGGGCTGGCCGGCGCTGTAGCGATACAACGAGCCCACTGCCAGCGTTTTGGCCATGTCCATGAACATGGTGCCGGCCCAGAAGCGGCCCTGGCGGTCGCAGCGACCATCGTTGAAACGCATATTGTCGGTCGCGTGCTCGACGCTGCTCAGCAGTTGCGTGGCGACAGTGCCATTGTCCTGGGGATGAAGGCGGAACAGGCCGCTTTCCATGCCGGCCAGCCAGCTGCCGTCATCGTAACGGGCGATGCAGGCGAGCATTTCCGGCGTTTCCCAGCTTGTGGTGAGACTGTCCTGCGGGCTCCAGCGGTGGAGGCGACGGGCCGGAATGTCGACCCAGTAGAGCGCCTGTTCCCGGGCGTTCCAGACCGGCGATTCACCGGTTGCGTTGCGTGCATCGAGAATCAGCTCAGCTTCCATGACGATCATTCCCTGATTTTTATGATGAGAGGCCGACCTTGCAGTCGGCCTGGCCGTCGTTGAGGCCTACTCGTCGCCGAACGGCCCGCTCGCCACAAATGCACCACCCTGATAAACCATGGCGGGGTCGTCGGAAGCCGGCATCGGTTGTGCTTCGACCTTGGCGCGAAACTGCTCGGAGCTGTCTTTCGGCTGATAGCCCAAGTGATTGGCCAGGCGGTTATCCCACCAGACCTTGCTGTTGTCCGACGCGCCGTAAACGATGGTGTGGCCGACGTTCGGGGTGAACAGGCCGCGCTCGATCAGTTGGGTCAGGTCGTCGTAGCTCAGCCAACTGGCGAGCATGCGGCGGTTCTGTGCTTCAGGGAATGAGGAGCCGATACGGATGCTGACGGTTTCGATGTCATACCGATCGAAATAGAAGCTGGCCATGTCTTCACCGTAGGATTTCGACAGGCCGTAATAGCTGTCCGGGCGACGCATGGCGCTGGCGTCGATGACTTCATCCTGACGGTAGAAACCGATGACGTGGTTGGAGCTGGCGAAGATCACTCGCTTCACGCCATGTCGGCGCGCGGCTTCGTAGATGTGGAAAACGCCGCAGATGTTCGGGCCGAGGATTTCTTCAAAAGACCGCTCCACCGAGACGCCGCCAAAGTGGACGATGGCGTCGACGCCTTCGACCAACTCGTGAACCGCGTTTTTGTCGGCCAGGTCGCAGATCTGGATTTCTTCGTGGGGGCCGGCTGCCGGTGCCATGTCGGCGATATCGGAAAGACGCAGGACCTTGGCAAACGGACGCAGGCTTTCGCGCAGGACTTTACCAAGGCCGCCTGCGGCGCCCGTCAGCAAAATGCGGTTGAGCGGGGCCTGTGCGTTGAATTCAGTCATCGTGGGAAACCCTGATTCTGATGTTGTTTTTATGGTGTCATCGGTTGTCGTATGACGCTTGCGGGATTATCGACAGGGCCCACAAATTTTGTCAACGCGACGAAGGTGTAAGCCCCTTGACGCCGGTTTGTACATGTCGTCCGAACAGCGCAGCTACCGGGAGAATGCCGTGCCTGCAGTTTGCAGTGTGACGCCCGACGCTTTCCCGGCTAAATCCGGTCCCACTGACTGCCCGGCACGACGCTTGAACGCTTACATCAGCGAGATCGGGTAGCTGACAAACACTCGGTTTTCGTCGAACTCGTTGGTGCTGTAATCACGTCGCATCGAGGAGTTGCGCCACCGGACGTTCAGGCTCTTGAACGTACCGCTTTGCACCGTATACGCCAGCTCGGACTCGCGTCCCCACTCCTTGCCGTCGGTCACGGTACCGGTGTGCACGTTATCGCCGCTGATGTAGCGGTTCATCATTGTCAGGCCGGGGACGCCGAATATCGCAAAATCCAGGTCGTGGCGCAGTTGCCAGGAGCGTTCCTTGGCATTGTCGTAGCTGGAGTTGTAACTGTCGTTGGCCAGCGTGCCGCCGCTGGTGCCGTTGACACGCATCCATTGATCATCGCCATAGACCTTTTGCAGGCCGAGGTAGACGGTGTTGCCCTTGTAGTTAGCGGAAAGCATCGCGTAGGCGGTCTTGTTATCCAGCTCGCCGGCCAGCTTGTTGCCGTCCTCTTTGCCGAGGAAGTAGCCCAGGTTGGCGCCCAGGGTCCAGTCGCCGATGGGTTGCTTGTGGATAACGTTGAGGAACTCCTGCTGGTAGACGTCTTCCAGCTGCGCGTACCAGAGCCCGACCTGAGTGCGCTTCTCGTTGAAGGTGTATTCGCCGCCGCCAAAGTTGAAGCGGTCCGATTTGAACGCAGCGGATTTACCGTTCATGAACATGTCTTCCATGCTCGCATCGTTGCGCGGGCTGTTGCCGCGGAACTGGCCGCCGTACAGTGTCAGGCCGGCGATCTCCTTGGAGGTGATCTGCCCGCCGCGGAAGGTTTGCGGCAGAGAACGACCGTCATCGGAGCGCAGGATCGGCAGCACCGGCATCCACTCGCCGATCTTCAATTCGGTGTTGGAAAGCCGCGCCTTCGCCGCCACACCCAGGCGGCCAAAATTGTCGGCGGGGCGCCCGTCGTCATGGATCGGCAACAACTGAGTGCCGCCCGTGCCCTTGCCGCCATCGAGCTTTTGCGAGTACAGGCCCAGTACATCGAGGCCGAAGCCGACCGTGCCCGGGGTGAAGCCCGATTTCACGTCGAGGATGAAGTTTTGCGTCCACTCTTCGGCGTAGTTCTGAGGGTTCGCCGCATTGGTGAAGTTGCGGTTGAAGTAGGCATTGCGCAGGTTGAGCGTGGCCTTGGTGTCATCGATAAAACCTTCAGCGAGGCTCATCAATGGCAGGCTGAACGCGACGCTGCCGGCGCCAAGCAACAGCCACGAACGGTTGGTCTGGATCTTCATTTCTTATTGTTCTCCCTTTCTGCTGACAAAACGGTCCCGCACCGGAGGTCGCCGCCGAGGCGCCGAAGGCGTGGACATGGGTGCTCAAGTCACCGGTTTTGAATGAGGCTCACTGGCTGATCGAAACGGCCGTCGTCGATCAGTCCCTCGCGGTGGCGGCGTGGGCAAACACAGGCGCACGCGCGGACACAGGCACAGCGGGGTCAACAGAATGAGAAGGGGAGGTGGGGCGGATTTCTTGGGGCGACAGGCGCCGGTTGACTGTCATCGTCATGGAAGCATTCCTTTTTATTTTTGTTATCAGTTATGCGTTGTCGTACAACGCGATCCTGAGTATCGGCAGAGATCTTTAGACTGTCAACGCGCGGGGCGAGGAAACTCGCCAACGGTCGTCATGCCAGCCTTACCAACGGTTGCCAGCGGATATTGCGGCCCCCCTGTTTCTCTGCTAATTTCGAAAATGTTAACGATGACATTTCCGCTTTAAAAATAAAAACAACGGGATTTTTCGCTATGACAACTCGCCTCAAGAAGGGCTTCTCCGCCGTTCTCTGTTCCCTCGCCGTGGCTGTCGCCTGCGGCAGCGCCCTCAACGTTCAAGCCGCAGACGCCGCCAAGACCGGTCCGCTGAAGATCGGTGCGTCGTTTCAAGAGATCAACAACCCGTATTTCGTGACCATGAAGGACGCTCTTCAGGACGCCACTGCCAGCATCGGTGCAACGCTGCTGGTCACTGACGCGCGCCATGACGTGTCCAAGCAGATCAGCGACATCGAAGACATGCTGCAGAAAGGCATCGATATCCTGATCATCAACCCGACCGATTCGGTGGGCGTTCAGTCCGCGGTCAAGCAGGCCCATGACAAAGGCGTGGTGGTCGTCGCAGTGGACGCACAGGCCAATGGCCCGCTGGACTCGTTCGTTGGCTCGAAGAACTTCGACGCCGGGGTGCAGGCCTGCGATTACCTGGCCAAGAACATCGGCGGCAAGGGCGACGTCGGGATTCTCGACGGCATCGCGGTAGTGCCGATTCTTGAGCGCGTACGCGGCTGCAAGGAAGCCCTGGGCAAGTACAAAGACATCAAGATTGTCAGCATCCAGAACGGCAAGCAGGAGCGTGATCAGGCGCTGACCGTGACTGAAAACATGCTGCAGGCGCAGCCCACTCTCAAAGGCCTGTTCAGCGTCAACGACAACGGCTCACTCGGCGCGCTGGCTGCCATCGAGTCCAGCGGCATGGACGTCAAGCTGACCAGCGTCGACGGCGCGCCCGAAGCCATCAAGGAAATCCAGAAGCCCAACAGCAAGTTCATCGCCACTTCCGCTCAGTACCCACGCGATCAGGTACGTCTGGCCCTCGGGCTGGCGCTCGCCAAGAAGTGGGGCTCACAAGTCCCGGCGACCATTCCGGTCGACATCCTGCTGGTGGATCAGGCGAAGGCGAAAACCTTCACCTGGTAACGGCCGTGGCGCTGCTCGCCTGAGGTTTTCGGTCAGGCGGGCGCCACGGGTTCTGGCCAGGGACTAAGGCCCCGGATTTTGGTGAGTTGCGCAGCGATATTCTGCTGCGACGAGGTGCCCATGAGCTGCCTTCTGCAATTGGAAAACATCTGTAAAAGCTACCCCGGCGTGCAGGCGCTCAAGTCGATCAACCTGCAAGTGGAGCGCGGCGAAATTCACGCGCTGCTCGGTGAAAACGGTGCGGGCAAATCGACCCTGATGAAGATCCTCGCGGGCGTCGAGCATCAGGACAAAGGCAGCATTCTCATTGACGGCGCGGAGCAGCATTTCGCGACCTACAACGAGGCCATTGCCGCCGGCATCGGCATTGTCTTTCAGGAGTTCAGCCTGATCCCCTATCTCAATGCCGTGGAGAACATTTTCCTCGGCCACGAGATCGTCAACGGCTTCGGCTTGCTGCGCAAAGGCGAGATGCGCGAGAAGGCCATCGCGCTGTTCGACCGCCTCGGCGTGAAGATCAATCTGGATTGTTCGGTGCAGCACTTGAGCGTGGCCGAGCAGCAGTTTGTCGAGATCGCCAAGGCACTGGCCCTTGAAGCGCGTTTGCTGATTCTCGACGAACCCACCGCCACCCTGACGCCGTCCGAGGCCGAGCTGCTGTTCGACATCATGCGCGAGCTGAAAAGCCAGGGCGTGGCGGTGATCTTCATCTCCCACCATCTGGAAGAGATCTTTCAGGTCTGCGACCGCATCAGCGTGCTGCGCGATGGCGCCAACGTCGGCGCACTGACCGTCGCCAACAGTGACATCGACACGCTGGTGGAGATGATGGTGGGGCGGCGTCTGGAAGCGAGCTTTCCGCCCAAGCAGTCCCGGGCCCAAGGCGAAGTGGTGCTGCAAGTGCGTGACATCCAGCTGACCCGCAACGGGCCGCACAACAGTTTCAATCTGCACAAGGGCGAGATTCTCGGCTTTGCCGGGCTGGTAGGGTCCGGGCGCACGGAACTGGCGCTGGGGGTGATCGGCGCGTTGCCGGTGGTCAGCAAGGACGTACTGTTGCGGGGGCAGCCTGCGCACCTCAATGATCCGGCGCAGGCGCTGGCCAGTGGCATCGGTTTGTTGCCGGAAAGCCGCAAGAGCGAAGGGCTGATTGTGGATTTCAGCATCCGCGAGAACATCTCCCTGAACAATCTGGGCAAGTACGAAGGCGCGGCGCACCTGCTTGATCGGCACAAGGAAGACACCACCACCGCTCAACTGATGAAGCAGCTGTCGATCAAGGCGCCGAGTTGTGAAAGCCGGGTCATTAATCTCAGCGGCGGCAATCAGCAGAAGGTGGTGATCGCGCGCTGGATCAATCACCACTGCGACATCCTGATCTTCGACGAGCCGACCCGAGGCATCGACGTCGGCGCGAAAGCGGAGATCTACACCCTGATGCGCACACTCACCGAACAAGGCTTCGCGATCATCATGATCTCTTCGGAACTGCCGGAAATCATCGGTATGTGCGACCGCGTGGCCGTTTTCAACAAGGGCGCCATCGTCAACGTGCTGGAGGCTTCGGCCATCAATCCGCAGGAAGTGATGCGCCACGCCACCGGGAGTCTGAACAGTGAACACCTCCATTAAACCCATGAACGCGCAGCCCAACCGGATGCAGCTCAACTTCGCCCGATTGATCCGCTCGCCCGCCTTCTATCCCTTCATTGGCCTGGTGGTGGTGACGGTCTTCATGATCTTCGCCAGCGACAAGTTTCTCACTGGGGCGAACCTGGAAAACATCGCCCGCCAAGTGTCTATCAACGCCATCATCGCGGTCGGCATGACCTGCGTGATCCTCACCGGCGGCATCGATTTGTCGGTCGGTCCGGTGATGGCCTTGTCCGGCACGCTGACCACCGGACTGATGGTCGCAGGCGTGCCGGCGCCGATCGCCATCCTCATCGGTTTGCTGATTGGCGTGGGCTTCGGAGTGGGCAACGGCATCTTCGTCGCGTACCTGAAAATGCCGCCGATCATCGTCACGCTGGCGACCATGGGCATCGCGCGCGGGCTGGGCCTGATGTACACCGACGGCTACCCGATTGCAGGGATGCCGGACTGGTTCGCCTGGTTCGGACGCGGCACGCTGTTCGGCATCCAAGTGCCGATTCTGATCATGCTTGCGACCTACTTCTTCGCCTGGGTGCTGCTGCAGCACACCCGCGTCGGTCGCTACGTTTATGCCATCGGCGGCAATGAAGAAGCCGTGCGTCTGTCCGGCGTTCGCGCCTCGCGGTTCAAGCTGCTGGTGTACTCGATCAGCGGGCTGACGGCAGCGATTGCCGGGCTGGTGTTGTCGTCGCGGCTGATGAGCGGGCAACCGAACGCGGGCGTCGGCTTCGAGCTGGACGCCATTGCGGCCGTGGTGCTGGGCGGCGCCTCGATTGCCGGCGGGCGCGGCGTGATCATCGGCACGCTGGTGGGCGCGATGCTGCTGGGCGTGCTGAACAACGGCCTGAATATGCTCGGCGTCTCGCCTTATGTGCAGAGCGTGATCAAGGGCGGAATCATTTTGCTGGCGATCTTCATCAGTCGGCAGCGGCATAAATAAACCGAAAAGCAGCGCGTGTAGAAGCTCGCTTCTACACGCCATCCAACGATCAAAACAGGTGAACCGACATGGAACAAAACACAACAAATACCATGCAGGCCGTCGTCTGCCATGCGCCGAAAGACTACCGTCTGGAGCAGATCAGCAAGCCCGTTGCGCGGGCCAATGAACTGGTGATTCGCATCGGTGCCTGCGGGATCTGCGCCAGTGACTGCAAATGCCACTCAGGCGCGGCGATGTTCTGGGGCGGCGAGAGCCCGTGGGTCAAGGCGCCCGTGGTGCCGGGCCACGAATTTTTCGGCTATGTGGATTCGGTGGGCGAGGGCGCTGAAGAGCACTTCGGCGTGAAGGTGGGTGACAAGGTCATCGCCGAGCAGATCGTGCCGTGCGAGAAGTGCAAGTTCTGCAAATCTGGCAAGTACTGGATGTGCGAAGTGCACAACATCTTTGGCTTCCAGAAGGACGTCGCCGAGGGCGGCATGGCGCAGTACATGCGCATCCCGAAGACCGCTATCGTGCATCACATTCCCGAGTCGGTTTCGCTGGAAGATTCGGCGTTGATCGAGCCGATGGCCTGCTCGATTCACACGGTGAACCGCGGTGATGTTCAGCTCGACGACGTGCTGGTGATCGCCGGCGCCGGCACGCTGGGTCTGTGCATGGTGCAGGTCGCCGCGCTGAAAACGCCGAAGAAGCTGGTGGTCATCGACATGGTCGACGAGCGCTTGGAGCTGGCGAAAAAATTCGGCGCCGACGTGGTGATCAACCCGAGCCGCGACAATGCCAAAGAGATCATCAACGGCCTCACCGACGGCTATGGCTGCGACGTTTACATCGAGACCACGGGCGTGCCGATCGGCGTCACCCAAGGCCTTGATCTGATCCGCAAGCTGGGCCGCTTTGTGGAGTTCAGCGTGTTCGGCGCCGAGACCAGCGCTGACTGGTCCATCATCGGCGACCGCAAAGAACTGGACGTGCGCGGCGCTCACTTGGGCCCGTATTGCTACCCGATTGCCATCGATCTGTTCGAGCGCGGGCTGGTGACGTCGGAGGGTATCGTCACCCACGACTTCGGTCTGGACGACTACGCCGAAGCGTTCGCCCTGGCGGACTCGACCAAGTCGATCAAGGTGCTGCTCAAACCGGTGAACTGATAACCCCCATTCTGTAGGAGCGTGGCTTGTCCCGCGATCTGCCGGGCACCGGCAGCAAACCTCGCCACGCGGTGAATCAGGCATACCGTGGCCTCATGATTGCGACCGGTTCCCGGTCGATCGCGGGACAAGCCACGCTCCTACAGGTTTTGCGTAGCACTCCAATAACAACTAGAGCGCACCCGGATGGATTACGTCATCGGTGTCGACATCGGCACCCAAAGCACCAAGGCATTGCTGGTCGATGGTCAGGGCCGGATCGTCGCGCAGCACAGCCACAGTTATAAGGTCGACACCCCCAAACCGCGCTGGGCGGAGCAATGGCCACAGGTCTGGCTCGACGCCGTGGAAATCTGCGTCGCCGCCTGCATGGGCAAGAGCGCGTTGCCCAAAGACAGCGTCAAAGCCCTGTGTGTCAGCAGCCTGTACGGCGGCTCCGGCATTGCGGTCGATGCGCAGATCAAACCCTTGTACCCGTGCCTGATCTGGATGGACCGCCGCGCTGAGGAACAGGTCGAGTGGGTCAATCAGCACGTGGATCTGGAGCGGCTGTACGCGATCACCGGCAATGCGGTGGATAGTTATTACGGCTTCACCAAAATGCTCTGGCTCAAGGACAAGCAGCCGCAAGTCTGGGCCGACACGCGCTACCTGCTGCCGCCCAACAGCTACGTCAATTACTGCCTGACCGGCGAGGTTGCGGTGGACCACAGCTCTGCCGGCAACATCGGCGGCGTCTACGACGTCAAGGCACGGGGCTGGTCGGCAGAGATGCTCGACGCGCTGGGCATCCCGGCGTCGATGATGCCCGAGCGGCTGGTTCACTCCGGTGAGGTGGTCGGCGGTCTGTTACCCGAATGGGCCGATCGGCTTGGGCTTAGCCCTGACATTCCGCTGCTTGGGGGTGGGGTAGATGCCGCCATGGCGACCTTCGCCGCAGGCGTTACCCAGGCCGGCAACCACGTGGCCATGATCGGCACCAGCATGTGCTGGGGCTACCTCAATCAGCAGGTCGATGCCCGGCATGGTCTGGTCAGTTTTCCCCACGTCTTCAACGGCGCCAAAGACCTCTACATCTTCGGCGGCGCGATCACCGCCGGCGCCTCGGTCAGCTGGTTTCGCGAGCAGTTCTGCCAGGCCGAAGAGCAGCAGGGTCGCGAGAGCGGCGAAGACAGCCACGTCATACTCGAACGCGCCGCGATGAAGATTCCGGCCGGCAGTGACGGCGTGCTGTTCCAGCCTTACCTGATGGGCGAGCGCAGCCCGGTGTGGGACGCCAGAGCCAGCGGCAGCTTTGTCGGGCTGAGCCTCTATCACAGCCGGATTCACCTGTACCGCGCGGTGCTCGAAGGCGTCACGTTCGCGCTTCGGCACAACATCGAAGCGGGCACAAAAGGCGCGCAATCCCTGGACCCTCGGCTGATCGTGGTCGGCGGCGGCAGCCACTCGGACCTGTGGATGCAGATCATCGCTGACGTCACCAACTTCCCGGTCTACACCATCGTCCAGGAAGTCGAAGCGGCGCTCGGTGCAGCTTTGCTCGCCGCCCACGCGGTCGGTCTGGTGGACGAGGCGCAGGTTCATAAAGGCTGGGTTCAACTCGAGCGCCGGGCCGAGCCTCAAGCGGAGAACGTCGAGTTGTATTCGCGACTGTTCGCCGATTACGTGGCGCTGTATCCGGCGCTGAAACCCATCATGCATCGCTTGCAGGGAGCGTGACTGTGAACACCGCCCAATTTGATTTCAGCGGCCAGCGCGTTCTGGTCACCGGCGCCAGCAGCGGCATTGGCTGGGAGGTCGCGCAGCAACTGCTGAACAGCGGCGCCGAGGTGTATGCGATGGGCCGCGATGCAGCGGCGCTGGAAAACCTGGCAGGGCAGGGCTGTGTGGCGTTGCGCGTGGACGTGGCCGATCAGCCGTCATTGGCCGAAGTGTTGGCGGACTTGCCGGTGATGCACGGGCTGGTCAACTGCGCCGGGATTTCCATACTGGAGTCCGCGATCGAGGTGAGCGCCGGGGCGTTCGATCAGGTCATGGCGGTCAACGTGCGGGCGGCGGCGATGATCGCCGGGGCTGTGGCGAAAAAGATGATCGCCGAAGGCGTGGCGGGGAGCCTCGTCAACGTGTCGAGTCAGGCGTCGTTGGTGGCGCTGGATGATCATCTGAGCTATTGCGCGTCGAAGGGCGCGATGGACGCCATGACCCGGGTGCAGTGTGGCGAATGGGGTCGCCACGGGATTCGCGTCAACAGCGTGAACCCCACGGTGACCCTGACGCCCATGGCGCAGATGGCCTGGAGCGAGCCGAGCAAACGCGACCCGGCGCTCGCGGCGATTCCCCTCGGCCGCTTCGCCGAAACCGCAGAAGTCGCGGCCCCAATCCTGTTCCTGCTGAGCAGCGCAGCGTCGATGATCAGCGGTGTGTCGCTGCCGATTGATGGAGGATATACGAGCCGCTAGAACGCAACTCGCAATGGTAGGAGCGTGGCTTGTCCCGCGATCTGCCGGGCACCGGCAGCAAAGTCTGTCGACGCGGTGAAACAGAAATACCGTAGCGTCTGTCATCGCGACCGGTTCCCGGTCGATCGCGGGACAAGCCACGCTCCTACAGGGGACCGCGTCGAGTTGGGGAGGGTAAGAGTTTCACGGGAGAGGTTTGGCGATGAGTCGATAATAAAGGCTCACCCGCTAACGCCATTCTCCAGCTCCCCGACAATCACCACCTGCGCCTTCGGCAGATGCCGATCCTCGATTCGCTCCAGCAGCATTTTCACCGCGCTGCTTCCCGCCAGCGACGCATCGTGGGCGATGCAGGCGATGGGGATGCCGAAGATGTCGGCGAAGGGCAGCCGGTCAATGCCGCAGATGGCCACGCTGTTGTGGGCGATGTCGCGGTCGCGCAGGGCTTTCATGGCGCCCAGGGTGATGAGCTGATTGAAGCCGAAAATCGCGTCCGGCAGCGGGTGGTCGCGCAGGTAATCCAGTGTGCTCTGATGCGACGGCTCCAGCGTGTAGTCACCGGCAAACACATCCACTTGCACCGGCTTGCCGCTCTCGGCGATCGCCGCCTTCACGCCCTTCAGGCGTTCCTCGGAAATCCGCGAATGCGCAGGGCCGGTCAGCACCAGCATGCGACGCATCGACGGGCTTTGCGCCAGCAGGTAACGGGCGCCTTTCAGGCCGCTGTGATAGTTATCGAGCACCACATGGCTGAACGGGCTGGCAGGCAGCGCGCGGTCCAGTTGCACCACGGGAATGTCGCCGTTGCTCAGGCGACTGAGATAGACCGGCTGGTAAGCCGGCTCGTCCGACACCGGCGACAGCACGATGCCGGCTACGCGGTAACTGAGCAGCGTATCCACCGCCTTGGCCTCGAGTTCTTCAGAGCCGTCGGTGTCCACCAGCATGATGGTGTAACCACGGGTTTTCGCCTCGCGGGAGATCGCTTTGATCATCTCGCTGTAGAAGGGGTTGTCCACCGACGCGGTAATGACACCGATGATCATGCTCTCGCTGCGCTTGAGGCTGCGGGCAAAGGCATTGGGGACGTAATCGAGTTCTTGCGCCACTTCCAGAATGCGCGCCAGGGTGGCGGGCTTGACCAGATCGGGTTTGTTCAGCGCCCGGGAAACAGTGACAGGCGTCATGTTCACGCGGCGGGCGATGTCGGAAATGGTGACGGGGGTTTTCTTGCTCATGGGCGATTGGCTGCCTGAAATCCGGGACAACCTGCGGGGCAGTCGCATCCCTCCAAAGAGTGCCAAGGCTAGCACGATGGAGGGCGCCAAAGGGATGCCGATGTCGGGCCTGACAGGCAAACCGATGGCTTTATTTTCGGGCGTTGGCCGAGCGTCCGATGACGCTCGGCCAATACGCAGGCGCCGGGTTTAGATGCTGGTTTCCATGGCCTCGGCGACGGCACGAGGTCTGGCTTTGACGGGCATGGAAATCTGCAATTCGGTGAACTCGTCAAAGCGCGAAAGCTCGCGGCGCAGTTCAAGGATGTAATCCAGCGCGCCGCTCAGGCAGATGCTGTAGGCCAGCAATTCGACCCCTTCTTCGACGGTGGTTTTCGCCAGTCGCGCGTAGCCGCCCTGAAGGATGCCGTGCCACAGCGAGCCCATGCCGAAGAGTCGCGAGAAGATCAGCACCAACAGGCCCGCCATGACGAAACCGAAGGCCGGGCGCACTGAAAAACGAGCCAACCCCGAGACCACGTCGCGCCACGCGTTCCTGTAACCCAATGCCTTATAGACGCAGGTGCCAGCCGTCAGCAGTGCAGGCCACAGCCAGAAACTGTGACTGATCGGGTCAAACAGGCCGTCCAGCTCACGGATCAGCATGCAGGCGAAGAAGCCGCCAATCAGGATGCCAACGCCACGTTGCCCTGGCTGGCGCGCCGAAAGCCAGAACACACCGGCGATGAGCGCCAGCATGACTTCCTGACTGACCTCGGTGAACGAGGTTTCGAGAATGTCGGTCTTGGCGACAAAGATGTCGATGAACACCATGCCGATACTGAAGAGCGTCAGCGTCAGCATGACGGCGAAACGCATCAGTGCTGACTTAACAAGTTGTAGATCGTTATTCACACGTTTTTCACTGTTGAGCGGGTATTAAGGCCGGGACTCTAAAGAACTTTTCCGGGTTAGCCAAACGGCCGCTTAGTGCTCTCTGTTAGTTATTCTTCCATTCAGTAACAGTCTTTTGTGGTATCCGGTATTGCGGTTTTTTAAATCTGCCCTGTTGGCCTGATTGTTCTCTCAATATTGTTGCGTTAGGGCGTTGATCCGCGCGAATGGGCGAGACGCACGCAAAGTCAAAGTGTTTAACCTGATGATGAATATTTTCACGCATACCTCAAAACTGCCCTGAGCATGAGCCCCGATAACGCTTGCAGGTCTACCTTGCCTGGCCGGTATCAGCGACACTGCGTGTCTTGTTTATACCGGTGCCCGGAGCGCTCATGTCTTTGCCTGCTTCTACCTCCATGCGCGACTTCATCTTCGCCGCCTGCGCGTTGCTCATTGCCATGGTCGGCACCACGCTGCCGACGCCGCTGTATGCCCTCTATCAACAGCGGCTCGGCTTCGACGCCAGCTGGCTGACAATCATTTTCTCGATCTACGCGGCGGGCGTTATCGCAGCGCTGCTGGCGGTGGGCAGCTGGTCCGATCAACTGGGGCGCAAGCCGTTGCTGCTGGCAGGGCTGGCAATGGGGGCGATCAGTGCGGTCATCTTTCTGTTCAGCGATTCGATTGGCGGCCTGCTGACAGGACGGCTCTTCTCCGGCTTCAGCGCGGGCATCATGACCGGCACGGCCACCGTTGCCGTCATCGAGCTGGCCCCCAAGACTTGGAAGAACGCCACGCTGGTGGCCACGGCCGCCAACATGTTCGGCCTCGGCATCGGGCCTCTGCTCGCCGGCTACACCTCCCAGTTTCTGCCGGACGCGCTGCACCTGGTGTTCTACGTGCACTTGGGCATGCTCCTGCTGGCGACGGTCGGTATCGCACTGATTCGCGAAACCGTGCAGCGTCCGGCGGTGCTGAAACTGGGCATTCAAAAGCCTTCCGTGCCGGCGTCCGTGCGCAGCGTGTTTATCTCCGCGTCCATCGCCGGGCTGGCGGGTTTCAGCGTGGCAGGCCTGTTCACCAGCATGGTGCCGTCGGTGATGATTCACGTCATGCACGAGCAAGGCGGGCTGTTGATCGGCGCGGTCATCGGCTTGTTCTTCGTCGCGTCGATCATCGGCCAGGCGCTGCTGCAGGTGCTGCCGAAGGACCGGCATATGACCCTCGGTTGCGTCGGGCTAATTGTCGGCATGATCTGTCTGGGACTGAGCATTGCCACGTCGCAGTTGGGGCTGTTGATCGCGGCGGGTCTGGTGGCGGGTATCGGCCAGGGCATGATCCTGCGCGCCGGGATGGGCGCGGTCACCGCCAGCAGCCCGCCTGATCAGAAGGCTGCCGTGACGTCCGCCTTCTTCGTGGTGCTTTACGTGTCGATTTCGGTGCCGGTGGTGGCGGTGGGTTTCAGCGTGCGAGTGTTCGGGCTGGAGCATGTGGGCGAATTCTTCGCCTCGTTGGTGGCGGTGGTTGCCTTGTTGGCGATGATCAGCATGAAACGCGTGCAGTCCAGACAGGTCGCTCTGTCGGCGTCCGGGAGCTGAGCAATGAGCGTCAAAATCGGCTTGATCTCGGACACCCACGGTCTGCTGCGCCCTCAGGCACTGGAGGCGTTGCAGGGCTGCGATTACCTGATCCACGGCGGCGACATCGGCAAGCCGGAAATCCTCGACGCGTTGAAGGCCATCGCGCCGCTGACGGTGGTGCGAGGCAACAACGACACCGATGACGCCTGGGCTTGCGACGTGCCCTATGAGGCGGTTTTGCGGATTGGCGACGTAGGGATTTACACCACGCACATACTGGCCGACGTACCGAAATCGCTGCCGGAGGGGATACGCGTGGTGGTCACCGGGCACTCACACCGACCCTTGCAGCAGATGCGCGATGGCGTGCTGTTCATCAACCCGGGCAGCGCCGGGCCGCGTCGCTTCAAGTTGCCGATCACGGCGGGTTTGCTGCACATCGACGGCGATGAGGTGCGCGGCGAGTTGATCGAGCTGGCGCTCAAATAAGCCGCCGGGCATCCAGCTACTTCGCGATCGGGTCCAGGCCACTGGCTTTGATGGCCGGGGCCGCTGCCGATGAACTCAGGAATTCCAGAAACTGTTTCGCCTGTTCAGGGTGTTTGCTCTGAGTGACGACGCCTGCGGAGTAGAGGGTCATCTGCTGCGCCTGGTCGGGGATCAGGCCGATGATGTCGATACCGTCCACCGGCTTGAGCTCGCTCAGCTGTTGAAAGCCAATCTCGGCGTCTCCGCGTGCCACGACTTCGCCGACGGGCTCGGCGGGGATCATGCGGCTTTTGCTCTGGATCCGGTCGGCGATGTGCATCTGACTGAACAGCACACGGGACAGGTACACGCCGCTGGCGCTGTCCGAGTACGCAATGCTTTTAGTGTCCAGCAGGGTCTGCTTGAAGGCTTCCATGGTGCTGATGTCAGGGTGCGGCGCACCATGACGCACGGCCATGGCGATGTAGGATTTGCCCAGATCGACGCGGGTTTTCGGATCAACCTTGCCGTCCTTGATCAACTTGTCCAGCGCTGCACCGACCATCAACACCACGTCGGCCGGCTCATGGCGGGCCAGTCGGTTGGGAATGGCCTGGGGCGTCGCGCCCATTGACGGCGCGACTTCGCCCTGCAGCTTCACACCGGCGCGCTGTTCGTAATCGGGGGCTACTGCTTTGAACGCGCCCATGATTCCGCCGGAACTCAGCACGATCAGCTGGACAGGTGCAGGTGCCGTGGCGGCATGGGAGAAGGCGACTGGAACGAGGGAGAGGGCAGCACTGAGGAGATAAGGCAACATTCTTTTCATGGAGATAAACCCGGCGTTGAAGATGAATATGACGAAATAAAACAGCGCGGGCAGTATGTGGCAATTGTAGGATCAGTAAATCCCTTTCTTGCCAACGCACCCGCGCTGTTCGTCTTCAACCCCTTGCACCGCCTGCGCCGGGCGGCTTTTCGTCCGACGCAGATAAAGCCGGTTTACACCTTGAAGTGACTGACCAGCATTTGCAGCTGATTGCCCAGTCGTGCGAGTTCGACGCTTGAAGCGGCGGTTTCTTCGCTGGCGGCAGCCGTCTGTTCAGACACGTCGCGCACGTTGACGATACTGCGGCTGATCTCTTCGGCCACCGAGCTTTGCTGCTCGGCAGCTGCCGCGATCTGCTGGTTCATGGCCTGAATGTTCGACACCGTCTGGGTAATGCTTTCCAGCGACGTCCCGGCCTTGCGGGTCAGGGTAACCGAGCTGTCAGTCAGGTTGCGGCTGCTGAGCATGATCTCCGACACCTGGCGTGTGCCGTTTTGCAGTGCGGCGACCAGGCCTTCGATCTCTTCGGTGGATTGCTGAGTGCGTTGCGCCAGGCCACGGACCTCATCGGCGACCACGGCAAAACCGCGACCGGCTTCACCGGCACGGGCCGCCTCGATTGCCGCGTTAAGGGCCAGCAGATTGGTCTGCTCCGCAACGGCTTTGATCACGTCCATGACCTTGCCGATCTTGTCGCTTTCCTGTTCCAGCACGGACATCGCGTCAGTGGAACGGACCACTTCACTGGCCAGTTTCTCGATCTGTATGATCGCTTCGCCCACCACTTTGTCGCCTTCCCGTGCCTGCTTGTCAGCGGCGGAGGCGGCAACCGATGCCTGCTCGGCGTTGCGCGCGACCTCGTGAACAGTGGCTGACATTTCGTGCATCGCGGTGGCGACCTGGTCGGTTTCGACTTTCTGGCTGTTGACCCCGGCGCTGGTCTGTTCGGTCACCGCCGACAGCTCTTCAGCAGCGCTGGCAATTTGCGTGACGCTGTCACGGATGCCGCCGATCAATTCGCGCAGCGTGGCGCCCATGCGCTGGATGCCCATTTGCAGAACGCCCAGCTCATCTTTACGGGTCACGACCATGTTGTGGGACAAGTCGCCGGAGGCAATGCGGTCAACGACAGCCAGGGTCTGCTGAAGCGGACGGGTGATCTGACGGGTAATGATGATCGCCGCCAAGGTGCCAAGGATCAGCGCCAGAAGCGTGCCGGCCAACTGCAGCATACGGGCTTGCTGAATGTCAGCCTGGCCCAAGGTGTTCTGCAGATCAGTGAGCTGTTGTGCCAGCTTGACGATGACACCCTGTTCCTCGGTCATCTCTGTGCGCGCAGCATTGATATTGCCAGTGGCGAGCTTGAATCCCTGAACCGAGTTGCGATAGCCGATCAGCGCCGCTTCCAGCTGCTTCAGGCGCTCGGCCTGAGTACCGCCAAACATGGCGTTGAGTGGGGCGAGGCCGTCAAGGGCGACGGTCAGTTGGCGCATGGCCGCTTCCTCAGTTTTGGCCGAGACGCCGGCGGTGTAGCCGCGCACTTCGTAGCGCACCAGCATCACGTCTTCGCGGGCTTTAATGACGGCCTGGTACTGCTCGGAACGACGTTCATCCGTAGGGTCGAGCTTCATCACATCATCGTTGATCGCGGCAATCAGCTCCGCTGCTTTTACCGCGTCGACGCCCATGCTATCGCGCACCCCGGCGCTCGCCTGGTAGGCCTCGCGCATTTTTTTCAACGAGGTCTCATAAGCGCTGAGTTGCTCGCCCATCGTTTTGATGAGCGGCACATTCTGTGGGTTAGTGAACGTTTTTTGCAGAAATTGCTGCTGCGCCTTGAATGCGTCGAGCGCGGTCTGAACGCTTCGCGCGGCCACTTCGTCGCCGTTGCTGAGCATATATTGCAGGCGCGTCACCCGCAGGTCTGTGAGCTTCTGGCTGAGCTTGGTGATATCACCCACCCATTGGCTGCGCAAGCTCATCTGGCCCAAGCTGTTCCAGCCCACCAGGGCCAGCAGGGCAGTCAGTACAAGCACGACGCCGAAGCCGAGGGCTAGCTTCTTGTTGACGCTGATATTGGCCATCCAGTTGTTCATTCCATTTCTCCAGAATCCGTAATATTTGAAATCGTCAGCTGGAGGTTTTTTGTTATGGAGCCAGCAAAACATTCATGTGTACGAGTGCATCGGCAGGTTCGCGAGATTCTGAAACCGATGTAGGAATTGTCCGACAGTCGACGGCGAGGCTGGCAGCAAAGTATTGACGGGTGTCGTTGCTGCTGCGACCAGAAATCCTCAAAGTGACTCATTGGTCACGACTGACAAACGCTGGCGTCAATCTTTGCGCCGTCGGATGTACCGGACATGAAATATTTCAACTGTTGATAAGCCGGCCAGCCCCCTACCGTGTAAAGGCCGCGAGAATTCGCGGCCGCCAAAGGCGTTTTCTCACTCAGGACGGGGCGGTGGGCCATGGGATCAGTTCAGCGATTTACGACGCTCGACAGCTTCAGGGGCGTGTTCGCCTTGCTGGTGGTGTTCTACCACCTGCATGTCGTGGGCGCTTTCATCGAGCTGCCGTTTTTCCGCAGAGCTGACATCCTGCTTAACTTCTTCTTCGTGCTCAGCGGTTTTGTTCTGGCCCACTCGTATGGGCTGAAGCCGCAGTTCGGTTTCAAGCGTTTCGTCATCTCGCGCCTGTTCCGCCTGTACCCGCTGCACGTGGTGATGCTGTTGGTGTTTATTGGCTTCGAAGGCGTGCGTTGGGCGGCCTGGAAGAAAGGCTTCACCCTCAACAACGTGCCGTTCACCGGGCTGTTCGACCCGATAGAGATCCTGCCCAATCTGCTGCTGGTGCAAGCCTGGACGCCGCTCACTGAGACCATGTCGTTCAACTACCCGTCATGGAGCATCAGCATCGAGTTCTACATCTACATGCTCTTTGGCGCCCTGTGCCTGCTTTCGCTGAGAAGCCGTTTCGCGATGTTTGCCTGCGTGGCCGTCGTCGCGTTCACGATGATCTTCACCGAAAACGAGCCGCTGGTCTGGCGTGCGATGCTGGGTCTGTCCTGCTTCTTCGCCGGCAACATCACGTACTTGGCCTACTTGCTGGTTCGCGACCGATTCGTGCCGGTGCGCTGGCTGATGACGGTGTTCGAAGTGGCGCTGACAGGCACCACGTACTGGATGGTGATGAACGACTACAGCGACCGCTCGCCCATCGCCAGTCTGACGTTCTGCGTGCTGGTGCTGGTGTTCGCGTTCGAGGCCGGGCTGGTATCGACGTTCCTGAAAACCGCGGTGTTCAGGCTGCTGGGCAAATTGTCGTACTCCATCTACATGACCCACGCTGCGCTGCTGTTTTGCCTGTCGACGGTGTTCATCGTGGCGCAGAAGCTCACGGGCCGCGACCTGGCGCCTATGATCAATGGTCAGCGGTTCATGGACACCGGGTCAGAGCTGGGCAACAACGCGCTGGTGGTCGCCGTCACCCTCGTGGCGATCGGCCTGGCTGCCTTGGCTCACACGTACATCGAACTGAAGGGCGTCGCGTTGGGCAAACGGATGGTCGGGCCTTCGCAGGGCAAGGCGCCGGTCAATCAGGGGCTTGGTGGTAGCTTGAAGCCGCAGGTCGATCGCGCGGCATGAATCCGTAAGGGTTGCGCTGAGCCTTACTCGCGGCGCAACCAGTCAACCATTCCCAGCCCTGCCGCGCGGCCGCTGGCGAAACAGGCGGTGAGCAAATAGCCGCCGGTGGGCGCCTCCCAGTCGAGCATCTCGCCGGCGCAGAACACGCCGGGCAGCGACGGGATCATCAATTGCTCGTTCAGCGCTTCGAACCTCACCCCGCCCGCCGTGCTGATGGCCTCATCCAGCGGGCGCGGCTTGATCAGTGGCAGCGGCAAGGTCTTGATCGCCATCGCGAGCAGGGCCGGATCAGTGAATGTCGTCGCGGGGGTGAGCTCACGCAACAGCGCCGCCTTCACGCCGTCGAGCCCTAACTGACTGTGCAGATGCTTGGACATCGAACGTGAGCCGCGCGGTTTGCTCAGGGGCTTCTGCACCTCGGCGATGGTCTTGCCGGGCAGCAAATCAATCTCCACCGTGGCCGAGCCTGATCGATTGATCGCCTCGCGGATCTGCGCGGACAGCGCGTAAACGAGGCTGCCCTCCACGCCTGTCTGGGTGATTACGCATTCGCCCAGTCGAAGGGTGTGCCCCTCCAGGCCCATCGCGATGTTTTTCAGCGGCGCGCCGGCGAACTTGCTGCGCAGCAGTTCGCTCCAGGCCGAGACCTCAAACCCGCAATTGGCAGCCTGCAGCGGCGCGATCCTGACCCCGCGGTGTTCAAGCAGCGGTACCCACGCGCCGTCCGAGCCCAGCCGCGACCAACTTGCCCCGCCCAATGCCAGCAACGTGGCGGCAGGGCGCAGGGCAAGTTCACCGTCGGGGCCGGCGATCCGCAGCGTATTGTCGGCATTCCAGCCCATCCATCGGTGACGGGTGTGGATAACTACGCCGGACTCCCGCAGCCGCTTGAGCCAGGCGCGCAGCAGTGGCGCGGCTTTCATGTCGGTGGGGAACACGCGGCCCGAACTGCCGACGAAGGTCTGGATGCCCAAGCCGTGAATCCACTCGCACAGCGCCTGCGCGCCGAAGCTGCGCAGTAAGGGCGCGATCATTTGGGCGCGTTCGGCGTAGCGGGCGACGAATGCAGGGGACGGCTCGGAGTGGGTGATGTTCATACCGCCCACGCCGGCCAGCAGGAACTTGCGCCCAACCGAGGGCATGGCGTCGTAGAGATCCACCTTGAACCCCGCCTGGCTCAGCACTTCAGCGGCCATCAGGCCGGCAGGGCCGCCGCCGATGATGGCGACTGTCTGGGTGCGTGAGGTGGCGGGTAAGGTCATGGCTGAACGGACACCGGTTGAATGAAGGGCGCGCATTCTACGCGAGCTTCGTGAAATGCAGCCACCCTGTGGAAAACTAATCGATCAAAAAACGTACAGTATTCTCCAGGCCCAGTGTTATCAGGGGATCGTGGCCTTGCGCTCAGGTTATCCACAGGCGGTTCCACAGCGGATGTGGGTAAGTTTGTGGGAGCGGCTTGCTCGCGATTGAGTTCAGCGGTCACTCATAGCCCGCGCTCTACCCACACCCGCTGCGCACTGCGGTGCAGAATGCCGTGCCGCCGGGCGAGTGCTTCGCGGTCCTTGCTGTAACCACCGCCAATCACGCCCATCACCGGAATGTCGCGGCCCAGACAATGACGCATCACCGCCTCGTCACGGCGGGCAACCCCCGCGTCCGTCAGCTGTAGGTAACCCAACGCATCGTCCTTGTGCACATCCACACCGGCGTCGTACAGCACCAGATCAGGCCGATACAGCGGCAGCAGGTAATTCAGCGTGTCGTCGACCACCTTCAGGTAATCGTCATCCCCCATGCCCATTGGCAGCGGAATGTCCCAGTCACTTTGGGCCTTGCGCGCGGGGAAGTTCTTCTCGCAGTGCAGCGACACGGTGATCGCATCATCGGTGTGTTCGAGGATCCGCGCGGTGCCGTCGCCCTGATGCACGTCGCAGTCGAAAATCAGCACCCGGTCGACGCGTCCGCTGTGCAGCAGGTACTGACTGATGATTGCCAGGTCATTAAAGATGCAGAACCCGGCCGGGTAATCGTAATGCGCATGATGGGTGCCGCCGGCGAGGTGACAGGCCAGCCCGTGTTGCAGCGCCAGTTCCGCTGTCAGCAAAGAACCACCTACCGCCCGCACCGTACGTCGGGCCAGATCCTCGGTCCAGGGCAGGCCAAGACGACGTTGATCCTCGCGCGACAGCGCGCCTTCCATATAACGGCTGATGTAGCCGGGGTCATGGGCCAGCGCCAGGATGTCCGTTGGGCAGACCTGCGGGCGAAACAATTGAGCATCTGTTGTCAGGCCGCTGTCGATAAGGTGGTCGCGCAGAAGTCTGAACTTGTCCATCGGGAAGCGATGGTCCGGCGGAAAGTCCGGGCTGTAGTCTTCGTGGTAAATGAGGGGCAGGGGCATGGTGTGCACGCGTCTGGTTCGAAGGGGAATCTTGCCAGTTCTGACGACCACCGCACAGCGATTTGCCTGAGCGGGAGAATCGCCAGCCGGCGGGTAGTTTGAAAGGCGAGGCACAGGGAGACGATCGATGGAGCCGATTCTTGAGCTCAACAGCGCACGCTTGTTGATGCGTCAATGGCGAGATGATGATTTGCCGGCTTTCGCGCAGATGTGCGCCGATCCCCAAGTGATGCGCCATTTCCCGCAGCCCTTGAGCCGCATGGAGAGCGCCAAGCTGATTGGCCGCGTGCGCGGGCATTTTGCCGAATACGGTTTTGGGTTCTGGGCCCTTGAGCGCAAGGACACCGGCGAATTCATCGGTTTCACCGGTTTGAGCGTGGTGGGCTTTGAAGCGGCGTTCACGCCTGCGGTGGAAATCGGCTGGCGCCTGGCTCGCGAGCATTGGGGCCTGGGTTACGCCAGCGAAGCCGCGTGGACGGTGCTCGGCTGCGGTTTCGAGCACCTGGATCTGGATGAAATCGTGGCGTTCGCGGCGGTCAACAACCTGCCCTCGCAAAAGGTCATGCAGGCCATCGGCATGCGCAACGATCCGGCCGACAACTTCAATCATCCCAAATTGCCCGAGGGTCATCCCCTCAGGCCCCACGTGCTGTATCGCATCAACCGGCCAGGCTGGCTGGCGACCCTGTGATTCGCTGCGGGAATCGGGCTACAAACCTCTGTATCATTTCGTCCCACTTCCATCTGCGCCGACCTTCGGCGCCCATGGCCTGATTGATGCGATGACGGTCGGCGAGACGACCGTGTGAGGAACCCTGAATGAGTCACGTGCTGGATGATCTGGTGTCGCTGTTGAGCCTGGAGCCGATCGAAGAAAACCTCTTTCGCGGGCGCAGCCAGGACCTTGGCTTTCCCCAGCTGTTTGGCGGTCAGGTGCTGGGGCAGTCGCTGTCGGCGGCGAGCAAGACGGTCGAAGACGCGCGCCATGTGCATTCATTGCATGGCTATTTTTTGCGCCCCGGCGACGCGCACCTGCCGGTGGTGTACCAGGTCGACCGGGTCCGTGACGGCGGCAGTTTCAGCACGCGCCGGGTGACGGCGATTCAGAAGGGGCAGCCGATCTTCACCTGCAGCGCGTCGTTCCAGTACGACGAAGAGGGCTTCGAGCACCAGACTCAGATGCCACAGGTGGTCGGCCCCGAGAGCCTGCCGTCGGAGCTTGAACTGATGCGTCAGCGCGAGCACCTCATCCCCGAGCACATGAAGGACAAGCTGCTGTGCCCCAAGCCCATCGAATTCCGCCCGGTCACCGAGTCTGATCCCTACAATCCCAAGCCTGCGGACCCAGTGAAGTATGTGTGGTTTCGCGCAGACGGCACGTTGCCCGACATCCCCGCGTTGCACCGCTACATGCTCGCCTACGCCTCGGATTTCAATCTGTTGACCACGTCGCTGCTGCCCCACGGCAGGACGGTCTGGCAGAAGGACATGCAGATCGCCAGCCTTGATCACTCGCTGTGGTTCCACGGCGAACTGCGCGCCGACGACTGGCTGCTCTATGCCATGGACAGTCCATGGGCCGGCAACGCGCGCGGATTTTCCCGCGGAAGCGTGTTCAACCGCGCGGGCAAGCTCGTGGCTTCCGTCACTCAGGAAGGTTTGATTCGCCACCGCAAGGATTGGTCATGAGCCTTAAACAGGTACGCCACTGGGTATTCGACATGGACGGCACGCTGACTGTCGCCGCCCATGATTTTCCGGCCATTAAACGGGCGCTGGATATCCCGCAGGAAGACGACATCCTCGGGCATCTCGCTGCGTTGCCGGCCGACGTCGCAGCGGCCAAACATGCCTGGCTGCTGGAGCACGAGCGCGCGGTGGCGATTGAGTCCAAACCGGCGACGGGGGCTGTCGAGTTGGTGAGGGAGCTGGCAGGGCGGGGTTATCGTCTGGGCATCCTGACCCGTAATGCCCGGGAGCTTGCTCACGTGACACTGGAAGCCATCGGCATCGCGGACTGCTTTGCGGTGGACGACGTGCTCGGTCGCGACGAAGCGGCGCCGAAACCCGATCCTGGAGGCCTGCTGAAGCTGGCCCAAGCGTGGAATGTGAAGCCGTCGGACATGGTGATGGTGGGTGACTATCAGTTCGACCTGGCCTGCGGTCGCGCAGCTGGGAGTCAGACCGTGCTGGTCAATCTGCCGGACAACCCGTGGCCGGAGTTGACCGATTGGCATGCGGCGGATTGCGTGGCGTTAAGAAAGA
>LIDZ01001594.1_pt1 | contig 37833 bp, 33 predicted proteins | sample 644651 | NCBI WGS metagenome assembly LIDZ01 (sample SAMN03856242, study PRJNA289617) | food metagenome | isolation source: wine grapes on drying loft during traditional withering process | host: Vitis vinifera cv. Corvina | place: Italy: Gargagnago di S. Ambrogio di Valpolicella | collected 2014-01 | reverse complement strand
GCGCCAATGAAAGATGAAGATCTGCAAAAAAATGGCCTGTTCCAGTTCCCAACCGTCATCGGTGGCGTGGTGCTGGCGGTCAACATCCCGGGAATTAAATCCGGTCAGCTGACGCTGGACGGTAAAACCGTCGGTGATATCTACCTGGGCACCATCAAGAAGTGGAACGATCCGGCAATCACCAAGCTGAACCCAGGCGTTAAGCTGCCAGACAGCAATATCAACGTGGTGCGCCGCGCTGACGGTTCAGGTACCTCCTTCGTGTTCACCAGCTATCTGGCGAAAGTGAACAGCGACTGGAACAGCAAAATTGGTAAAGGCAACACCGTTAACTGGCCAACCGGTCTGGGCGGTAAAGGGAACGACGGCGTTGCCGCGTTCGTTCAGCGTCTGCCGGGGTCAATCGGCTACGTAGAATATGCCTACGCCAAGCAGAACAACCTGGCCTACACCAAACTGATGGATGCCGACGGTAAAGCGGTTTCCCCAAGCGAGAAGAGCTTCAGCAACGCGGCGAAAGGTGCCAACTGGAGTGAATCCTTTGCCCAGGACCTGACCTTCCAGAAAGGTGACGATGCATGGCCAATCTCTTCCACCACCTTTATCCTGGTGCAGAAAGAGCAGGCCAACGCTGAGAAAGGTGCTGCGGTACTGAAATTCTTCGACTGGGCCTACAAAAACGGCGGCAAAACCACCAACAGCCTGGACTATGCCGCGCTGCCAGACTCCGTGGTTGAGCAAATCCGCGCCGCCTGGAAAACCAACGTGAAAGACAGCTCCGGTAAAGCACTGTACTAAGCTGTTGTAGGGGCCGGAGCACTCCGGCCCGTTCCCTCGGGTGGCACCTTCCTGCCGCCCCTACACTTTCAACATCGAGAACGCTATGGCTGCAATCAAGCCGACATTCAAAGCCCCCGGCAAGCAGGGTGACATCATTTTCGGTGCGCTGGTAAAACTGGCTGCGCTGATTGTGCTGCTTCTGCTCGGTGGCATTATTGTCTCTCTGATCATCTCTTCCTGGCCGAGCATTGAGAAATTTGGTTTCTCATTCCTGTGGACCAAAACCTGGGATGCACCCAACGAACAATTTGGTGCGCTGGTCCCGATTTACGGCACCGTCGTGACCTCGATTATCGCGCTGATTATTGCCGTTCCGGTCAGCTTTGGTATCGCCCTGTTCCTGACGGAACTGGCACCGAACTGGCTGCGCCGCCCGCTGGGCACGGCGATTGAGCTGCTGGCGGCGATCCCCAGCATTGTTTACGGCATGTGGGGCCTGTTTATTTTTGCGCCGCTGTTTGCCACCTACTTCCAGACTCCGCTGGGCGACCTGATGGCGAACATTCCCATCGTCGGTACGCTGTTCTCGGGTCCGGCATTTGGTATTGGTATTCTGGCTGCCGGGATTATCCTGGCGATCATGATCATCCCGTACATCGCGTCAGTGATGCGCGATGTGTTTGAACAAACGCCGGTGATGATGAAAGAGTCAGCTTACGGCATCGGTTGCACCACCTGGGAAGTGATCTGGCGCGTGGTGCTGCCGTTCACCAAGAACGGCGTGATTGGCGGCGTGATGCTCGGTTTGGGGCGTGCGCTGGGTGAAACCATGGCGGTGACCTTTATCATCGGTAACACCTACCAGCTCGACAGCCCTTCGCTGTTTATGCCGGGCAACAGTATTACCTCCGCGCTGGCGAACGAATTTGCTGAAGCGGAATCCGGCGTGCATACCGCCGCGCTGATGGAGCTGGGCCTGATCCTGTTTGTGATTACCTTTATCGTGCTGGCCTGCTCAAAACTGATGATTTTGCGCCTGGCGAAAAGTGAAGGAGCGCGCTCATGACCACCATGGAAATGCAGTCTCGCGCTGAACTGGACGCATCCCGCCGTAAAATGCAGGCGTGGCGTCGGATGAAAAACCGCATCGCGCTGGCGCTGTCGATGCTGACCATGGCCTTTGGCCTGTTCTGGCTGGTGTGGATCCTGTTTGCCACCGTCACTCGTGGCGTGGATGGCATGACGCTGTCGCTGTTTACCGAGAATACGCCGCCGCCAAATACCGCCGGTGGCGGCCTGGCGAACGCCATCGCCGGCAGCGGACTGTTGATCTTATGGTCAACGGTGATCGGCACGCCGCTGGGCATCATGGCCGGGGTGTACCTGGCCGAATATGGTCGCAAATCCTGGCTGGCCGAGGTGATCCGGTTTATTAACGACATCCTGCTGTCTGCTCCGTCGATTGTGGTCGGTCTGTTTGTCTACACGCTGGTTGTGGCCAAGATGCAGCACTTCTCTGGCTGGGCGGGTGTGGTTGCGCTGGCACTGCTGCAGATCCCGATTGTTATCCGCACCACGGAAAACATGCTGCGACTAGTTCCGGACAGCCTGCGTGAAGCGGCGTACGCGCTGGGCACGCCGAAGTGGAAGATGATCTCGGCGATCACCCTGAAAGCCTCCGTCTCCGGCATTCTGACCGGCGTGCTGTTGGCGATTGCCCGTATTGCGGGCGAAACGGCACCGCTGCTGTTCACCTCACTCTCCAACCAGTTCTGGAGTACTGACATGATGCAGCCGCTGGCTAATCTGCCGGTGACCATCTTTAAATTCGCCATGAGCCCGTTTGCCGAATGGCAGAGTCTGGCCTGGGCGGGCGTGCTGCTTATTACCCTCTGCGTGCTGTTGCTGAACATCCTGGCGCGCGTCGTTTTTGCCAAGGGCAAACATTAATTACTTAAGCGCGGCTGCGGCGGCGTGAATAAGCGAGAAAGAGAATGGCTGACAACACCTCAAGTAAGATGATTCAGGTTCGTGATTTGAACTTCTACTACGGGAAATTTCATGCGCTGAAAAACATCAACCTGGATATTGCGAAAAACCAGGTCACGGCGTTTATCGGCCCGTCAGGCTGTGGCAAGTCCACCCTGCTGCGTACCTTTAACAAGATGTTCTCGCTCTACCCGGAACAGCGGGCAGAAGGCGAGATCATGCTGGATGGCGAGAACATTCTCACCGCCAGCCAGGACATCGCGCTGCTGCGTGCCCGCGTCGGGATGGTGTTCCAGAAGCCGACGCCGTTCCCGATGTCGATTTATGACAACATCGCCTTTGGCGTGCGCCTGTTTGAAAAATTGTCCCGCGCGGATATGGATGAGCGCGTACAGTGGGCGCTGACCAAGGCCGCGCTGTGGACAGAAACTAAAGATAAGCTGCATCAGAGTGGCTACAGCCTGTCGGGTGGTCAGCAACAGCGTCTGTGCATCGCCCGGGGCATTGCCATTCGCCCGGAGGTGCTGCTGCTGGATGAGCCTTGCTCGGCGCTGGATCCGATTTCGACCGGCCGCATTGAAGAGCTGATCACCGAATTAAAGCAGGATTACACCGTGGTGATCGTGACGCACAACATGCAGCAGGCTGCACGCTGTTCCGATCACACGGCCTTTATGTATCTGGGCGAACTGATTGAATTCAGCGATACTGACACGCTGTTTACCAAGCCGCATCAGAAACAAACTGAAGACTACATTACCGGCCGTTACGGTTGAGTTGACTGGAGAATACGATGGATAACCTGAATCTGAATAAACATATCTCCGGGCAGTTTAACGCCGAGCTGGAGCATATCCGTACCCAGGTGATGACCATGGGCGGCATGGTTGAGCAGCAACTGATGGACGCCATCAAAGCGATGCACAACCAGGATGGCGAGCTGGCGAAGCAGGTGATTGATGGTGACCAGAAGGTCAACATGATGGAAGTGTCGATTGATGAAGCCTGCGTGCGCATCATCGCTAAACGTCAGCCAACCGCCAGCGATCTGCGTCTGGTGATGGCGATCATCAAAACCATCTCCGAGCTGGAACGCATTGGTGATGTGGCCGAGAAGATCAGCCGCACCGCGCTGGAGAAATTCGGGCAGCATCACAAGCCGCTGTTGGTCAGCCTGGAGTCGCTGGGTCACCACACCATCCAGATGCTGCATGATGTGCTGGATGCTTTTGCGCGGATGGATCTGGGCGCGGCCATTGAGATCTACCGTGAAGACAAGAAGGTCGACCAGGAGTATGAAGGCATTGTGCGTCAGCTGATGACTTATATGATGGAAGATCCGCGCACCATACCGAGCGTGCTGACGGCATTATTCTGCGCCCGCGCCATCGAACGTATCGGCGATCGTTGTCAGAACATCTGCGAAATCATCTTCTACTTCGTTAAAGGGCAGGATTTCCGCCACGTAGGCGGTGACGAGCTCGATAAGCTGTTAACCGGCGACGACGAAGGCAGTAACTCCCCAACCTGATGCTCCCCACTGGCCGGTTTCGTCCGGCCAGTTGCTCCTGCCGGGTACTTTTCGTCTGGAATGTGACCGCCTGCCTACTTATACTTGCCGCACTTTATTTCTGGCAGGGAACACTCATGACTTTAAAGACGCCTGTAAAGGGTGCTACTCCGGGCAAAGCCATGCTGGCGGCGATCAGCGGCTATGCAATGGACGGCTTCGATCTGCTGATTCTGGGCTTTATGCTGCCCGCCATTTCGATTTCACTGGCGCTCAGCCCTTCGCAGGCGGGCTCGCTGGTCACCTGGACGCTGATTGGCGCGGTTCTCGGCGGCATTATCTTCGGCCATCTCAGCGATCGCTTTGGCCGCATCCGCGTACTGACCTATACCATCCTGATGTTCTCGGTGTTCACCGGCCTGTGCTCGGTGGCGCAGGGTTACTGGGATCTGCTGGCCTATCGCACCTTAGCGGGCGTCGGGCTGGGCGGGGAATTCGGCATTGGCATGGCGCTGATTGCCGAAGCCTGGCCTGCTAACAAGCGGAATCGCGCGTCGGCCTGGGTCGGTATCGGCTGGCAACTGGGCGTTTTACTGGCGGCATTTATCACTCCGTTCCTGCTGGGCTACATTGGCTGGCGCGGCATGTTCCTGGTCGGCTTACTGCCGGCAATCGCTTCCTTTATTATCCGCCGTGGCATGGGCGAACCGGCCGGGTTTACCCAACATGTGGATGTGAATCAGGGGCTTTCCTTTGCCACCAGGCTTAAACTGCTGTTCAAGGATCGCGCGACCACCAAAGCCAGCCTGGGGATTTTCATTCTCTGTTCGGTGCAGAATTTTGGCTATTACGGCCTGATGATCTGGATGCCCAGCTACCTTTCCAGCAATTTCGGCTTCTCACTGACCAAGTCGGGCCTGTGGACGGCGGTGACGGTGATCGGCATGACCTTTGGCATCTGGCTGTTTGGCGTGCTGGCGGACCGCTTCGCGCGCTGGAAAATTTTCCTGCTTTACCAGTTTGGTGCGGTGATTATGGTGATCGTGTATGCGCAGCTGCGCGACCCGACCGTGATGCTGTTTACCGGTGCGGTGATGGGGATGTTTGTGAACGGCATGATTGGCGGTTACGGTGCCCTGATCTCCGACACCTACCCGGCGAAGGTGCGGGCAACGGCGCAGAACGTGTTGTTCAACCTCGGCCGTGGCGTGGGCGGCTTTGGCCCACTGGTGATTGGTCTGCTGGTGATCCACCTGTCGTTTACCGCCGCCATTACCCTGCTGGCGCTAATTTATCTGCTGGATATCTTCGCCACCCTGTTCCTGCTGCCTAAAAAGCAGGGCACGGAGGATTCGCTGGGCGCGATTGGCTAAGCGCTGTGTGGGTAAGGGCGAAGATGCTCGCCGCTTACCCACAGCAAGCATCAGCGAGTGATGTTCCAGCCTTTTGCCCGCCACAGTGCGGGCAGTTCGGCCATCTCGGTGAAAGGGGTGACCAAAGGGTGTTCCAGCGGCTTATTATGCGCATCCGCGCAGAAGTAAAACACCGGAATGCCTGCCGCAATCCCGGCCTTCGCTCCCGCTTCAGAGTCATCAATCAGAATGCACTGCCCGATGGGAACGTTCATCTCGCGCGCGGCGTGGTACATCAACTCCGGATCGGGTTTCCAGCTGGCAATGTCATAGCCGCTGTAAAGGCGGTCGGTAAACCACGGCAGCATCTCTGTCAGCCCCAGCGAGTGCTGCATTTTTGGCACCGTCCCGTTGGACACCACGCACATCGGCACGGTGATCTGCTCAAGCAGCGCTTTTGCGCCGGCGATCGGCTTCAGTTCCAGATCGAACAGCCGCGCCACTTCTTTGCGGTATGCCGGTTCAAATTCCTCTTTGGTGACGCTCAGATGATGCTCAGCGCACACCTCGGCAATAATGTCGTACAGTTTGACGCCTTTGTACTTTTCAAACATCTCCTGCAATGAAAGGTCGCCGCCAAACTGCGCAAAGGTATTCACATAGGCCTGGGTACAAAGCAGTTCACTGTCCACCAGCGTTCCGTCGCAATCAAAAAATACACAGCCAACAGTCATCGGTGTCTCCCTGAGTTTTTTACAGTCTGTCCACTTTGACTTACCTGCGGCTGAATTGCGACTGAGAAATGTCAATTCCAGTTAGTGGTTGTGAACGTCTGTAAAACACGGCGCAACCGGTTGCGAAAAAACCTGTCGGTTAGCTCCCAAAATCAGAATTTTAGGTTAGGATAGCCGTCGACAACTTTTCTCCGTTTTGGAATCACATAATGACTAATCCAGGCCTACTACAGCGGATCTTTAAACTGCAGGAACACGGCACGACAGTGCGTACCGAAGTGATTGCAGGTTTCACCACTTTCCTGACGATGGTGTATATCGTTTTTGTGAACCCACAGATCCTCGGCGTGGCGGGCATGAATACCCAGGCGGTGTTCGTGACCACCTGTCTGATTGCCGCATTCGGCAGTATCCTGATGGGCCTGGTCGCTAACCTGCCCGTGGCACTTGCGCCGGCAATGGGCCTGAATGCCTTCTTTGCTTTCGTGGTGGTCGGTGCGATGGGCATTTCCTGGCAGGTCGGCATGGGCGCCATCTTCTGGGGCGCGGTTGGCCTGCTGCTGCTGACCATTTTCCGCGTGCGCTACTGGATGATTGCCAATATTCCTGCCAGCTTACGCGTGGGGATCACCGCCGGTATCGGTCTGTTTATTGCGATGATCGGCCTGAAAAATGCCGGCATCATCGTTTCTAACAAAGACACGCTGGTGGCTGTTGGCAACCTGACCTCACACAGCGTGCTGCTGGGTGCGCTGGGCTTCTTTATCATCGCCATCCTGGCTTCCCGTAATATCCATATCGCGGTGCTGGTATCGATTGTGGTGACCACGCTGATTGGTCTGGCGATTGGTGATGTGAAATACGGCGGCGTGTTCTCCGCGCCAACCGGCATTACTTCGATTGTGGGTCAGGTTGACCTGGCCGGATCGCTGAACATTGGCATGGCCGGCATCATCTTCTCCTTTATGCTGGTTAACCTGTTCGACTCCTCCGGTACGCTGATTGGCGTCACCGACAAAGCGGGTCTGACCGATGAAAAAGGCACCTTCCCACGCATGAAGCAGGCGCTGTTCGTTGACAGCATCAGCTCGGTGGCCGGTTCGTATATCGGCACCTCTTCGGTGACGGCCTATATCGAAAGCTCATCCGGTGTTTCTATTGGTGGCCGCACCGGCTTGATGGCCGTGGTGACCGGTATCCTGTTCCTGCTGGTGATGTTCCTGTCACCGCTGGCGGGCATGGTTCCCGCCTATGCGGCGGCGGGTGCGCTGATTTATGTTGGCGTACTGATGAGCTCAAGCCTGGCGCGTGTGAAATGGGATGACCTGACCGAAGCCGTTCCGGCCTTTGTGACGGCGGTGATGATGCCATTCAGCTTCTCCATTACTGAAGGGATTGCGTTAGGCTTTATCTCTTACTGCGTGATGAAGTTTGGCACCGGTCGCTGGCGTGAAATCAGCCCATGCGTGGTGGTTGTCGCGCTGCTGTTTGTACTGAAAATCGTCTTTATCGACGCGCATTAATCGCGTTAAGCAGGCCAGCTCCGGCTGGCCTGTGGCTTTATCAACGCCGGCGTTCGCCGCGCCTAGCCCTGAAAGACTTTCTCTGCTGGCAGACTGGTCAGACGCAGCATGCGTTGGCCCATCGCCGGTTTGTTAACCTGAATGTCCTGCAGGCGCGTCCAGTTCTTCTCTTCGTCAGACTCCCAAAGATGCAAACGCTCGTTGCCGGGCGACAATGCACATGACCAGATCATTAAGGGTTCGACGTCGGAGACCGCCTGAATATCGGGATACTCCAGCGAGCGTAAACGCCCGGAGGCGGGATGCAGCCGCAATGACTCGCTGCTGCCTTCTTTTACACCGGTCAGCTTCATCAGGCTTTTGCGCATCGCCCACAGCTGAATAGCGGCTTCAATCGGATCGGTTTGCGCATTAATCCAGGCGCGTTCACCGGAAGAGAGGCCTTGCAGATATTGCTCCTGCGTTTGTCTGCTGTGCGCACGAACGATCTCAATGCCCAGTCCGGCCTTACCGCCTTCTTCTGCCAGCAACACGCCGATAATGTTACCGGCATAGGCCAGGCTGAAGTCAGGAAGATCGGGGTCGGCGAACACCGGGCGGCCACACGCGCTGAGCGTCATTTCCGGCAGGTTTGGAAGGCCATAAACACGCAGCATCAGGTCAGCCAGCAACGCGCGGGCCGCCAGATAACGCACACGGCGCTTTTCAGCCAGCGTGCTGGAGAAATCAAGCAGGGGTTGTGAGAGTCGCTGTACTGAGGGGAGGCCCTGGGTAAGGGTCCGGCGTGCAAAATGACTGGCCATCTGTCGCTCCATGAAAATGGTCGGAAAATCATCGGGGCTATTGTAAGAATTTTCTTAGCAAATATCACCTCACTTTACGTGGAAGTGCAGACTTTCAGATTAAGATCATGTTTTTGGCGATAGCTGAGCAGCATTGGACATTTTGCAGAGAAAAGCGGGGAAACGGGCGTTTCCCCTTTGTTTTATTTACCGATGCAGAAGCTGGAGAAGATGCGGCCCAGCAAATCATCGGAGGTAAACTCGCCGGTGATTTCGCTTAACGCCTGTTGCGCCACTCTCAGCTCTTCCGCCAGCAGTTCGCCAGCACGGGCACCCAGCAGCTGCTCTCTTCCCTGAAGTAAGTGAGTAGCTGCTAACTCAAGCGCCTGCAGGTGACGACGACGCGCCAGGAAGCCGCCTTCGATATTGCCGGAGAAGCCCATGCTCTCTTTCAAATGGTTGCGCAGCACGTCAATGCCGTCCCCGGTGCGGGCTGACAGGCGAATAAGTGAGTGGCCATTCACTTCCGTCAGACCTTGCGCCTCGCCGGTGACGTCCGCTTTGTTACGCACCACGGTGATCGGCAGGGTTGCGGGTAAACGGGCAATAAAGTCTGGCCAGATCTCGGCGGGTTCGGTTGCGCCAGTCGTGGTGCCATCGACCATAAACAGCACGCGGTCTGCCTGTTCGATCTCGTTCCACGCACGTTCGATGCCGATACGCTCAACTTCGTCGCTGGCTTCGCGCAGTCCGGCGGTATCAATAATATGCAGCGGCATACCGTCAATATGGATATGCTCACGCAGCACGTCGCGGGTGGTACCGGCGATATCGGTCACAATCGCCGCCTCACGGCCTGCCAGCGCATTCAGCAGGCTGGATTTACCGGCATTAGGACGACCGGCAATCACCACCTTCATCCCTTCACGCAGCAGGCTGCCCTGACGCGCTTCGGCCCGCACACCATCCAGATCGGCAATCACCTGTTCCAGCTGCGCTTCGATTTTGCCGTCTGACAGAAAGTCGATTTCCTCATCGGGGAAGTCGATAGCCGCTTCAACGTAGATTCGCAGGTGAGTAAGTGCTTCCACAAGATGGTTAACGCGCAGCGAAAACGCACCCTGAAGCGAGTTCAGCGCCGAGCGCGCAGCCTGTTCAGAGCTGGCATCAATCAGGTCGGCAATCGCTTCAGCCTGAGCCAGATCCAGCTTGTCATTAAGAAAGGCGCGCTCTGAGAACTCGCCGGGACGGGCGATGCGCAGGCCAGGCATCGCGACAATGCGCTTGAGTAGCAGGTCGAGGATAACCGGGCCGCCATGTCCCTGCAGTTCCAGCACATCTTCGCCGGTAAAGGAGTTCGGGCCTGGGAACCACAGCGCAATGCCCTGGTCCAGCGCGTTGCCTTCGGTATCACGGAAGGGCAGATAGTCGGCGTAGCGGGGTTTAGGCAGCTTGCCCAGCAGTGCCTGAGCAACCTCTGCGGCCTTGCTGCCGGATATGCGCAGTATGCCCACACCACCGCGGCCTGGCGGGGTCGCCTGGGCGACGATAGTCTCGCTATGACTCATATTCGACTCTCTTTTTTAGGCAAAAAAATAAGGCGGTCAGTGACCGCCTTATAGTACACCTTTCATCTTTCTGACTGCGCGTGTTGGTTGCAATCAGAAATCTGTCGGGTGAAGCATTTTTCTTAAATCTTATGCTTTCTTCTTGTCACGGCTGTGTAAGCCACGTTTTTCCAGGCCGCGATAAATCAGCTGCTGCTGGATAATGGTGACCAGGTTACTGACGATGTAGTACAGCACCAGACCAGACGGGAACCACAGGAAGAACACGGTGAAGATCACCGGCATAAAGGTCATGATCTTCTGCTGCATCGGGTCGGTCACGGTGGTCGGCGACATCTTCTGAATGAAGAACATCGTTACGCCCATCAGGATCGGCAGGATGTAGTACGGGTCCTGTGCAGACAGGTCATGGATCCACAGAGCAAACGGCGCATGACGCAGTTCAATCGAGCCCATCAGCATGTAATACAGCGCCAGGAAGATTGGCATCTGGATAACCAGCGGCAGACAGCCACCCAACGGGTTCACTTTCTCTGCTTTGTACAGCGCCATCATTTCCTGGCTCATACGCTGCTTATCTTCACCGATACGCTCACGCATTGCCTGAATCTTCGGCTGCAGCATGCGCATTTTCGCCATGGAGGTGTACTGCGCTTTCGTCAGCGGGTACATGATGCCACGAACGATAAAGGTGATAACGATAATGGAGAAGCCCCAGTTACCGATAAAGCTGTGCAGGAATTTCAGCAGTTTGAACAGTGGCTGCGAGATAAACCACAACCAGCCGTAATCCACGGTCAGGTCCAGATGCGGCGCGATAGCGGCCATCTTGTCCTGAATTTCCGGTCCAACCCACAGGGTGGCAGCCAGATTCTGCTGCGCGCCAGGGGCGATAGTCACCGGTGCAGATTTGTAGCCGATAGCCGCAATACCGTTACCCAGGTTACTGGTGTAAAGCGTATTGGTGCCGCTGGTGCGTGGCACCCAGGCGGTCGCGAAGTATTGCTGAAGCATCGCCACCCAACCGTTGTTGGTGGTGGTGCTCAGGTTTTCGTTATCGCTGATTTTATCAAACTTGTACTTCTCGTAGTTGGTCTCACTGCTGGAGTAAGCCGCACCACGGAAAGTGTGCAACGCAAAATTATTGCTGCCGGTATCGCGGTGTTTTGGCAGGTCGATGGTCTGCTTCAGCTGACCAAACATCGCCACTTCCAGCGGCTGCTGGGTGGTGTTGTTAACCTGATAATCCACGTTGATCGCAAACTCACCGCGCTTCAGTACGAAGGTTTTGGTGTAGGTTGCGCCGTTTTCCGCGGTGTAGGTCAGCGGAATACGCAGTTCGCTCTGGCCGTCCGCCATCTCAAAGCTATCCTGAGTGGTGGTGAACAGTGGACGCGCGCCGTTAGCCGGGTTGTCCGGGCCGTTACGGCCGGTCAGGCCACTCTGAGCCTGATACAGAAAACCTGGGTTGGTTTCCAGCAGCTGGAATGGCTGAGAAGAACCCAGTTTATCCGGGTAAGTCAGCAGCTGTGCCTGCTCGATATCGCCACCACGGGTGTTGATATGTAATGTCAGGACATCAGTCTTAACGGTGATCGTTTTGCCCTGTCCGCTGGCAGGTACGCCCTGGTTTGCGGCATCACCGGCTGTGCTGGTCGTGTTTTGTGTGGTCTGAGTCTGCACAGGCTGCGGAGCGTGGTCCGTCTGCCAGGCTTGCCAGATCATAAAAGACACGAACAGAAAAGCGATGAGAAAAAGATTGCGTTGCGAATCCATCGTTAATGTTCTCTGTTATCGTCGGTTTTTGGCGGCACCGGATCGTCGCCACCCGGGTTCAAGGGGTGGCATTTTAATACGCGTTTCATCGTTAACCAACTGCCTTTTATCACCCCAAACCTGCGCAATGCCTCAATACCGTATTGAGAACAGGTGGGATGGAAGCGACAGTGGGGTCCTAAAAGCGGACTAATCGCGCGTTGGTACACGCGGATGACCGCTATCAGGAGCCGCGAGCCAGGCGACAGTGACGACGCCATAGTTTCTCCAACGCTTCCGTCAGCGCACGGTTATCCAGGTCAGCCACGCCTTTTTTCGCCACGATCACGAAATCCATTGCTGGAAGTTCATGTTGACGCAGGCGAAAACTCTCGCGGGTCAATCTCTTGATCCGGTTGCGTTCATGCGCGCGTTTGACGTGTTTTTTTGCGACGGTAAGACCGATGCGGGGATGCCCCAGCGAGTTCAGGCGGCCGAGAATAGTAATTTGCGGCGTGCCAGCTCTTTGTGGCTGCTGGAAGACGAAAGTGAAATGAGTGGGAGTTAACAAACGTAACTCCCTGGGAAATGCTAGCTTAACCACTGAGCGGTTAGCTTTTATTACTTAGAAACGGTCAGGCGTGAACGGCCTTTTGCACGACGACGTGCCAGAACCTGTTGACCATTTTTTGTTGCCATACGAGCACGGAAACCGTGTGAACGGTTACGCTTCAGTACGGACGGTTGAAAAGTGCGTTTCATGGCGATTTCTACCTAAACTTGGAAAATTTTCACTGGGTGACGCGTTTTGATGGTCAGAAAACCGACCGACGCCTCAGTGTGTCTTTAATAAAGAGGCGGGATTGTAATAATTGTACAGTCCGGAGTCAATTTACTTCGCGTTAAAAGCCGCGTCTGGATGTCCCGGTCGACCGCAAAACCAGCCGGTACGGGCCAGAGCGCTACGCGTCGGGGCGAGAATTATACGGCCTCTGCTATAAAGCGCAAGGATCGTTCAGGATCTTCTTGCGATCCCTTACATCAGGCTTGCGACAATAACGTGACGGGCGCTTTAAAATTCGATGAATGCAGACGATCCTGAATGCCTTTTGAGCACGAGAGCGTAAACTTATCCCCGCAGCGATGGCCTGTGGATAAATTGGATCAAAACTGTGTAGAAAGTGAAGATCTCTGCTTCGCTTTACGCTATGATCCGCCCTTCCGTTTGCGATCCTCCGGGTCGATCGATGGCGGGATAACCGCGGACAGCGGTTCGTATGTGCGTCATCTGCATGCGTCAACAATGATGAATTTATCGCTTCAGCGCCTTTTTTTCTTATCGAATTTTTTCGAGTGGAGTCCGCCGTGTCACTTACGCTATGGCAACAGTGTCTTGCCCGTTTGCAGGATGAACTACCTGCCACCGAATTCAGCATGTGGATACGCCCACTGCAGGCCGAATTAAACGACAACACGTTGGCCTTGTATGCACCAAACCGGTTTGTACTCGATTGGGTTCGGGATAAATACCTCAATAATATTAATGGCCTGCTGAATGATTTCTGCGGCACGGATGTGCCGTTGCTGCGTTTTGAAGTGGGCAGCAAGCCGGTGACACGCCAGATCAGCCAGCCGGTGATGGCCAGCGCCCATGCCAGTGCACCGGTACAGGGCTCGCGCCCTGTGCATACCCGCCCAAGCTGGGACAGCATGCCGGCACCGGCGGAGCTTTCTTATCGCTCGAACGTTAACACCAAGCACAATTTTGATAACTTCGTTGAAGGTAAATCAAACCAGTTAGCCCGTGCGGCTGCGCGTCAGGTGGCGGACAATCCTGGCGGCGCGTATAACCCTTTATTCCTCTATGGCGGCACCGGTCTGGGTAAAACCCACCTGTTGCATGCGGTAGGTAACGGCATCATGGCGCGTAAACCCAATGCCAAAGTGGTTTACATGCACTCCGAGCGGTTTGTGCAGGACATGGTTAAGGCGCTGCAGAACAACGCCATTGAAGAGTTCAAACGCTACTACCGTTCGGTCGATGCGTTACTGATCGATGACATTCAGTTCTTTGCCAATAAAGAACGATCTCAGGAAGAGTTTTTCCACACCTTTAATGCGTTGCTGGAAGGCAACCAACAGATCATTCTGACCTCGGATCGCTATCCGAAAGAGATCAATGGGGTGGAAGATCGCCTGAAGTCGCGCTTTGGCTGGGGACTGACCGTGGCGATCGAGCCACCTGAACTGGAAACGCGCGTGGCGATCCTGATGAAAAAAGCCGATGAAAACGACATCCGCCTGCCGGGTGAAGTGGCTTTCTTTATTGCCAAGCGTTTACGATCCAACGTGCGTGAGTTAGAAGGTGCGTTGAACCGCGTGATTGCCAACGCCAACTTTACCGGCCGGGCGATTACCATTGATTTTGTGCGGGAAGCTCTGCGCGATCTGCTGGCACTTCAGGAGAAGTTGGTCACCATCGACAACATCCAGAAGACAGTGGCAGAGTATTACAAAATCAAAGTGGCTGATTTGCTCTCCAAGCGGCGTTCCCGCTCGGTGGCCCGCCCACGCCAGATGGCGATGGCAATGGCGAAAGAATTGACCAACCACAGTTTACCGGAAATCGGTGATGCTTTCGGGGGTCGTGACCATACCACGGTGCTGCATGCCTGTCGTAAAATCGAGCAGCTACGTGAAGAAAGTCACGATATTAAAGAAGATTTCTCAAATCTAATCAGAACATTATCTTCCTGACGCTATGAAATTTATTGTAGAACGCGAGCATTTACTCAAGCCATTACAGCAGGTCAGCAGCCCACTGGGCGGCCGGCCGACCTTACCTATCCTCGGCAACCTGCTGTTACAGGTCAATGAAGGCAGCCTGCTGCTGACCGGCACGGATCTGGAGATGGAAATGGTGGCCCGTGTCGCGCTGACACAGGAACACGAACCTGGTGCCACGACGGTGCCAGCCCGTAAGTTTTTCGATATCTGCCGTGGCCTGCCTGAAGGCGCGGAGATTACCGTAATGCTGGACGGCGAAAGAATGCTGGTGCGCTCCGGCCGCAGCCGTTTCTCGCTCTCCACGCTGCCGGCCAGCGACTTCCCGAATCTGGATGACTGGACCAGCGAAGTCGAGTTCACGTTGCCGCAGGCGACGATGAAGCGCCTGATCGAAGCGACCCAGTTCTCGATGGCGCATCAGGATGTGCGTTACTACCTGAATGGCATGCTGTTTGAAACCGAGGGTGAAGAGCTGCGTACCGTGGCCACCGATGGTCACCGTCTGGCGGTCTGTTCCATGCCGGTCGGTCAGCAACTGCCAAGCCATTCGGTGATCGTGCCGCGTAAAGGCGTGATTGAGCTGGTGCGTCTGCTTGATGGTGGCGATACGCCGCTGCAGGTGCAGATCGGCAGCAACAATATTCGTGCCCATGTCGGCGAATTTATCTTCACCTCCAAGCTGGTAGACGGCCGTTTCCCGGACTATCGCCGCGTATTGCCGAAGAATCCGGACAAAACGCTGGATGCCGGTTGCGACATTCTGAAGCAAGCCTTTTCCCGTGCGGCGATCCTCTCTAACGAGAAGTTCCGCGGCGTTCGTCTTTATGTCAGCGAAAATCAGCTGAAAATTACCGCAAACAACCCGGAACAGGAAGAAGCGGAAGAGATGCTCGATGTCACCTATGGCGGCACTGATTTGGAAATTGGTTTTAACGTCAGTTACGTGCTGGACGTGCTCAATGCGCTGAAGTGCGAAAATGTACGCCTGCTGCTGACCGACTCCGTTTCCAGCGTACAGATTGAAGACGCGGCCAGCCAGAGCGCGGCCTACGTCGTCATGCCAATGCGGTTGTAGTAGAATATCGGGCTAACTTACTTGTTATTTTGCCCCCGGGCAGTGCTCGCCGTCCTCACGTACTTTAGTACGCTGCGGCGGCCCCGCGCTGGTCGGGTGCAAACTGACTGCGCCGTTGACGCCCTGGCCTGTCGTAAAAAAAGGGCAGGATGCTGCTTTATCATCGCCTGTTTTGGAATTCCGTCTGTATGGCTTTAACCCGCCTGCTTATCAAAGACTTTCGTAATATCGAGAACGCGGATCTGGCGCTGGCGCCCGGCTTTAACTTTCTGGTGGGCGCCAACGGCAGTGGCAAAACCAGCGTGCTGGAAGCGATCTATACGCTCGGCCACGGTCGCGCGTTTCGCAGCCTTCAGGCCGGACGGGTTATCCGCCACGATCAGGATGCGTTCGTCCTGCATGGGCGTATTGAAGGCATCGAGCGTGAAATCTCGGTCGGGCTGACCAAAAATCGCGCCGGAGACAGCAAGGTGCGCATTGACGGCAGCGATGGCCATAAAGTTGCCGAGCTGGCGCAGATGCTGCCGATGCAGCTGATCACCCCGGAAGGTTTTACGCTGCTTAACGGCGGGCCGAAATACCGTCGCGCCTATATCGACTGGGGCTGTTTTCATAACGAGCCCGGCTTTTTTACCGCCTGGAGCAACCTGCGCAGGCTGATGAAACAGCGAAATGCTGCGTTGCGTCAGGTGTCGCGTTATCAGCAAATCCGCGCCTGGGATCAGGAGCTGGTTCCCCTTGCTGAGCAGATCAGCCAGTGGCGAGCCGCCTATAGCGACGCCATTGCCGAAGATATCAACGCCACCTGCGCGCAGTTTTTACCTGAATTTAAGCTGACCTTCTCTTTCCAGCGCGGCTGGGATAAAGAGACGGAGTACGGCGAACTGCTCGAACGTCAGTTTGAACGCGATCGGGCACTGACTTACACCGCCAGCGGCCCGCACAAAGCGGATTTTCGTATCCGTGCCGACGGGACGCCGGTGGAAGATTTACTGTCACGCGGCCAGTTAAAGCTGCTGATGTGCGCCCTGAGACTGGCGCAGGGTGAGTTTCTCACCCGACAGAATGGGCGACGCTGCCTGTATCTGATAGATGATTTTGCCTCCGAGCTGGATGAGACGCGGCGACAGCTGTTAGCCTCCCGTCTGAAAGCCACGCATGCCCAGGTTTTTGTTAGTGCAATCAGTGCCGAACACGTGTTCGACATGACTGACGAAAAGGGCAAGATGTTCCACGTGGAACAAGGTAAAATAGCGGTTCAACCTGAAGATTAAACGAGCGAGAAACGTTGATGTCGAATTCTTATGACTCCTCAAGTATCAAAGTCCTGAAAGGACTTGATGCAGTACGCAAGCGCCCGGGTATGTATATCGGCGATACGGATGACGGCACCGGTCTGCATCACATGGTATTCGAGGTCGTGGATAACGCTATCGACGAAGCACTCGCCGGTCACTGTAAAGATATTCTGGTGACTATTCATGCGGATAACTCCGTATCCGTTCAGGATGATGGCCGTGGTATTCCTACCGGCATCCATGAAGAAGAAGGCATTTCTGCGGCAGAAGTGATCATGACCGTGCTGCACGCAGGCGGTAAATTCGATGACAACTCCTATAAAGTTTCCGGTGGTCTGCACGGCGTCGGCGTGTCAGTGGTTAACGCCCTGTCTGAAAAGCTGGAGCTGACCATCCGTCGCGAAGGCAAAGTTCACAATCAGGTTTACGTTCATGGCGTGCCACAGGCCCCACTGCACGTGACCGGTGAAACCGATCTGACCGGTACCCGCGTACGTTTCTGGCCAAGCCATCAGACCTTCACCAACGTGACCGATTTCGAATATGAAATCCTCGCCAAGCGTCTGCGTGAACTGTCATTCCTGAACTCCGGCGTGTCGATCAAGCTGGAAGACAAGCGTGATGCCCGTCAGGATCACTATCACTACGAAGGCGGCATCAAGGCGTTCGTTGAGTACCTGAACAAGAACAAAACCCCGATTCACCCGAATGTCTTCTATTTCTCAACGGAAAAAGACGGTATTGGCGTGGAAGTGGCGCTGCAGTGGAACGACGGTTTCCAGGAAAACATCTACTGCTTTACTAACAACATTCCACAGCGCGATGGCGGCACGCACCTCGTTGGTTTCCGTACCGCGATGACACGTACGCTGAACGCCTACATGGATAAAGAAGGCTACAGCAAGAAAGCGAAAGTCAGCGCCACCGGTGACGATGCCCGTGAAGGCCTGATTGCGGTGGTATCGGTGAAAGTGCCGGACCCGAAATTCTCCTCACAGACCAAAGACAAGCTGGTCTCTTCTGAGGTGAAAACAGCGGTTGAGCAGCAGATGAACGAACTGCTGGCGGAATACCTGCTGGAAAACCCGACCGATGCGAAAATCGTGGTCGGTAAAATTATCGATGCGGCCCGTGCCCGTGAAGCGGCCCGTCGTGCGCGTGAAATGACCCGCCGTAAAGGCGCGCTGGATCTGGCGGGTCTGCCAGGCAAACTGGCTGACTGTCAGGAGCGTGACCCGGCGCTGTGCGAAATCTACCTGGTGGAGGGTGACTCTGCAGGCGGATCCGCTAAGCAGGGACGTAACCGTAAAAACCAGGCGATCCTGCCGTTGAAAGGTAAAATCCTCAACGTGGAGAAAGCGCGCTTCGATAAGATGCTCGCCTCGCAGGAAGTTGCCACGCTGATCACCGCGCTGGGCTGCGGCATCGGCCGCGACGAATACAATCCGGACAAACTGCGTTATCACAGCATCATCATCATGACCGATGCCGACGTCGATGGATCGCACATTCGTACGCTGCTGCTGACCTTCTTCTACCGCCAGATGCCGGAAATCATCGAGCGTGGCCATGTCTATATTGCCCAGCCACCGCTGTACAAAGTGAAGAAAGGCAAGCAGGAGCAGTACATCAAGGATGATGACGCGATGGATCAGTACCAAATCGCGATCGCGCTGGATGGCGCAACCCTGCACACCAATGCCGAAGCACCGGCACTGGGCGGCGCGCCGCTGGAAACGCTGGTGTCAGAATTCAACAGCACCCGTAAAATGATCAAGCGTATGGAGCGCCGTTACCCGGTGGCCTTGCTGAACTCGCTGATCTACCACTCTACGCTGAGCGACCTGTCTGAACAGGCGACCGTTCAGAGCTGGATTGACGGACTGATTGTGATGCTGAACGAAAAAGAGCAGCACGGTAGCTCTTACAGCGGTCTGGTGCGTGAGAATCTGGAACAGCATATCTTTGAGCCGATTGTTCGCATCCGTACCCACGGCGTGGACACCGATTATCCTCTGGATAATGAATTCGTCTCCGGCGGTGAATACCGCAAGATCTGTGCGCTAGGTGAAAAACTGCGCGGACTGATCGAAGAAGATGCCTTCATCGAACGTGGTGAGCGTCGTCAGCCGATCGAAAGCTTCGAGCAGGCGATGGACTGGCTGGTGAAAGAGTCGCGTCGTGGTCTGACGGTTCAGCGCTACAAAGGCCTGGGTGAGATGAACCCAGAGCAGCTATGGGAAACCACCATGGATCCAGACAGCCGCCGTATGCTGCGTGTCACGGTGAAAGATGCGATTGCCGCTGACCAGTTGTTTACCACGCTGATGGGCGATGCGGTGGAACCTCGTCGTGCGTTTATCGAAGAGAATGCGCTGCGTGCAGCGAACATCGATATCTAACGCCGACTGAGTCATAAAAAAGGCAGATCCCAGGATCTGCCTTTTTTTATGGTCGCCGTCTCTAAGGTTGTTTACCCCCCACTAACGCATAACGGTAAAACTCACTGTTATTTTTCATGCCGAGTTTGCGCATTACCGCACGTTTATGGGTGCTGATGGTTTTGACACTCAGACTGGTCAGGCGCGAAATATCGGTAAGCGACAGACCCAGTCGCGTATATTTGACCACCATAGCCTGTTGTTTGCTAAGGGTGATCGGATCCTGAGTGCCACAATGGCGGGGATCGTAAAAGGGTGATGAAGCCGAACCGCGGGCATTTTTATAGCTGAACAGCTCAACCAGACGCTGTCTCGATTCACTTTTGGTCACCTGATATTTATGTTGCTGACATGAACGTTTCTCAGCATGGCAAGGTGCTGCCAGCCAGACCGACAGGCAGCGCTCCCGGGACGGGTCCTCCGATACCGGAAGCGATTTTGGCAGGGGTTTTTTTCCTGGAATTAATTTAAATTCATCGGTGATGATGATATTTGCTGTGAGTAACTCTCTGTGAGCCTCCGCCACCAAAAATACCGGGTTTCCCTCATATTGCGGGAGCCAGGCTTCCTGAATAAGACCGATTGCACCAGAGATAAAAAAACTGTCTTTACTGACGATGACAATATTCATTCTGTTTCCTCCTTGAATGTCACGCTCGGTTATCATCTCACATTTGTTCAAAAACCACACATCGAATAAATTTGCCTTAGGTGCCGTTCTCATTGGGTTTTAGCGATATGCCGTTTTTTCGGGCTGGTCAATGCGAGCTGAATCGCGCTAGCATGAAGCAAACCGTTAGCTGACGAGGACGTTATGGCAATAAAATTGATTGCGATTGATATGGATGGCACCCTGCTAAACCCACAGCATGAAGTGACTCCGGGGGTAAAAAAGGCGATTCAGGCCGCCCGTGAGAAAGGTGTTTCAGTGGTGCTGGCCACCGGCCGGCCGTTTATCGGCGTGCAGCGTTACCTGATGGAGCTGGATTTGCAGCATGAAGGGCAATACTGCATCACCAATAACGGCGCGCTGGTTCAGCAGGCGGCTACCGGTGAGTGCGTGGCAGAAGCGACGTTAACCCACGATGACTATCTCTATTTTGAAAAGCTGGCGCGTGATCTGGGCGTACACTTCCAGGCGCTGACCAAATCCGAGCTGTATACCGCCAATAAAGACATCAGCGCTTTCACCGTGCATGAGTCGTTTCTGACCGGTATTCCGCTGCACTACCGTGCGGTTGAAGAGATGGACAGCAGCATGACCTTCCCGAAAGTGATGATGATCGATCCGCCTGAAATCCTCGACAAGGCCATTGCCCGCCTGCCGGAGGAAGCGCGTCAGCGTGCGACGATCATGAAAAGCTCCCCTTACTACCTGGAAATTCTGCATAAAGAGGTCAATAAGGGCGCGGGCGTTAAGGCGCTTGCCGACCGTCTCGGCCTGTCCCGTGATGAAGTGATGGCCATTGGCGATCAGGAAAACGACATGGCGATGCTGGAATTTGCCGGCACCGGCGTGGCGATGGGAAATGGCATTGAATCGGTTAAAGCTATCGCCCAGTTTGTCACCAAAACCAACATGGAAGACGGCGTGGCCTATGCCATCGAGAAGTTTGTGCTGTAATGCCTGACTCAGCGTCCCGGCCCGTCCGGGGCGTTTTTCTTCCTTCCCCTCCCTTCACTCTTTCCTGATTTCTGCTGTTCCCCCGAGCCTGCTTCGGGTGGATTGTCTGTTTTGTGATCTGGATTGTAGTACAACCCAAGTTATGGGTACTACAATGACCCCATCGTAATTCTCCCTGGAACATCATGAAAGACGACCTCAGCAAAACGGACCGTATCATTCTGACCCTCGGCGAAGAGGTGGTCTCGGGTAAATATGCACCCGGCGCCTCATTACCGGCAGAAGCTGAGCTTTGCGAGCAGTTCAGCACCTCGCGCAATATTATTCGCGAAGTGTACCGATCGCTGATGGCCAAGCGGTTGATTGAGATGAAACGCTATCGCGGCGCCTTTGTGACCCCGCGCAGCCAGTGGAACTTCCTCGACAGCGACGTGCTGCAATGGTCGCTGAAGCACGATCAGGACCCGCGCCTGATCGCCGCCATGAGCGAAGTGCGAAATCTGGTTGAACCGCAAATCGCGCGCTGGTCTGCTGAACGGGCCACCTCGCGAGATTTAGCCAACATTGAAGCGGCGCTGAACGATATGGTCACGCACCACCACGACCGCGAGGCCTTTAATCAGGCGGATATTCGCTATCACGAAGCGGTGCTGGAATCGGTGCATAATCCGGTGCTTCAGCAGCTTAGCGTGGCCATCAGTTCGTTGCAGTTAGCCGTTTTTGAACGCACCTACATGCCAGATAGCGGCAATATGCCCAATACCTTGCAGGAGCATAAAGCGCTGTTTGACGCCATTCGCCACCAGAAACCGGATGAGGCTGAACAGGCGGCATTGACGATGATCGCCAGCTCAACCCGACGACTAAAGGACATCACGTGACCAGCTATATCGCTATCGACTGGGGTTCCACCAACCTGCGTGCCTGGTATTACCGTGAAGGCATCTGTCAGGAAGAACGTCGTTCTGAGTCTGGCATCACCCGGCTCAATGGCCGCATGCCGGCAGAGGTCTTTGCCAGCGTGACCGAAGGCTGGCCGGTGGACGACTTACCGGTAGTGATGGCCGGCATGGTGGGCAGTAACGCCGGCTGGTTAAGCGTCCCCTATCTGCCTTGTCCGGTCGCGCTGGGTGATATCGCCACGCGCCTGACCAGGGTGGACGGCCGCGCCTGGATTGTGCCGGGGCTGAGCATCGATCGGGACGATAACGTTAACGTGATGCGCGGAGAAGAAACCCAGCTGCTGGGCGCGGCGCAACGGCATCCCGCATCGCATTATGTGATGCCGGGCACACACTCGAAGTGGGTGAGGGCAGATGGCGGCAAGATTGTCGATTTTCGTACGGTGATCACCGGCGAACTGCACCATATTCTGCTCAATCATTCGCTGGTGGGTGCCGGTTTACCCGCACAACAGCCGGATGCAGAGGCTTTCCGTCAGGGACTGGAAACTGGCAGCAACGATCGCAGCATCCTGAGTCGGCTGTTTGAGGTGCGCGCAGCTCATGTGCTGGGTGCACGCCCGCGGGAATCGGTCAGCGAGTTTCTTTCCGGCCTGTTAATTGGCCATGAAGTTGCGCTGATGAAAGAGACATTTATGCAGGGAGAAACAGCCCCGCTCACCCTTATCGCCGGCAGTTCCCTGGCCGATCGCTATCTTCAGGCGATGACCCTGAGCGGACTGTCGGCCCACTTGCTGGAGGGCGACACCGCCTTCCAACACGGAATGAGGAGTATCGCCGATGAACTGGTCAACTAAGCTGCCGCTGATCGCTATTCTGCGCGGCATTCGCCCGGAAGAGGCTGAAGAGCATGTTGCCGCGCTGATTGACGCCGGTTTCGATGCCATTGAAATCCCGCTGAATTCGCCAGACTGGGAACGGAGCATTGCCAATATGGTGACCACCTTTGGCCATCTGGCGCTGATTGGTGCGGGCACCGTGCTGGAGCCTGAGCAGGTCGATCGGCTGGCCGCCATTAACAGCAAGCTGGTGGTGACGCCCAATACCGATCCGGCGGTGATCCACCGCGCCGTGGAGCGTGGCATGACGGTGGCCGCAGGCTGCGCTACGGCATCTGAAGCCTTCGCCGCGCTGAAGGCCGGTGCGCAGGCGCTGAAAATCTTCCCTTCTTCCGCCTTTGGCCCGGATTACATCAAGGCGCTGAAAGCGGTGTTACCCGCGGATGTGCCGGTGTTCGCCGTTGGCGGCGTCACGCCTGAAAATCTTCATGCGTTTCTGGCTGCCGGTTGCGTGGGCGCAGGGCTGGGCAGCGATCTGTATCGCGCCGGACAGCCCGTTACCCGCACCGCAGAACAGGCACGCGCGTTCGTTGCCGCCTATAAGGAAGCCGTACAATGAAAATCACTAAATTAACCACCTATCGTCTGCCGCCGCGCTGGATGTTCCTGAAAATTGAAACCGACGAAGGTGTGGTTGGCTGGGGCGAGCCGGTGATTGAAGGGCGGGCGAAAAGCGTCGAAGCGGCGGTGCACGAGCTGTCTGAATATCTGATTGGCCAGGATCCGGCGCGCATTAATGATTTATGGCAGGTGATGTATCGCGGCGGTTTCTACCGTGGTGGCCCGATTCTGATGAGCGCCATCGCCGGTATCGACCAGGCGTTGTGGGATATCAAAGGCAAGGTGCTGGGCGTGCCGGTGTGGCAGCTGCTCGGTGGCCTGGTGCGTGACAGTATCAAAGCCTACAGCTGGGTGGGCGGCGATCGTCCGGCCGAAGTGATTGATGGCATTAAGAAACTGCGCGAAATCGGCTTTGATACCTTCAAGCTGAACGGCTGCGAAGAGATGGGCATAATCGACAGCTCGCGCAAAGTGGATGCGGCGGTGAACACTGTGGCGCAGATCCGCGAAGCCTTTGGTAACGAGATCGAGTTTGGTCTGGATTTCCACGGACGCGTCAGTGCGCCGATGGCCAAAATCCTGATCAAAGAGCTGGAGCCTTACCGTCCGCTGTTTATTGAAGAGCCGGTGCTGGCGGAGCAGGCTGAATATTATCCGCGGCTGGCGGCCCAGACCCATCTGCCGATTGCGGCGGGCGAAAGGATGTATTCCCGCTTTGAATTTAAGCGCGTACTGGAAGCGGGCGGGCTGGCGATTCTGCAGCCGGATCTGTCTCACGCCGGTGGAATTACCGAGTGCGTTAAAATTGCCGCGATGGCGGAAGCCTATGACGTCGCGCTGGCACCGCACTGTCCGTTGGGACCGATTGCGCTGGCATCCTGCCTGCACGTGGATTTTGTTTCCCGCAATGCGGTATTCCAGGAGCAGAGCATGGGCATTCACTACAATAAAGGCGCGGAATTGCTGGATTACGTAGTGAATAAAGAAGACTTCAATATGAAGGGCGGCCACTTTGCACCGCTGAATAAACCGGGGCTGGGCGTGGAAATTAACGAACAGCTGGTGATTGAACGCAGTCAGCAGGTGCAGGACTGGCGGAATCCTTTGTGGCGGTTCCCGGACGGCTCCGTCGCCGAATGGTAAATCTCCTGCTCCCCTGGCTTTCTGGCGGCGTTCGCTGCGGAAACGGACCCGAATCACTGACCTAAGTCAGCTCATCGGGATCGGTTTCCTGGCTGCCTTGCCAGAAAACCGGGGGCCTGGAGATTGGCATTTGGGATCTTGATTTAAAGACAAGGGCAAAGGCAAATGCCAGCTCTTAGATAGTTAGATAGTGTTATAGCAATAATAATAATGACATACCCTAAAAACTCCGCGTGCGCTGCGGGCGGTATTGCTGCTGCCCGAATATGGCGATAACGCCCACCGAGGTTATTATTATGACCACCGATCTCTATACCTCTACGCTGAAACAACTGAACGCGAAAATAATTCCTTTTATCGTCATCTGTTATTTTGTGGCGAATCTGGATAAGACCAATATTTCGATTGCTGCGCTGCAAATGAATGCGGATCTGGGGCTGTCTGCCAGCATGTATGGTTTGGGTGTCGGCATGTTTTATATCTCATATATTCTGTTTGAGATCCCCAGCAATGTGATTATGACCAAAGTCGGGGCGCGTCGCTGGATTGCCCGCATCATGATTACCTGGGGCATTGTCAGTACCGGGATGGCCTTCGTACACAGCGCCAATCAGCTGTACGTGATGCGATTTTTACTGGGGATGGCAGAAGCCGGTTTTGCCCCGGGCATTATCTATTACATCTCCTGCTGGTTCCCGAAAAGTAACCGCGCCCGTGCGATGTCCTTCTTCTATATGGGATCGGTTGCCGCCTCGATTATTGGACTGCCGGTGTCGGGAGCGATCCTGAATATGCACGGCATCGCGGAAATAGCCGGATGGCGCTGGCTGTTCGCGCTGGAAGGTATTCCGGCGTTAGTGCTGGGTGTGCTGGTACTGTGGCGCCTGCCGGATACCCCCGACCACGCGCCCTGGTTAAATCCGGAGCAGAAATCCTGGCTGAAGCAGCGCTTGCAGCAGGACAATATCGGCGTCGAGATCGGTAAAAATCACGCCTGGTGGAGTGCCCTGAAAGACAAAACGGTGTTGCTGCTGAGTCTGGTTTGGTTCCTGCAGGCGTTTGGCTCCATCGGCATTACGCTGTTTATGCCGTTGATCATCAAAAGCATGGCTGCCGAACAGAGCAACTTTGTGATCAGCCTGCTTTCAGCCGTGCCGTTTGTGATGGCCTGCCTGTTTATGTACCTGAACGGTCGTCATTCTGACAAAACCAATGAACGCTCCTGGCATTTGGGATTGCCGCTGATTTTCTCCGGGCTGGCACTGGCGGTGGCGATCTATTCCGGCAATCTGGTGGTGTCCTATCTGCTGCTGGTGCTGACCGTCGGCTTTAACTTTGCGCTGACCCCGATTTTCTGGGCGGTCACCACTGAAAAACTGGCCGGTGTGGCAGCCGCAGCGTCCATCGCCTTTATCAATACCGTAGCGAACTTTGTCGGCCTGGGTTTACCGCCGATCCTTGGCAAAATCAAAGACATGACCAACAGCTACCATTACGGTTTGCTGATTGTGGCCGTGGCGCTCATCCTCGGTGGGGTGATTGGCATTATCGTTTCACGCCCATCGCGGGATGCGCTGAAATCCGTTCCTCACCCTCAGTCAGGTAATTGAAATGAAGAAGAAAGTATTGAAGCTGGCCGGCTTGCCCGCGCCCCTGATGTCTGCCCTGCAGGAAGCGTATGAGGTGGTGGAATACAGCACCCTGAGCGACCGCGATTTTCAGGGACTGGCGGCGGAGTTTGAAGTGGCGCTGACCAATGGCGAAGGGGTGGTCACCCGCGAGCAGATCGCCGCTTTACCGGCCCTCAAGCTGATTGCGGTATTTGGTGTCGGCTATGACGGCGTGGATGTGCAGGCCGCGCGTGATCATCAGGTTAAGGTGAGCAACACGCCGGATGTGCTGACGGAAGACGTCGCTGATCTGGCTATCGGTCTGATGCTGGCAACCTCGCGTCAGATCCCGGCCGCACAGACCTTTATTCAACAAGGAAAGTGGTCAGAGGGAAGCTTTCCGTGGACCCGCAAGGTGTCTGGCGCGGCGTTAGGGATTGTCGGACTGGGACGTATTGGCCAGGCGGTAGCCCAGCGTGCGCAGGCATTTGATATGTCGATCGCCTATTGCAACCGTTCGCCGATGAAAGACGTGGCTTATCGCTATCAGCCTGATGTGGTGGCGCTGGCAAAAGAGTGCGACTTTTTGTTGGTTTGCGCACCTGGCACCGCCAGCAATCGCCATCTGATTAACCGCGACGTGCTGGATGCGCTGGGCCGCGACGGCATTCTGGTCAACGTCGGGCGCGGCAGCGTGGTGGATGAACAGGCGCTGATCGCGGCACTGGATGCCGGCACGCTGGGCGGCGCCGGGCTGGACGTGTTCAGCGACGAACCACGGGTGCCCGCAGCATTACAACATCGGCCAAATGTGGTGCTGACGCCGCATATGGCCAGCGCCACCTGGGCCACGCGCAAGGCGATGTCTCAGCTGGTGCTGGATAACGTAGACGCATTTTTTAACGGTTTGCCGCTGGTTTCGCCAGTACCCGAAAGCCGCTGAATGCATTACCCTTAGCTGCAAAGACGGCTAAGGGTAAGCATGATGACAGAAACACAGCTGACGTTTGATCCACGCAATCACCAACTCACCAACATCAACATCTGGACGGCAGACAGCCAGTGGTTGGTGTATGACGTGCGGCCAAATGGCGCCACCTTTACCAGCCTGACCGTTGAGCGGGTTAACCTCAGCGGCCAGACGGAAGTGCTGTATCAGGCCAAAGACGGCGCCCATGTCGGCGTGGTCACCGCCAGCCCCGATTTACCGCCGCGCTATGTGTGCATCCACGGGCCGGAGCATCCGGACAGCCAGTGGAAGTATGATTTTCACCATCGCCGTGGCGTCATTATTCAACACGGCCATCTGGAGAACCTGGACGCCTGCGATATTACGCCGCCCTTCACCCCAGGCGCGTTGCGCGGCGGCACGCACGTGCATGTCTTCAGCCCTGACGGTACCCGCCTCAGCTTTACCTATAACGATCATCTGATGCATGAGCTGCACAACGGCGAAGATTTACGTAACGTCGGCGTTGCCGTGCCGCTGCATGCGGTTTGCCCACCTAAACAGCATCCCCGCGAATACGATGGCAGCCATTATTGCGTACTGGTCAGCAAAACCACCTCAACGCCGACCGCAGGCAGTGACGATATTAACCGGGCATATGAAGAGGGCTGGGTGGGTGAAGAGGGCTATCTGAAACATGATGGTCACCGCCAGCGCTGGGCGCTCGCCTTTATTGGCGACACCCTGGCGGCAAATGGCGACAAGGTGCCAGAGGTATTTCTGGTCGATCTGCCGGCGAAAATGGCCGATTACGCGCTGGAGGGCGATGCGCCGCTGGCCGGCACCGCCACCAGCCTGCCTGCGCCGCCGGAGAACGTCAGCCAGCGCCGACTGACCTTTACTCATCAACGTGCTTATCCTGGCCTCGCGACCACGCCCCGCCACTGGTTACGCAGTTCGCCCGACGGACGCGCCATCGCCTTTCTGATGAAAGATGACGCGGGTGTGGTTCAGCTGTGGACGGTTGCGCCAACGGGCGGCGAGCCACGGCAGGCGAGCAAGGCGAAGAGTGATATTCAGTCGGCTTTCAGCTGGCATCCGAATGGACGGGCCGTGGCGCTGGTCAATGACAACAGCGTGATGCTCTGTGACGTGGCGAGCGGCAAGATGCAGCGCCTGACGGCAAGAACGGATGACGCGCCACTGGCGGATGCCGTGGTTTGTTCGCCGGATGGATTGCATGTGGCCTACCTGCGCAACGTCAACGGCTGGCAACAGGTGTTTGTGGTCAGCGTGGGGGAATAATTTGCCTTGTGCCGTTACTGAGGAGGCGCACTGCTCGGCATGGGGGCCGCCGTGGCGAGGCTTTCGTTAGTGTGGTTTTGCCGCTCGCTTTGCAGCACGCGTTCACGCGGGGAGCTTGCCGTCTGGTCCTGACCGCTCCGATAGTAATCCCACGGCAGCAAAATCGTATCCACTACAGCTGAAAACGGCAGGTCGAGGGCAGCAAGCGGACGCATCACCCAGCCGTTATTACTGTCTGCGACTGTCGCTGCACCAGCACGGGTGCCGGAATAGTAGCCCTGATCCGGACCGGCATGGGTCATTATGCTGGAGCACCCCGTGGTGCTGACCAGAGAAAGGCAGGCCAGCAGCCCGGCACAGCGGCATTTATTTATTACACTCATCATCATCATCCCTTCAGTCACGGCAACGCCGGCCTGATTGTTATCGTCATGTGCAGGAAAGTCCCGGCCGCTCTGTGGCGACTCATGCACGGGTGCGACGAATTCTTCCCTGAGTGTATGACATTCATCAGCAGATGGTTAAAAAATTTGCGTTCCGCAGTCCTTAAAAGCCCCGTCGGCGTCACAAATACGTTTATGAGCGATGCTGATGTTTTCAGCCTGTCAAAAGCAAGGGCCGCTTCAGCGGCCCCTTTTTATCCTTCCTGATGCGCCCGCTCGATCTCTTCGGCGAGGACCGCAATGCCCCGTTCGATGGTGTCGTTATCCGGCACATAGTTCATACGCATACATTGATGGGTATGCGGCCATTCGTGCTCCAGACCGGGGAAGAAGAAGTGGCCGGGCACCATCAATACGCCGCGCTTTTTCAGCCGCTGATACAGCACCTCGGTCGAAACGGGCAGATCTTTGAACCACAGCCAGAGGAAAATCGCCCCTTCAGGCTTATGGATCAGGCAGCGCTCTTCCGACAAATAGCGACGAATAACGGCGATCGTTTCGGTCACCCGCTGCTGATAGAACGGCTTGATCACTTCTTCTGATAAGCGCAGCAAATCGCCACGCTGGATCATCTCATTGGCGATGGCCGGGCCAATGCTGCCGGGGGCCAGGCTGATAATGCCGTTCATATTGCTGATGGCCGAGATCACTTTCTCATCGGCAATGATAATGCCGCAGCGCGCACCCGGCAGACCGAGCTTCGACAGGCTCATGCACAGAATGATATTCGGGTTCCACAGCGGTCGCGCTTCGCTAAAGATAATGCCGGGGAAAGGCACGCCATAGGCATTATCAATCAGTAGCGGGATCTGATGCTGTTGCGCCAGCACATCGAGCTTCATCAGCTCTTCGTCGGTGATGACGTTACCGGTGGGGTTGGTCGGGCGTGAGACGCAGATCAGCCCGGTATCGTCGGTGATATTAAGATGCTCAAAATCCACGTGATATTTGAACTGGCCTTCCGGCAGCATCTCGATATTTGGGCGCGTGGAGACAAACAGATCCTCATCCAGCCCGGCATCGGCATAGCCAAGATATTCCGGTGCCAGCGGGAACAGCACCCGCTTTTTGCTGCCATCAGCGCGACGGCCGGCGTACAGGTTAAACAGATAGAAGAACGCGCTCTGGCTGCCGTTGGTCAGGGCGATATTTTTCGGGCTAATCTCCCAGCCAAGCTGTTCGCGCAGCAGCGTGGAAAGTGATTCCAGCAGGGTAGTTTTTCCGCGCGGGCCATCATAGTTGCACAACGCCTCGGCAAGCTTGCCTTCATCGTGCATCTGTTGCAGCAGCTGCTGGAAATAGTCATTCATTGCGGGGATCTGCGCGGGATTGCCTCCGCCCAGCATCACTGCTCCCGGTGTGCGTAATCCTTCACCCATATCTTCCATCAGGCGTGTGATGCCTGAATGTTGCGTAAATTTGTCACCGAAGGCGGAAAAGCTCATAACGTGTTAACTACTTTGTCTGATCGTGTGGAGGTTTACCTTAACGCCAGCCCAGGCGGGATGCAATCACACCCCCCGCGAAAACGGTAAAGCATTTGTTAAAGCAGGTTTCCTTGCGCGGCCGGGGTGTCCGATGCCTGTCTTCGCTGCCGTAAAATAATAGCTTAACATCCCGTTATAATAATTAACTGGAATTTAACACGATGATAAATAATAAATGAAACAACGTTTTGTTTTTATAAAAACAATATACCAGGACTGGTTAAATTCGACATCGATCACGGTTATCTGTGTTTCTGTTTGGCTATAGTGTGCCCTCTGCAAATCATCATGGATGTTTTACACGCGCTGTTATACCTCTTTTAATTATATTTAAGGCTAATCGGATTATCACGGCGGAATTAATGCGCGTCTGAGAGGAATGGGTGAAAATTAAATTAGCCACTGAAAAGGAAGATCACCATGATTTTGAATACGTTTAACTTGCAGGGCCGCGTGGCCATCGTCACCGGCTGCGATACCGGGCTGGGACAGGGAATGGCCGTGGGGCTGGCAGAGGCGGGCTGCGATATTGTCGGTATTAACATTGTCGAGCCAATCGAAACTCAGCAGCTGGTGACCGGACTGGGCCGTCGCTTTCTGAGTCTGACCGCCGATCTGGGTCAGATTGCGTGCATTGCGGGGCTGGTCGACACTGCGGTCGCCGAATTTGGCAGGATCGATATTCTGGTGAATAACGCCGGCATCATTCGCCGGGAAGATGCGATCAACTTCAGCGAAAAAGACTGGGACGACGTGATGAACCTGAACATTAAATCGGTGTTCTTTATGTCACAGACGGTTGCTAAACAGTTTATTAAACAAGGGAACGGCGGGAAAATCGTCAATATTGCCTCGATGCTCTCTTATCAGGGCGGGATCCGTGTGCCTTCTTACACCGCGTCGAAAAGCGCCGTGATGGGCGTGACGCGCCTGTTGGCGAATGAGTGGGCGAAGCACGGCATTAACGTTAATGCGATTGCGCCGGGCTATATGGCGACCAACAATACGCAACAGCTGCGGGCGGATGAAAAGCGCAACGGTGAAATTGTTGAACGCATTCCGGCCAGTCGTTGGGGACGTCCGGACGATATGAAAGGGCCGGTGGTGTTTCTGGCCTCGCCTGCCTCAGACTACGTGCATGGCTACACGCTGGCGGTTGATGGCGGTTGGCTGGCACGCTAAGGGGTAAAAACCCGGCCACCGCCAGACAGGGTGGCCGGGTCCTTTCTTAAGCCGTTCTCAGCTTATTTGATTACCTGCGGGTTAACGCAGTTTTTTTCTACCTTGCCGGTTAACGCCGCAATCAGGTTATCCACCGCATCGCTGGCCATACCATAACGTGTTTCATGGGTCGCCGAACCGATGTGCGGCAGTGCCACCACGTTTGGCAGCTTAAGCAGCGGTGAATCGGCCGGTAACGGCTCCTGCTCAAAGACATCCAGACCTGCGGCGTGGATAGTGCCGTCTTCAAGCGCGGCAATCAGCGCCTGCTCATCGACCACCGGACCGCGGCCCGCATTGATCAGCACCGCGCTGGACTTCATTTTTGCCAGCTGCTCACGGCCAATCAGATGATGGGTTTCGTCGGTCAGCGGCAGGCTGATGCACAGGAAATCAGACTCTTTCAGCAGCGTATCGAGATCGCAATAGGTGGCATCAAAACGCTGTTCAGCTTCTTCATGATGCTTACGCGCGTTATAGAGGATCGGCATGCTGAAGCCGAGGTGCGCACGCTGCGCCAGCGCCAGACCAATACGGCCCATGCCCAGGATCCCCAGCTTTTTGTGGTGAACGTCGATACCGAACCAGTCCGCGCCGATATTGCTTTTCCACTCACCGGCCTTCACTCGCTCGGCCACTTCGGTCACGCGGCGGGCAGACGCCAGCACCAGCGCCATCATGGTATCGGCCACGGTTTCCGTCAGCACGGTTGGCGTATGCATCAGCACCACACCGCGATCGTTAAGGGCAGCGATATCGAAATTATCCACGCCAACCGAGACGCTGGAGGCGGCACGCAGCTTCGGTGCTTTGTTCAGCAAGTCGGCGTCTACCTTGCCTCCCGATCCCAGAATCCCTTCAGCCTGCTGAAAGGCCGCCGCATGCTGACTCAGGTTTTCCGGGGTCAGACCATTGATCTCGGTGACGGTAAAATGGGCGTCGAGTTTTGCGCGCAGATCGTCCGGTAATTTTTTATACAGCACCACAGAAGGTTTCATTTCGTCTCCCTTTTAAATTGAGGAACGGGCCAGCTGGCCCGTTTTGCATTTTTAAGCGTGTTTAGCGCCGCGGGGCATCGGGGGCTGCTTGTTCTCCGCCGGCTTCACAATCAACGTCAGCCAGACTGAAATCAACAGCGATCCCCCCATAAAGATATACGACGCGGAAGGGCTGCCGGTGGCACCGTTCAGATAACCGACCACCCACGAACCGAGGAAAGAACCGAGCGCACCCATGGCATTGATCAGCGCCATGGCGCCACCGGCGACGTTACGCGGCAGCATTTCCGGAATAATGGCGAAGAACGGTCCGTAAGGGGCATACATCGCCGCACCGGCAATCACCAGCAGGGTAAACGACAGCCAGAAATTATTGGCCCCTACAAGATATGACCCTAAAAACGCCAGCGCGCCAATCAACAGCAACGGCCAGACAAACAATTTGCGGTTTTGTAACTTATCCGAGGCCCAGGAAACGACAATCATCGCAATCGTCGCGGCCAGATAAGGTACGGCGGACAGCCAGCCGGCTTCGACCATGCCCATCTGATTGCCGTTACGCAGAATCGACGGTAACCACAGCACGAAGCCGTACACGCCAATACTCCAGGTAAAGTACTGGACGCACAGGATAATCACGTTGCGGGACTTAAACGCTTCGCCGTAATTGCGCACCGCTTTGATATTTTCCTGCTCTTTTTGCAACTGCGCCTGCAGCGCGGCTTTTTCATCGTCGCTCAGCCATTTGGCCTGCGCCGGTTTGTCCTGCACCATAAACCACCAGGCTACTGCCCAGATCACCGCAGGGATCCCTTCAAAAATAAACATCTCACGCCAGCCGAAAGCTTCAATCAGATAGCCGGACACCACCGACATCCACAGCACGGTGACCGGGTTACCGAGGATCAGGAAGGTGTTGGCGCGTGAGCGTTCGGATTTGGTAAACCAGTTACTGATATAAATCAGCATCGCGGGCATGACTGCCGCTTCCACCACGCCGAGCACAAAGCGAATCGCCGCCAGCATCGGAATGTTGCTCACCATGCCAGTTAATGACGCGCAGACGCCCCACAGAATCAAACAGACAAACACCAGCTTCTTCACGCTGCGGCGTTCGGCATAGATAGCGCCAGGGATCTGGAAGAAGAAGTAGCCGAGGAAGAACAGGGCGCCCAGCAGCGATGACATGCCTTTGGTGATCCCCAGATCGTCGTTTATCCCTGCTGCGGAGGCAAAGCTGAAGTTTGCCCTGTCCAGATACGCCAGGCTGTAGGTGATAAACACGATGGGCATGATGTACCACCAGCGTTTAGGCGCGATTGTTTTCTGTTTGTTCATAGGTGGATCCTCTGTTTGAGGTTTACCGCATTCTGTCCTGTAGGGAAACGATGCGGTTTCATTATGTTGCCGGCTCTGGCAATACGCTAAGGGCTAGAAATCGCCCAGTTCGGCGCGCGTTGGTAACCCTTCGCTGTCGCCGATCACCTGAATCGCCAGTGAGCCGATTTTGTTGCCGCGACGAATCGCTGCGGGCAACGGTTTTCCTTCCAGTAACGCGCTGATCACCCCGACGGCAAAGCCATCGCCTGCGCCGACGGTATCCACGACTTTCTCCGTTTTGATCGCCTCGACCTGGCCTTTTTCGCCCTCTGCGGTTTTATACCAGGCGCCGTCGCAGCCGGTTTTCACAATCACCGCTTTGACGCCCATATCGAGGTAGAAATCGGCAATGGCTTCCGGTTGATCGTAGCCGGTCAATATTTTCCCTTCGCTGATACCGGGCAGCACCCAGTCAGCAAAGCCTGCCAGCGTATTCAGCTGCCTGGCCATTTCGCGCTCGCTCGGCCACAGCACCGGACGCAGGTTGGGATCGAAAGAGATGGTTTTGCCCATCTGCTTCATCTCCTGCGCGGCGTGTTTCGACAGCGCCAGTGAGGTGGCTGAAATTGCCGCCGACACGCCGCTTAAATGCAGATGCCGCGCCGAGCCAAAATAGTCGCGGTTGAAGTCTTCGACGGACAGATGGCTGGCGGCAGAGCCCTTGCGGAAATACTCCACCAGCGGATCGGAGCCGTCGTCCACTTTGGATTTCAGTTGAAAACCGGTGGCGTAGCGGGCATCGGTGGTCACCTGGCGATGATCCACGCCCTCTTTTTCCAGCTGCTGCAAGGTAAAGCGGCCAAACGAGTCGTCGCCGACGCGGCTGACCCAACCCACCTTCAGTCCGAGCCTGGCGAGGCCAATCGCCACGTTCAGTTCAGCACCGGCAATACGTTTTACAAAGCGTTCGGCCGCCGCCAGATCCCCGGCTTCCGTGGCCACAAACATCGCCATCGCCTCGCCAATCGTCACCGCATCCAGCGTGCCGTTGTTATGCAAACTCATCGCTTAATCCTCTTTCAGCAGGTCAACGTAGTGGCGGGTGACGGCAACCAGATCGTCGCCTTCCAGTGGGAATTCAATGCCGCGCGGCACGTCGCGCGGTAACAGCGCCAGCGTTTCGCGCCACAGGTTATCGGCATCATCCAGCGCCACAGCCTGCCAGGCGTGACCTTTGCGCGCGGCGGCTTTGACGTGGATATAGCTGACATAGCGGCCCAGGCGTCTGGCGGCAGCGATCGGGTCATCGCCCACCCACAGCCAGTTACCCATATCAAAGGTCAACCCGCTGTCGGCGCGTGCGTCGCCACCGTCCTGGACATAGCTGTCGAGTGCGGCAAGCGTGCCGCATTCGGTCTGATCGTTCTCAACCACCAGCTGAACAGCCTGGCCTGCCAGCTTCTCGCGCAGCGCGGCAGCGTCAAAACCGCGTTGATAGTGCCCCAGCGAATATTTTAGTCGCTGGACATTTAATTGCTCAGCTTCAGCAAAGTGGCGATCGAGGTGCGGATTAAGCAACCCCTGTTCGGTAAACAGCGCTTCCGGCACCGAGTAGACCGCCGCCAGGCCAGCACCGGCAATGGCTTTGCCGAGTGCCGGCAGCGTTTGCAGCTCATTCTCGCTGAACAATTCACGGCGGATCTCCACGCCATCCGCACCTGCTGCGGCAACGATCGGCACGACCGCCTGCTGGCCGCCGAGTGCGGCAATTTTTTCGCGACCATAGGCGGCGGTGACGACGATGACTTCTCTTTTCATTGGGTCCTCCAGGCACGGGGTGGCCTCGGCGTTATAAAAACGTTAAATGGAACCGGTTCCAAAGCAAAGGGGCAGAGTGCCGTTTTATGATCGCGCTCACGATGTGAACATGTTTACGCGGGAATGGTCTGAAAAAAGCGGGAAAGAGCCTGAAGGGATCAGGCTTTGTCGTGCAGTAACGTCGTCGATCCGCGGACAATCAGTTCGCCGGAGAATACGCAGTCATTCGGTGGCGAGGTGTCGCCATCAATGCGTCGGATAACCTGTTCAAGGGCGGAATAGCCGATCTGCCAGGTTGGTTGCTTGAAGGTGGTGATGCCGACGCCCGCCAGCTCAGCCCACTCCAGCTCATCAAAGCCCAGCAGGCCGATGTGCTCACCCCAGTTCAATCCAAGGCGTTTTAGCGAGCGGGCCACCTGCAAGGTCAGCGCGCCGTTGACCACCATCACCGCACAACGCTTGTTCCCGTGCTGCTGCCAGAAGGCGTGCAGAACCCGGTCCATGCCGGCGCTGTCGGTCAGGGCCACTTCCGCTTTTTCGGCAATGCGGTCGGGGTGCTCTGCCATGGTGTGTTGAAACGCGCGCAGGCGTTCATGGCGGGTATTGACCATGCCCAGCGGCTCGGTGACAAACAGGATAGCCTGATAATCCTGTCCGATCAGGTGAGTGGTGACCTCGGTCGCGGCTTCGGCGTTGTTCAGACCGACCACATCACAGGGGAAGTCAGGAATTTTGCGGTCAATCAGTACCATCGGCAGAAAGGATTGCTGCAACTGGCTCAGGGCCTCTTCGCGCATTCCCACCGCGTTCACCACAATGCCCTCAACCTGATAGCTGCTCAGCAGGTTCAGGTAATGCTGCTCCTGATCCACTTCGTTATTGGTGTTACACATCAGCAGGGTAAAGCCCTGCGCGCGACAGGCCGCCTCAATGCCACACAGCACATCCACCGAATAGGGGTTGGTGATATCGGCAATAATCAGCCCGATCAGGCGGGTACGACCACGTTTAAGGCCCCGCGCCATCTGGCTTGGGCGATAGTTGAGATCGGCAATGGCGGTTTCAATCCGCTGCTTTAAATCCGTCGACAGCACGTTCTGCTCGCCGTTCAGATAACGCGAGACGCTGGTTTTCCCGGTCTTTGCCGCCTTCGCGACGTCGCTGATGGTGGCTCGTGCCGCCTTGCGGTTCATAGCGATCCTTAAAACTGTCACAGTGAAGAAAAACGACCTTCCAGCCCGTGCTGGCCTTAATACCCTAACATAGCCCGGAAATGCCGAAAGCGGATCGGGCCATCATAAAGCATAAGCTGCGGCGCGCCCATCTTTGCGCATCGGTCGGGGGAAGTGGCATCTGAGAGGGGGTTTCTGACGACATGGGAATGATGACCGGGCTGCAGAGGCAACCCGGTAATGACAGGCTTACTGCAACGGACTGAGGGTGATTTCCACGCGACGGTTCTGCGCTTTGCCTTCAGCAGTGCTGTTAGAGGCCACCGGGTTATCCGGGCCCATGCTGCTGGTGCGTACGCGATTCGCCGCCACGCCCTGGGTGATCAGGGCGCTGCCGACGCTGTCCGCACGCTGCTGCGACAGGGTCATATTCAGCTGACGGGAGCCGGTGCTGTCGGTGTAACCCGCCACGTTAACCGCGGTTTTTGGATACTCTTTCAGTACCATCGCCACGCCGGTCAGGGTGTTGGCACCCGCCGGTTTCAGCGTGCTGCTGCTGCTGTCGAAGGTGACGTTATTCGGCATATTCAGCACGATATTGTCGCCCTGACGGGTGACGCTGACGCCGGTGCCCTTCATCTTGTCACGCAGCTTGGCTTCCTGCACATCCATATAATAGCCAGCTCCGCCGCCCAGCGCCGCGCCGGCCGCCGCGCCAATCAGCGCACCCTTGCCGCGATCCTTTTTCGAGGATGACAGCATGCCGACGCCGGCACCCACAGCGGCC
>LIDZ01001158.1_pt1 | contig 37869 bp, 40 predicted proteins | sample 644651 | NCBI WGS metagenome assembly LIDZ01 (sample SAMN03856242, study PRJNA289617) | food metagenome | isolation source: wine grapes on drying loft during traditional withering process | host: Vitis vinifera cv. Corvina | place: Italy: Gargagnago di S. Ambrogio di Valpolicella | collected 2014-01 | reverse complement strand
TGCAGCATCTTGGGGATGGTGTCGGTTTGTTGGTATGACCTGGTTAAGCTGTTTCAAAATCGGCGTGAAACGGCCACAAAAACCTTGACCGAGTAGTCTGATGAACAGGCGAGTGCGGGAGCTGGCAAAAGAGGGATCCAACGACTTTTCCACAAAGTCCGTTGGATCCCTCTAATGGCTTTCGATTCCTTTGATGGATTTTGGCGAAAGCTTTTTAGCCATGGTGAGAAAGGCAGCACCTAATCTCCCATTCGCCGCTTACGGTCATCGTTTCTACAAATACTTTCGTGATCTTTTTAAACATAGTGATTTGCTTCAATTATCACAGCTGTGTTCCTGGTGTCGTCGCGGCTCTCATCCAGCTGCCGTTTCTCTTTTATGTATAAGTAGAACAAGGAAAAAGTAGCTAGCTTAATGGATCAATACCAGTTAACTGATACCCCACTAAAACCATTGATTGAAGTTGTACACTATTTGTTCTCTGACCGCTTGTTTGTCTTTTTTCGGCGAATTTGTTCTTTAACAGTTGAATAGTCTAATAAAACGTATGAAATGTTGTTGGGTATGCAAATTCCGCAGCTGTTATAGCCGCCTTCTGTGAAGGTTTAGGTGAATCAATTAATTGCGGAAGCGGGCTGAGCTGATTTATGTTTAATTGCAAGCATACAGAAAAGCGCTAAATTCCGGATTTAGCGCTTTTCTTGTTGTGCATAGCACATATTTATAGTCATATCGGAATAACCATACAAAAAGAATAGCATAACTACTCAAGCTTTTTCAATACTTAATTAGAATAGTCGAGTCCAATTTTTGTAAACATCAGCAATCCTCACAGCTCAGAGATACTTCGCAGATGTATTTGAGGTCCTCGCCGGCTTTAGGAAAGCTCCTCCCTCTTTGAAGCAGCGAGTGAACTTTTTCCATTCACTTCACTCAAATTTTTTTGGATTTTTTCGATAAATTTATCTTATTTTGCCTATCTTTAATTGAAAGCAATTTTTGATAGAGAAGATGGTGCCGTGGTATACTATTGGTGAAATCTTCTCTATCTGCAGAAAGCGGAGGAGAAAATAATGCAATATAAAGCGACCAACGATCTGATCTTCAAAAAATTAATGACGGGACAAGGATCGCCCCATATCCTAAAGGCCTTTGTTCGAGACATTTTAGGCAAAGAATTTAAGACACTAATACCAAGAGAAACGTACCACATTGATAGTTACAAGAAAACATTCAATAAAACCAAGATTTTGCGTACAGAAGTTGACGTGTTGGCAGTAGCTGAGGACGGCAGTCAGGTTACGATCGAAATGCAGGTAAATCCCCATCAATTCTTTGAAGAACGGGCTATTTTCTATTTGGCGAATGTCTATACATCTCCGTTTGGCGATGAAGAGGCAAAGACTTATGTTGAGAGCAACAATTACTCTCCACTATGTCCTGCTTACGGGATCAACATTATTGATTTTGATTTATTTGAAGAAGACGAGGATGCGATTCAGACCTTTAGTTTGCGTAATGACAAGACTTATAAGCCATTTTTGAATAAACGGAAACAAAAGATTTTAATGCTTTGCTTTTTCAGTTTGAAGAATGTGAATATTGAAAAATCCAGCACTGCTTATCATTGGCAACGATTTTTCAATACTGGTGAAGTCAGCAATGATGCCCCAGATTATTTGAAGGAAGCACAGAGGATAACGGACTATCATTAAATGGGAAAGGATGCCAGTTCTACTTTTTGCAGTTATTAAGCGTTCGAGAACAATCAAGAAAACCAAGATCAAAAAATGGTAACGAGTACATAGTAGAATGGTATGCGTGGTGAGAATCAGATTCATTTTTCCAGAGAAAAATGATTTCCTAATTAACGAAGTAGCAGGAGGACGATGATTATGAGAGTGGACAAAGCTAAGGCTATTAAGGATGCTGAAATTGCTTATGCTTTGGAGGAAGGCGCTGAGATGAAGACTGTGGAGTTTGCTCTGAAAATGCTGGAAAAAGGATTACCAATAGAGGTCATTACAGACATTACTGGACTGACTGTCGCAGAACTAGAGGAACTACAAAAAAGTTAACTTCAGCAACTAAAAACGAAGTTAGTGAGGATGTCTTAATCTATTTACAGGAAGCAAACAGATATCGGGTTTTCAATCAATGGGAAAGGATGCCAGTTCTACTCTTTGAAGTATTTAAGTGTTCGAGAAGCATCCTGCAATCAAGATCATAAATCCATAACGAGATCATAGTAGAATGGTATGCGCAGTGAGAATCAGATTCATTTTTCCAGAGAAAAATGATTTCCTAATTAACGAAATAGCAGGAGGAAGATGATTATGAGAGTTAAAAAAGCACAGGCTATTAAGGATGCTGAGATTGCTTATGCTTTGGAGGAAGGACGTGAAGAAGAAAAAATTGAAATTGCTTTGAATCTATTAGAGGAGGGTCTCCCAGTTGATTTGATTGCAAAAACTACTGGATTATCTGTCGAACAAGTAAAACAATTGCGGAATAAGTAGTGTTAGGATAAAAGGGTTCTTTCTCAACATTGGTTATGGCTTTGAATTTGGATAAAATATCTGCAGGCTAAGATCCCTATCATGAGATAGGTAGAAGTTTTGACAAATCATTCTAATTTTATCTATAACCAAACTTGAGAAAGAACCCTCGCGATCTGCTTGTGTTCTTTTTGCTATTGACTTTTTTGAGCAGGGCCGTGTTGATGTTCGCCACAATTTCAGAATAGGTAACGGCCAGATATACCTGCTGCTGGATTGCGTAAAGTACCGCCGCCTCAACCCTGTTGTGCTTGATGGAGCTGCATGGTACAGGCGGTGCGTGAGCGCTTATTGCGTAGGTGAAAGATCTCGAAGCATACACAGCCGGCAATGCTCTACAGCAGCCCAATGAGTACTGGGATAAAGTTCTGGTATTCCCACCAGCCCAGCATTTCGGCCAACTGCTCCTGCGACAAATTGTGGTGCTATCGTATTTGTTGGAGCTTCTGAGGAAAGGTCAAGTACCTATCCCCCATTCAAAAACTTCGGGTCAAGTTGGCCCGAAGTGCGATTTAGTACTATCTGTTTATTCTCTTGAGACTGCCTTGAGCCTTATCAACATAATTACAACAGCGACAGCAAAAACTGCCAGCAGCAAGCTAATATTTTGCGTCACATTTTCACCAATCATTGCCGTGTAGGCCCATCTTGCAGGAACAAACTCACTAACAATCTGTAAAGCTTTGGGCAGAAAATTAAACGGCAGCATAATTCCCGAAAGCATGACACTGGGTAGAAAGCATATGATCGTAAACATGGACAGTCTCGCTTGATTCTTCACAAATAGGCCAAGCAGCAATCCAATCGCGACAGTGGTCAGGGTGAATACCACCGCTACTGCCAAATATCGCGGTATCTTTGAAAGGGCGTCCGCATCAAACAACAACGTCGATAAAACACTTACAATAAGCGATACAATTGTCAGGTGGATCAATGCGGAGATAAAACTATTCAGTTAGACTGTCCACAAAGGGATACCACCCACTTTATAGGCCTTTTTCATATCACCGCTGTAAAAACCCATCACCGAAGCGGGTGCGCCGTTCAGCCCTCCGGCACACACAGCAAAAATTGTCATGGCGTAAATCAAGGTGCGTTTCATATTTGGGTCAATGGAGGCGAATATCCCTCCCATGAAAAGGAAAAAAACAATTGGCATGATATAGTACATAATCAACACATCTCTGCGGCGAAAATCAATTTTCCATTGCAATCTGATACCATATAATATTCCACTCATTGTTATGCCTCCTTTGATAGTTCAATAAATCTCTGTTCCAGACTGGCTTGCTTTGTCTGTATATCCACAATCTCAATGCCGTTTTCCTTGGCATAGGCAAGAATTTCAGACAAAGCGGCAACAGCGTCAGGGGCGGTAAAAACAAGGTATTCCTGCTCAATGCCGCTAAACTGGCAAGCCGTAAACTCACTTTCCGAAAGGTCAACTGATGCCTTTACTTTTATTGCAACGGCATTTTCAAGCTGATAGTGGTGGGGGTTATTCTTTTTGTTGTTCTTTAGCTGGGACGCTGTACCGATAAAGGCAATTTGTCCGTCACGCAAAATGGCTATTCTGTCACAGAGCTCCTCAACCTCTGCCATATCATGACTGGCAAGAACGATGGTTTTTCCGGCCTTTTTCAACTGGCGTATCTCGTCATGAAGTTGTAAACGCCCCTCAACGTCAAGTCCGGCAGTCGGTTCATCTAAAATAATAATGTCAGGATTGCCAATCAAGGACAATGCCAAATGCAACCTCTTTTTTTGTCCAATGGATAAGGTTTTATACATTTTATCCTGTATGGTGTTTAGACCAAGAGCTGAAAAATCGGTGCTGTCACGGCTTTTATTCCATCGCTGGAGTAACTGAATGGCCTCTTTCACTTTGCACTCTGGCATGAGGCTGGACGTTTGAAGCTGGACCCCTGTTTTCCCATTTACCTCAATGGTGCCACTGTCGTATTTGCGGACGCCTTCGATACATTCCAGTATTGTCGTTTTCCCCGCGCCGTTGATTCCCAGCAAGGCAAATATTTCACCTTGCATGACATCAAAAGAAATTTGGTTGATTACCCGGTTATTCCTATAGCTTTTTTCCAATTGTTTAACACTAACCATACTGTTCATTTTTTATCCCTCACTTTTACTGTCACGCAAATCAATATTGTTTTTCTCCATGTAATAGGCCAGTGCGTCACCCATAAATTGACTGATTGCCGCCTGCCTTTTTTTCATGCTTTCCAGCCAGTCTTCCTGTGCAGAGCCAAACTTCAATACCTCGGGCAACAGATTGATATCGCCGCCGGTAAAGTCCTGAACCATATCCCATAATTCTTTAGCCGCCGTTTGCCCCTCTGTACTGGTAGGCGCGACTCCCTTTTGCACCAATTCATACATTTTATTGGAAATAGTATCAAACTGCTGAGAAACACGCAGCCCAAATTTCGAGTCCTGCCCTGCCCGGTTTTGGATATGTTGTTTCAGGCTGCCGCCAGTATCTTCATTGAACATATCCATATTCCACCAAAACCCTTCTTCTTTTAAGCGGACGGATATAATGATACTGGCTATCTTTGAAAAGTCCGGCGTTTGCGTCTCGTCAATTTCCGCGTGTATCATTTGAGTTGCTGCTAAGGACTGTTGTAAGTATTCAATTTGGCTTTCAAGATTTCTCATCTGATTGTCCAACATTTTTTTTACATCATCAGCCGTGCTTATTGAGGACACCTGCGTTTTGATTTCGTCCAGTGAAAGACCAAGGTACTTCAATGACAATATCTGCTGAAGTTGCACGACATCTTTTGCGTCATATAAGCGCCGCCCTCCATCTGTATAACCTGAGGGCTTTAGTAATCCCTGCTGGTCGTAATATTGCAATGTCCTTACAGAAACCTTCATGCGCTTTGCCAGCTCGCCAACTGTATATTGTATTTTCATAAAAGCACCTTCTTTTGCTGTTTGTTTAGTTGTGTGATGTCCTATCTACACTATAATACGTGACGTAACGTCATGAGCAAACATTTTTTTAAATTCTGCGTTTTTAGGCGTTCCGCTAAACGGCAAGCAGGGCAACTGTGACTGCAGTTGCCCATTTATGTGATGATGCTGCCTGATTTTATGACCAGTCTCTTCCCCGCTTACAAGTAATAAATGCACTTTTCAATTCGCTTAAAAAGATCTGGTGCTTTCGGAAAAATTTGTCTTCTTTTACCTATCTTATGTTAGAAGCACATTTTGAAGTCGGCCATGCTGCCGTGATATACTAATGGGGAAAAATTCTCTAGCCGAGAAAGGTAAAGAAAATGGCGTTAAATCAACATTTCCTTACTAGACACAGGATGTCTAACATAGAAATCGCGGCATTTCTCGCTTTGTGTCGTGTTTTTATGTCTGGGTATCCAGTAATCTGAATTTGAAAGGAGGGCGACTGAGTGGATCAAGCAAAGATTGGCAAATTTTTCAAAATTCTTCGCATGGAGAAGCAGCTGACGCAGGAGCAGTTTGCTGAAATTATGTCGGTATCTAATCGAACAGTTTCGAGATGGGAAACCGGGGCTAATATGCCTGATCTGGATGTTCTTATTCAAATTGCTGATTACTACGAAGTGGAAATTGCAGAAATTATTGATGGGGAAAGGAAGAGCGAGAAGATGAATGAAGAATTAAAGGAGACCACTCTCAAGGTGGCGGATTACAGTAACGAGGAAAGAAAAAAGCTGACGAAAAGAATGCATATTCTGTTTTTATTGGGGGCAATCGCCTCTGCTTTGTTTATTATTCTTGATTTGATGGGTGTTGCTGACACTGGCTTTACAGAAATCATTGCCAGTTTCGCCCTGGGCTTTTCGTTTGGCATGTTGGTTGTTGGCGTAATAGTCACCAGCCGTTATATGAGAAAAATCCATAAGTTTAAACAAAGATTGTTGAATCGATGAACGTACAAAATAAGTCAGACGACAATTTTCTCGCCTGACTTTCCATTTTTATTGCTTGGTATCCCAATAACCGCAGAAGGGATCGATCGGGTTAATTCCTTTGAAGGGCGATTTCCCAACTAATTTTTCCACTATAATTTTCGGATTAAACTCGTTGGCGGTATAGGCGTTAATGTAAGTTTTAATCATCGGCACATCCTGCAAATGGTACGGGTTAGCGATTGAAATGAACATGGTTGGTATTTCTTCCACAAACCAAGGAACATCCACTCCCATTGGCGCAAGCCAATTAATTCGTACCGTTGTTTGGTTGCTGGCGGTTTTGATGTTGGCAAAATAAAGGACCAAATCAAACTGGGCCGTGAGTTCTTCGACAGGTGCCTTGGTTAGCAAGTCGCCATGAAGTTCTTTTTGAAAAACAGTGGGTTCAAAGCCTTCAGCCTGCAAATGCTGAATAAAGCTCTTGCTCACTGGCGGCTTGCCGCTGGCACTGACCACGTCGCCTAAAACAATCACTAACACTTTTTTGTAGGCAGCGGGCGAAAGCGGCAACAGATTTTGCGTATCCTTAACCAGCGTGATGGATTCATCCGCCAGCTCATATGCCCAGTTGCGGTGCTGCTCACAACGCAAAATGCTGAGAGCATCCTTTCCTGGCACCAGCTGCTCTTTGTCCAACAATCCTAAAGAAGCTTTAGTTGCTAAAATCCGCAGTACGGCTTCTTCCAAACGTTCTGCTGAAATGATGCCGGAATGGTAACCAGCCAGAACAGAAGCGTAATCTTCCGCCAGGTTCCGAGTAAACAGCAGCATATCACACCCCGCAGCGATTGCTTGCGGCAATAATTCTTTGCGCTTGCCACAGCTGGAAAAGCCCGCCATGTTGGTGGCATCTGTGACGATCAATCCATTAAAATTCAGTTCTTTCCGCAATAAACCTTGTAGCAATTCTGGCGAAAGTGAACCAGGAAGGATCTCATCATCTGAGATCCCCGGCCGCAGTTTGCGGGAATAAGCCGGCTGCATAATATGGCCGACCATCACAGTTTTGGCCCCAGCTTCGATTAATTCCCGATAAACGACGCCATAGGTTTGATCCCAATGCTCCGTTGAAAAACTGTTTACCGAAGTTAATAAATGCTGGTCCCGATCGTCTACCCCATCGCCGGGAAAATGCTTAATGGAAACCGCCACGCCTTCTTCCTGGCAGCCGCGAATATATTGCAGCGCCAAGTCCTTCACCCGTGAGACATCCGAGCCAAAGGTCCGAACATTGGTGATGGGATTGGCAAAATTGAAATTGATGTCCACGACTGGCGCAAAGGCCCAATTGCAACCCACCGCCGCGCCTTCTGCTCCGGCAATTTTTCCTAGGCGATAGGCATGCTTTTCGTCCTCAGCGGCGGCAACTTGAATCGCCCGACCGAAAAAGGTGCCGTCGTTGCCGATCCCATCGCCGCCTGCTTCCAAATTAGCCGCCAGTAATAATGGCACCTTGCTGCTCTCTTGAATCAAACGATGAATTTCCTGGATTTGCTGGCTGTCACCGGGACGATACATCATGGCGCCCGGGGTATAGTCGGCAATCACTTGTTTAATTTCATTGGTATCTTTGTAATCGCCGTGTAAACAGAATAGCTGGCCAACCTTTTCTTCTAAAGTCAGGTGCTCAGCGATCTGCTGCACCTTCATAATCTGTTCATCCGCCAAATTAAATGGCTTTGCTTTTAAATCAATCATCATTAACCTCTTTTTCTATTATTCTGGAATGGTTTCGGTCGTGTCACAGTACAAGAATAAGGCAACTGCACAAAAAGAATTATCGTAACGCTCATTTAAATACTGTTGAGATTACTAAACGCTGGGTTTAAGCAGCAAAAGCCAAAAAAATCTCACTCCTTCCACTGAGTAGAGATTTCTTTGGCTATGTTCTAACAAGGAGTTGTTTTATGAGCACCATGAGTACTCTTTATACAAATAGAATAGCATAATGTAACCGGTTTTTTCAACACTCAATTTCAAATTTGCAGCTGACAGCCAGTCATTTTTTCTCGTGGTGTGCATTTCGTCTTATAGCTGCAGGAATCGCAAAGTGTCCGTTGCTTAACTTCGAATAGAGGCACTGATTCGTTGACCGGCTGCTCTGATAAATTGACCGTTATTTCTCTATTACGGCAGTTCAAGCCGGATTTTCTAGCTTGATTGGCTTGCAAAGATTTAGGGATGGTATACCTTTTTCCAGCCTTAACGAAATAATTACCAGTTTCTATAAAATCCATGTTGACCTGGTGTTCCATGCAGGCTTGGTAGATTGCTTGGACCCATTCAAAGTTCAGCGGACGGGCGCCGTCGTAATTCTCGCCGCCAACGATCACATGCTCTAGCTGACCTTGTGATAAATAATCAGCTATCTCGATGGATTCAATCAGGGGCGCGCACATGATTCCTTTGTGTTTTGCCGGAAAAGCTAACAGCTGAGGGATGCGTTCATCGGCTGTTTGTTGATTTTCCACCGAGACATTCAGCCAAACATTTTCCCAGCCATCGCCCCAATCTTGCGGCAGACACTCCTGGCCTCGGTGGATTCGTTTGGTTAAAATAAAAAAGAAAACGTCGGAGCGTTGGCGAATGATATCCCAGACTTTCTCTCGCCATTCATCGGCCTCTGCCAGAAAAAAATCGGAGGTCATGCAGACACGAATGGTCGATCCGCTGGGAACGTAGTAGCGACCTGCGCGATCTTTTTTCAAGGGCCAGTCGAACATCTGCTGGACTCGATAAATGTCCGATCCTTTTTTATTTCTTTGCTTATCCAAGCTATACATATAACAATTTTTACAACCGGGACTGACTTTTTTACAGCCATGCCACGGATTCCAGATATCGCTCATTTTCGCCTCCCAACAAAATGATCATCCAACGTTTAGACTGAAAAATTTTCCTTCAAAAATGCCTTCATACTCATCGGCGCATGTCCGGTTATTTCTTCAAAATCATTGGTAACGGCGCTCAACATCCCCAGCGCGCCTCCGTGATACATGGAGGCTAATTCATTTCCGTCGCCATCGCCTCTGTAAATCTCGGCGAATTCAGCTAAGGTCACCGGTTGGTAGCCGATCGGTTTGCCGGTCACTTCACTCATCAAGGCTCCTAATTCTTCCATTGAATAGTTTTTCTCCTGACTCAACAAGTAGGATTGTCCACTATTTCTTAAATCTGGTTGCACCGCCAATTTTGCAATGGCTTCGGCACTATCATCTAACGAAATGAAGGACAGCTGCGCTTCGCCAATAGGATAAATGATGTTTTGGCGCTCAATCAATTCCGGTAAATAAGGAACCAACGGATCAGCATACAACGCATTCTTTACGACGGCATAATCAACTCCTGAACCTGAACCCGCCAGACGTCTGGGGGCATATCCATAATAAGGCGACATGACAAAAGGACTTTTTTCTTGATCGGCAAAGAAACTGACGAAAATAAGCTCTTTGACGTGAGCCTGTTCCATCGCCTTTAAGGTATTTTCCAGCTCCCTCACCCGTTCTAAAACATCATAGGTCTTGCTGGGAATGTAAATCAACAGATCAATATTCTTTAACGCCTCAACCATACTGTCGATGGTCGAATAATCCCCCGGCCTTACTGCAATACCCTCTTCTTTCAAATCTTCCGCTTTAGAAAGCGAATGGACCACGGCCACGATATCTTGCTTATCCACTAATTCAGCTAACTCTTTAACCACGCGACTCCCTAAATTTCCTGTAGCTCCTGTCACAGCATATTTCATATTTTTCACGCCTTTCTTTTTCTATCAATTTTCTCAGAAACAGCATTCAAATGAATACCCTCCCTAGTATCATAAGCCTTAAAACAAAAAATATCGAACCATTCCCCATCGGCTTTAGTACGGACCGACGGGTGAGTTCGAGGGATATTTTTCGTTAGTATTCATTCAGATATTTTGCTTGCTATTTAATCGATTCGTAGTAATCTTTAGCAACTTTTTCATAGTCTTCGCCATCTAGATCAACTTTGGCATTCAATTCGATCAAAGTATCCGTGTCTAAGTTTTCGTCGATCGTATTAATGATTTCAGCGACTTCTGGATTGGCTTCTAACATATCTTGACGAACAACTGGTACTAGATTGTAAGGTGGCCAAAATTGTTTGTCGTCTTCCAACACTGTGAAGGATTCTTTATCGGAAAGCTGTCCTTCGGTGGTGTAAGCAGGTGTCGCGTCGGCTTCATCGTTTTTCAACACTTGATATTTCAAGCTGTTATCATACACAGTAGAAGATTCAAAATTGAATTCGCCGTAGGATTCAGCAAGTCCTTTCAGACCATCCGCCCGTTCGTCAAATTCCCCTTGAGAAGCAAAACGGATCTTGTCAGCATTTGCCTGCAAATCGCTAATGGTTGAAATCCTGTATTCTTCTGCCACGCTAGTTTTGATGGCGATTCCTTGCCCATCATTTCCTGGTGCATAATCTAAAACGGTTAACACGCCGTCTTCTTCATAAGCATCTTTGACGGTTTCGTATACTTTATCAGGGTCGGTTTCTAATGGTAATTCAAAAATACTTAACAACGCTGTTCCAGTGTATTCAGGGTAAATATCCACCTCGCCGTCTTCGATGGATTGGGGAATCACAGAGCTGGCGATGTTTTGCACCCGCTCGACGGTGTAGCCGTTATCCTCTAAGGCGTTGGCATAAATTTCGCTGACTACTAAGCTCTCAGTAAAATCCTTTGAACCGACTTTAATGCTTTCGGCCGTTTCCTCGCTGCTGCCGGTTGTACTTTCTGAATCTCCTCCACAGGCTGCTAGTGTAACTAGTGCCAAAGCTGCTAAACAACTTACGATTATTTTTTTCAATTGTATTTGCTCCCTTCATTTCTATGTTTTAATACTAACCACTAAAAATTCATTTGAGAAGTACGCACTTTTTTATTAGTCACTTACCTTTTTGTAACTACCTGATAAAAAAGTGCCTACTAGTTTTTCCAAAGTTGGTTGGTTATGATTAAATGGCACAGAAAAGAGGGTGTGAAGATGGAGCCGGTTGAAGTATTCTTGCAGTTTTCGGCGTCGACTTTAAAGGTGACGATTTTGAAAAGCTTCTATTATAGAAGAAACATTTCCCTGCAGGACTTTCAAATGATCTATCATAAAATGCCCTATCAAGCCACTGCCTGTCTGTGGGAGCTTTGCAACGAAGGCTTAATTCAAAGAAGGAACCTGGCCTTTCAATTAACCGAGTTAGGCCAAGAATATGTCGCAATTTTAGAAGAACTGGCGCTGTGACAGGAAAAACAGCAGCTTAATGGAGGAATTTCCCGTGATTCAAGAAATAATGACTTATTTTCAAAATAGTATGAACCAATATATCGGCCTGCTGATGACCCATTTACTGATCAGCTTCAAGGCTTTGTTCTGGGCAACCATCATCGGCCTGCCCTTGGGCTATCTCAGCTTTCGGGTTAAAATTCTAGCTGAGCTGTTCCAAACCGGCTCCCAATTGCTGCGGATTATTCCCAGCTTGGCGGTATTGTTCATTTTGATTCCTTTAGTAGGTGTCGGTGAATTCCCGGCTTTAATCGCCTTGACTTTTCTAGCCATCCCAGCGATTTTAATCAATACAGCCTTGGGATTCCACGAGGTTCCGGTGATCACGAAAGAAGTTGCGCGGGGAATCGGCATGAACCAAAAACAGTTGTTTCGACGAATCGAGGTGCCTTTGGCGATGCCTTATATTTTAAATGGCTTGAAGATGGCGCTGGTTGAAATTCTAGCTAGTGCTACGTTGGCAACCTATATCGGGGCGGGCGGTCTTGGAACCTTAATCTTTACCGGCCTTGGCCTGTATCGAATGGATTTGTTGTTGATTGGCGGCGGAACGGTGACTTTATTGTCGCTGATCAGTATCGCTCTCTTTGATTTCATCATTAGAAAGGTGCAAAAAAATCATGTCTAACACAGCAATCTCTTTTAAAAACGTTCAAAAAAGCTTTAACGGTGCCACCAATCATGCGATTGATAACTTGAGTTTTGATATTCCAGAAGGTGAATTTGTGACGATTTTAGGCACCTCCGGCTCAGGAAAAACCACCACCTTAAAAATGGTCAACCGCTTGATCGAGCCCGATGCCGGCGAAATCACCGTTTACAATCAGTCGGTAGAAGCCTTTGATGTCAATCAGCTGCGGCGCAAAATTGGCTACGTCGTCCAGCAAATTGGCCTTTTCCCGCATCATACAATTGAAAAAAATATCGGGGCCGTGCCGGAACTGCTGGGCTGGGAGAAAGCCCGGATTACGCAACGGGTGCAGGAATTAATGGAACTGGTACAATTACCTTATGAAGAATACGCGACCCGATTCCCCCGCCAGCTTTCCGGCGGGCAGCAGCAAAGAGTTGGCGTGGCGCGAGCTCTGGCGGCCAATCCAGATATTATGTTGTTGGATGAACCCTTTGGTGCAGTGGATGCTATAACTCGAAAAGAGCTGCAGGCCCAAATAAAAAATTTGCACCAGCGTTTAGAAAAGAAGACCTTTCTTTTTGTCACCCACGATATTAATGAAGCTTTTGCGTTAGGAACCACGGTGATGATTATGCGGGAGGGGAATTTGGATCAATTTGATACGCCGGAAAACATTATTCGCCAGCCGAAAACCGCGTTCGTGAAGCAACTGCTGGATACGGTTTATGCCGAGGAAGAAATTTGGAGGAAATATCGATGATTGCTTACTGGACCGACTATCATGAACGGTTAACCACAGCATTGATGGAGCATTTGCAGCTAGTTTCCATTTCGCTGGCGATTGCTTTGGTGTTGGCAATCCTGATCATTGCCGTTTTCAGCAGCCGCACCAACTGGCTCACCAGCTTGATCTATTTCTTTTCAGCTTTGTATTCAATTCCTAGCTATGCCTTTTTCGCCTTGTTAATCCCTTTGACCGGACTAGGAACTACCACTGCCGTGATTGTTCTAAGTTTGTACAGCGAGTATATTTTACTCCGGACCTTCACAACCGGGATTCAGCAAATCGATCCGATGGTAGTGGAAGCCGCTCAAGGCATGGGTATGACCTCGCAACAGGTTTTCCGGAAGATTCAATTGCCCTTAGCCGCAAAATCAATCTTCAGCGGAATTCGTCAGGCGTTAACGGCGATTATCGGGATTGCCACCATCGCAGCGACCATTAATGCTGGCGGATTGGGGACCGTATTGTTTGATGGGCTGCGCACGCAAAGTATGGTAAAGCTGCTTTGGGGAACCCTGCTGACAGTTTTATTGTGTATTGCCAGCAGTCTGGTGTTTAAAATTATTGAAAAAGTTGCGTTGCGAAAACTAGGATTGGAGGAAGTTTAAATGAAAGCCGTTGTAGTCTATGAAGCCGGCGGACCGGAAAAATTAGTTTACACCGAGGTGCCTACGCCTAAAGTTAAACCCGACTGGTCCTTGATTCAGGTAAAGGGCTTCGGGATCAATCATTCCGAAATATTTACCCGACAAGGCCTCTCACCTTCTGTCCAATTTCCCCGGATTTTAGGAATTGAAGCTGTCGGTGTCATTGCGGAAACCTCTGATGATACGAATCTAGCAGTGGGCCAAAAAGTCGTCTCGATGATGGGAGAAATGGGTCGGGATTTTGACGGCGGCTATGCAGAATATGTCTTGCTGCCAAATGAACAGATCTATCCGGTAACGACAGACTTATCTTGGGAAGAACTGGCGGCTGTGCCAGAAACTTTTTATACTGCCTTTGGTTCCATGCTGCGTTTAAAAATCAATGCTGCCGATAAGGTGTTGGTTCGCGGCGGGACTAGCGGAGTGGGCATCGCCTTTTTGAAATTACTGCGAGGGAAGTATCCAACGATGGAAGTTGATGGCTCGAGTCGTAGCTTAGAAAAAGCCGATGCTCTACTGACGGCTGGTTTTTCGGATGTGGTGATTGAACGTGATGGCCAACTGCAAACAGAGAAGAAATACGATAAAATCTTGGAGCTGGTAGGACCGGCAACAATCAAAAATAGCTTCACCCATATTCTGCCAGACGGAATTGTTTGCAGCACTGGGCAGCTTGGTGGAAAGTGGTATTTGGAAGAGTTTGATCCAATTATCGATTCCAATGGCGGCTATTTGTCTGGCTTTTACTCCAATGACGTCAGCAGTGCACAAATGAATCTGCTTTTGGAGTATCTTGCTGTGTACCAAATTGACGTGAAGCCTGAAAAAATCTTCTCACTGAAGGATACACAAAAAGCCCACGAATACTTAGAAAGCAGCCGCAGCTTCGGTAAAGCGATTGTAATGAATGATTAAAAACTTGGCTCTAAAGGTTGGCCTGCCGCTGACCTTCAGAGCCATTTTTACATCATATTTTCTTTGATATAGGCGGTGCTTCTCTACGATTCTTTTCCATGGCTAAATGTTCTGTCATTCTTAAGATCATTAATTATTGCCTAAATGATAGCTTTCTGTATTTGCTAACTTTAAGAACACATTTATCCGAAAAAGGCTAGCAACACACCAGCTGCTACTGCAGATCCAATCACTCCGGCAACATTAGGCCCCATTGCGTGCATCAATAAGTAATTTGATGAATTATACTTTATTCCCTCTTTTTGTGCTACTCGTGCTGCCATCGGAACAGCAGAAACGCCCGCTGCGCCAATTAGCGGGTTTATTTTTCCATTTGTTAAGCGATACATGATTTTCCCCATAATCACTCCAGCAGCAGTTCCAATTGAAAAAGCAAACAACCCCATTGCAATGATTTTTAAAGTTGTGAGGGAGAGAAAGATATCCCCGCTTGCTTTTGCACCTACTGTTACTCCAAGAATGATAGTGATTATATACATGAACGCATTTTGCAATGTTTCTGTCAGTTTGGGAACTTGGCCGCTCTCGCGAATCAAATTCCCCAGCATCAGCATACCCACTAAAGCAGCCGCTGACGGAATAATAATACTGACAAAAATAGTTGTAACAATCGGAAATACTACCTTCTCTTTTTTTCCTACTGGCCGCAATTGTTTCATCACCGTTGTACGTTCTTTTTCGGTTGTTAATATTTTCATTATTGGTGGCTGAATAATTGGCACTAGTGCCATGTATGAATATGCCGCTAAAGCGATAATTGGTAGGATATGCGACGCAAGTTTAGAAGTCAAATAAATTGCGGTAGGACCATCTGCTCCTCCAATTATTCCTACAGATGCTGCCTCTTGAGGTGTCATTCCCAGTGCTAAAGCACCAAAAAAAGCTGCAAAAATTCCGAATTGTGCTGCACCTCCCAGTAGTAACGTTTTGGGATTTGCGATCAAAGGTCCGAAATCCGTAGAGGCCCCTAAACAAAGAAAAATTAAAGGTGGATAAATCCCTAAATTTGTTCCTTGATAAAGGTAATAAAGCAAGCCACCCGGTTGGCCTCCACTAGGTTCCATCATTAAACCTGCAAGCGGCAAATTCACCAAAATGATTCCAAAAGCAATTGGAATCATTAGATATGGCTCGTATCCCTTGGCAATCGCTAAAAATAAAAATATACACCCTATTCCGATCATAATCACTTCTTTATAGCTCATGTTTAGAAGACCTGAACTTTGAATTAACTCTGTTAAAACGGCTACCATTTTTGTCCTCCTACATAATAATTAACGTTTGATCTGATTCAACCAGGTCCTGATTTTTCACAAGTATTTTTTTGACTAGTCCATCTTTACTAGCAACTATTTCATTCTCCATCTTCATCGCTTCTAAAATAACCAAATTGTCACCTTGCTTCACAAACTGTCCTTCTTTTACTAATACGTTAAGAATCGTTCCAGACATAGGTGCCGAAATCACAACGTCTGTTTCCGAATTAGAATCCATGACCATGCTCGTAGTCGTTGAAGAGTATTCTTCTTCACTAATTTTTCTTACCTTCACCTGATAAATAGTATCATCTATCTCAATCTCGTATATTTTCATATAGTCCTCCACCAGCTTCTTACTATTAAAGTTATTTAGTCCCTTGTAATTTTTTGTACTTCTTCTACTTTGAATCGATCAGCACCATTCTCTTCATGTGCAAGCACTAAAGCCATAGCTATAGCTGCTCGTTCTCTGGCACTATCGTCACGATTATCTACTCCAATAGCACAAGATGTCTTATCAGAAGTCGTTGCTGAATCGTTCAATGCAGTTTTCCCTATCAATTTATGCGTGACCTCAATTAATAACCATAACCCAGCTAAAACTAAAAATACGATGGTCATTGCCACAACTGTTACACTAAGACCATCGAACAAACTAAATGCTTCCATAACTGATTCTCCCTTAGTTCTTATATCTAGCAAAGATACGTGTCACACCATTCTTTTGGTCTATCCCTTGTGATGGTGGATTTGCCGCATATTTCTGTTCTAAAAATTCTCTTCCAATCTGAGGAAAAAGAGCATAAGTTAAAAGATCTTCTTCACACCTAGCAAGATCTCCAAGTTCTTTTGTCAGCTCTTCAATTTCAGGTTTAAGATAGTCAGCCGGACGACCAGAAACCACTTCACTATCTTCTACAATCGTTTTTCTAAAGCTGGCAGAAATATCAATTGGTGATTTGCCGTATTTCCCACGAAGATAATCTTTCACCTCATTAGGTACTACCTTATATCGTTCATTAGTTAAAACATTAAAGACCGCTTGTGTTCCAACCATTTGACTCATTGGAGTTACTAATGGAGGATAGCCTAGATCCGCCCGAACCTTCGCAATTTCAAGTAAAACTTCTTCAAATTTATTTTCAGCTCCGGATTCTTTCAATTGAGCCAACAGATTGGATAGCATCCCCCCAGGAACTTGATACAGCAGCGTTTCGGGATCGACAAACATCATCAGTGCATCCAGTTCCCCGGATTCCAAATACTTGTCACGAATAACTTTGAAATGTGAGGCGATTTGTTTTAGAGCCTTAACATCCAGATCAACATTAAATCCTAGCTCTCTAAGAATGATTCTCAGAGACTCAGTCGCCGGCTGACTTGTTCCTTCAGCAAAGGGGGATATTGCACAATCAATGATATCGGCCCCCGCTTCGACGGCTGCTAAATACGTCATCTGAGAAATGCCGCTTGTTGAGTGAGTGTGAACCGCTACTGGAATAGCTACTACCTTTTTAATTTCGCCTATCATCTGTGTAGCCACATTGGGTGTTAGTATTCCAGACATATCTTTTATACAGATTGAATCTGCACCAAGCTCGAATAATTCTTTTGCTAAATTAGTAAAGTAATCAACCGTATGAACCTCGCTGATTGTGTAGCAGATTGCAAGCTGAGCATGAGCCCCATATTTTTTTACTGCCTTTAGCGCAGACGTTATATTTCTTGTATCATTCAATGCATCAAAGATACGAAAAATATCAATGCCGTTTTCAACGGCCTTCTTCACGAACAAATCCACAATATCGTCTGCGTAATGTCGGTACCCTACTAAGTTTTGTCCTCTTAGCAGCATTTGAAGCGGCACGTCTGGTGCTTTTTCTTTAATTATTCGCAGACGTTTCCAAGGATCTTCATTGAGAAATCTTATACAAGAATCAAAGGTTGCTCCACCCCAGCATTCAAGTGAATGATACCCTGCCTTATTCATTACCTCGACAATTGGCAAAATATCTGATAGCTTCATTCTTGTCGCCATTAAGCTTTGTTGTCCGTCACGCAAGACGGTCTCTGTAATTGACACTTTCCTTTGCAAAACAACACCATCCTTATTCTAGATAATTAAAAAACTCAAAGACATCGTTGATGGCCTTGAGTTTTCACTTTTACGTTAAGAAACTACGCAGTAAACTGGTGTAGAATGATAGTGAACAGAACCATGCCGATCATTGCAAACGGGAAAGTAGCACCATAGCCTGTCGCTGCATCGTCTGAATCAAGTACATCGATCAGTGTACCCATACCAGTTGTATTGGTCATACCCCCGCAAATGGCTCCAGATAATAATACCCAGTTCATCTTGAACACATATCTTCCAACTAAGAAACCGGACATAAGTGCTACAGCTGCTGTGATGAATCCGACAACAACGAAGGTCAGTCCAGAACCGGTAATAGATTCAACCACTCCAAAACCATAACGTAATCCGACAATAGCTAAGAAAATTTCTAAGCAAAGGGTTCGCAAAACCTGTAGTACCTTGTCTTCCATGCGGAAATTAATGAATCTGATTTTTCCAATTGAGCCTAGAACCAACCCGCCCAGTAAGGCACCCCCAGTCATACCTAAACTAAATGTTCCGAAACTGCCTAGAGGTATTTCAATACTTCCAATGATTAAGCCCACCAACGCAGCTAATGCGAATCCAGTAACATCAAATAGAACATTTTTTGAAAACTTGTTTGTTTTCTCTGTTTCATCCGCATCACCATCTGACATAATTTTGGCAAACTCTTCTTTTTCATCTTTAAGATTGATTCTAAAAATCTTATGAATAAAACTCATGGATAGAATCACTACGATTGATCCAATCGGAAACGAGATCGAGTGTCCGATTCCGACATCAGCTGACGCTTTTTCCACAAAAGTTTTTTGCTGACTTTGAGTCAGTGTTTGAGTATTTTCAATCGTCAGATTTTCTTGAGAATTATCATTTAATACATCAAGAATCATCTGTTTTTCTTTCGTTGGTAAGGTTTCGTAATTCTTGGCATCTTCAGTCGTAGTAGCCTGCACCGTTTCAAGTGCTGCAGCTAATGAAGGCGAACTTGTCATTGCCCCTGAATACGTTCCAGAAACTTTAAAGATATCCTTTTGCGGCAGAGACTCTGTTAAAACGAAACTTGTAGCTGCACCCATAAAAGTGATCAGAAATCCTAAAATAACGAATTGAAAGCCATATTTTTTAATCACTTTCTTGATGCTATTGGAAGCCAGAAGTCCGATAGCAGTCACAAATAGAACTAGAAATGTATTGAACAGCAGATGATCAATAACACCTTTTTCAATAAAAGCCTGTGCTGCCGCGTATTCATCCGAGCTTTCACTAAAACTGTGGGCATACTTTAGAACAAAATACCCAATAAAAAGTCCAGCAAATAAGACCCCTGATCCTCCGAAACAGAAGCTCTTGATTCTAATTCGGCCAAAGAGCATTCCTAAAAAGATTGCTGCAAAAATCAAAACGAATGGATTAAAAACAAATTCTGTCAAATTAAAAAACATGATTCTCCCCCCCAGTTAATCCAGCACCCCTAATTTTCGAAGCTTCTCATCGATATCAGGTTTGGTAATATGTCCCTTTTCAATTTCAATCGCTCTATTTGCTTCATATTTCAACTTCTTCTCAGTTCCACTAACAATTTCGTCGATATGGTCGGGTGGAATAATGACTACTCCATTGTCATCTGCGACAACATAATCTCCCGGCATTACAACAACTCCACCACAGCTGATGGGATAATTGATTTCACCAGGTCCATCTTTGTCTCCAACCGCCGGTGTTACAGCTTTAGTAAAGATAGGGTATTGCTTTTCTTTCAATTCTTCAATGTCTCGAATGGCTCCGTCAATCACAAAGCCGCCAATTTTTTTCTTGAAGGCTGCACTAGACATCAGGTCTCCCATGATTGAATAGTTTTCAGTACCGCCAGTATCGACAATGATGATGTCGCCTTCTTTTGCAATATCTATTGCTTTGTGCAACATTAAATTGTCTGCTGGTCTAAGCTTCACCGTAATGGCCGGACCTGCTAATTTCACCCCGCTAGAAACCGCTTTAATTTTTGAATCTAAGGTATTAAATTTATTAAGTCCGTCACTAAGAGGCGGCGTCCCAAAATCCATTAATTTTTGAAAGATTGACGTATCCTTCGGACGGTTGATGTCTTCCCCAATTCTGAAACCAATTCTACCTTTACTCATACGTTTCTCCTTTATATGTATCTCACTTCCCAGTTTTAGGAAGTGAGATAATTTTATTGTTTTAAACTAGTTCCTCTGAAACTACCGCATAGAAATTTGCGAAACTCTCAGCATACTTATACGTGTTGTTCCCAGATAAACGACGGGCATGATTGCCTCGCATAAATGCTCGTTGTTTGTAATACTCAATTAAGTGGTGCTGTCCGGCGAAACACTCCATTGCTTTGACTTTTTTGTCGTATACTTCAGTAATGTCGATGAACTGGTCCGGCACATATCCGCTTATTTCTGTCTGATGAGGCTCAAACCCAAACATTCTCATTTGTTTTGTAACTGGATGACCCTCAGTCAAAATACCTGCAGAGTTTGACATGATACTAGCTCGCCATACAAGATCATGGATGTTGTTATGATCCGGATTTAAGATATCATTTTTATCATGAGTGATGATAATATCCGGTTGCATTTTTCGAATGGTTTCAACTACTCTGTTTTCCAATTCTTGAGTAATATCAATTGGATAGTCTACCAAATCCCAATATTCCATGTCAGTGACGCCTAGGATTTCAGCGGCAGCGGCAGTTTCTTTCTTTCTCACTTCTTTTACTGATTCATAGGTAGCGTTCTCTTTTTTCCATAAACCATTTGACTCTCCACGAACACCAAAGGTCATAACGACAACTTTAACATTGGCACCATTTGCAGCATATTTTGCAATTGTTCCACCTGATCGCCAAACATAGTCAGCGGCATGTGCACTAAATACTAATAAGTTTTTTCCTTTAATCATTGTTTTTTCTCCTTTACTCTGCTAATAATTTTGAAGGATTTTCTACGATCATTTTTCTAATGTCTGCTTCGGTAAAGCCTTCTTCATTGATCAAACGCTCAGCAAATTCTAAAAGCCCTTCGTCTGGGTAAACATTGTTAGATTGGCCTAAATCTGTAGCAAGAATCACTTTATCTGGCGTTAATTCACGAATTTGGCGAGCTGTTTCAGCAAAATCAACCTTTCCTGATTTCCACGTCACATAACAATGTTCCATGTATGCACCAAATTCAGCCAGTTTTTTCTGATCTTCTACACTGTAATAAGTTGTCGGAAAATCTACATGAGTGATAATTATTTTCTTAACCCCACGTTTTTGTGCTTCCTCAACAAGCGCGAAGGTTTCTTCATGGGATAAATGGCCAGTAGCTAAAATAATGTTGTACTTAGCAATTGTGTCGATTACTTTAATAGTGTCGTCTGTCAACTTTCCATCTTTCAGAATAGTGATCGTTGGAATTTCAATATTTTCATCTTTAAGGTCTTTAACAATTTTTGCCCAATAAGGAAGTTTTTTATTAGGATCACCAGTCATAACATGGGAAATCTCGTTTTCTGAGTCCGTAGTTGGGAACCATACAATTTTTGCTCCCGATCTGGCCGCCATTTCAACCGCAATTGAATTAATACCGCCGACTGATTGATTTAATGCAATGGCACCAATGCAATTACATTCTGGAGTTACCTTATTTACTAAATATCCTCGTTGTGCAGTGTTGAAATAATGTGACTTTAACACATAACCAGCCATTCCAGATTCTTTGATTCGTTCAGCCATTTCCAAATCGTCGAACTTTCGCGGCATAATATCTGGACCTGAATGTACGTGTAAATCATATGCACCTTTTAAAATATTACTCATATTGCTTCTCCTCCTGTTGATCAATATTGTTGAACAATTTTGTTGACAAACAAATTGTAACCGCTGCCGGATAAGATGTCAACAAGAAATTAAAAAAAGACATTCAAGATTGAAATGTCTTCCTCCAAAGTCTGTATTATTCATGGTTGAGTCGGTACTTTAATGATTTAAATAATCGTTATAGTCTAGAAGTGTATCTCTAACACTGAAGATGTGTTCCTTAGCTCTTTGAGAAGCAAGTGCTCCATCTCTAGATTTGACTGCTTCCAATAAGTTTTTATGCTCGATTAACGTAGCTTCTTTTCGTCCAGGAATCAATATTGTTTTAAAGTTGTATTTTGATAGTTGGTTTTTCAAATCTCTTATAATGCCAATAGCCACGGTATTATCGCATTTACTATAAACTACTTCGTGAAAACTTTGATTTAAACCAGAATGATTTTGCAAATTATTTTCTTCAATATTTTCGACCATTTGCTTATATATCTCACTCATCTTTTTAATCTCATCGTCACTTAAAAGCGGAGTAACTTTTTGAAAAACATAACCTTCAAGTTCAGCTCTAACTTCCAACAAGTTAATTATATCCTTAGTATTTAGTGCTATGACCTTTGCCCCTTTGTGAGGCACAATAGAAACCAAATTGTCCTTTTCCAATAAAGAAAGCACATTTCTGATCGTATTTCTACTAGTCTCGAATCGGTTCGCGAGGTCATTTTCTATTAATTTTTCATTTGGGCTGTACACACCCTCATTTATGTCTTTTTTTAGTTGGTTCAATATTGTAGTGGTTTTGCTTTCACGCATAATTTCACCCCATTTATCGTTCTTTCACAGAATATTTTATTTCGACTTTGCCACCCTTAACTCACGCTTTAGTTGCACAATTATACTATAATCTATTTGAGTTAAATTTTACCACATATTTCAAAAAAAATTCTGATCAAATAAATAGTATTAGCACCGCCACTTAGTTATGAAACAAGAATCATGCTAAAACAGCCGGTACTTTTCTGTTCTAAGAGGCTGATACTGAGCTCGAAACTGAAGCATAAAGATCTAAAAAAGCCCACGAATACCTAGAAAGCAGCCGCAGCTTCGGTAAAGTGGTTGTGATGAATGACTAAAAACTTGGCTCTAAAGGTTGGCATGCTGCTGATCTTCAGAGCCATTTTTTACATCATATTTTCTTTGATATAGGCGGTACCCCAGTCGCTCATTGAGTCGATAATCGGCCGTAATGATTCCCCGACTTCACTCAAGGAGTACTCTACCCGCGGTGGAACCTCCGCATAGGCTTTGCGGACAACAATTCCGTCTTTTTCCATTTTACGCAAATTTTCAGTTAAGACCTTTTGGCTAATGCCATCTACTGCTTTATGAATCGCGTTAAATCGTTGGGTTCCTTTTAACAGCTCTCGCATAATTAATATTTTCCATTTGTTGCCAATCAGATCTACCGTCGTAGCAACTGGGCAAAAAGGTAGTTCTTCTTTCGTCAGCATTTACTCCACTCCCTAGGTTTCCAAAAGTATGTAACTTAACTTATGATAGCAAGTTTTGAGGTGGAATTCAATGTAGTCAGCGACTGTTTATTGATTGCGTTGGCTATGGTTTACTTTCCGTCATCGTCGCCACTAATATTTTAGTAATTTCCTGGAAATCTGCTTGAACTTGCCGAGGTGTTTTTCTAGGTGTTTCTTTTATCCATGTGATAATGTACTTTTCAAATCCGCCGAAACTAAAAATCAAGGTATTCGCGACAGCTATTTCACCAAATTGATGGAATATCCCTGCTCTCTTAACTCTTAAAATTACATTCAATTCTTCGTACAATCTGTCAGTCAGCAAATAGAGCAGCTTATTTCTAACTAATAATTCTATAAAAAACACATGCTCTTCAGCGGTCGTGAATACTAATAAAACGATATTTTCAAAGCTCAAATCCTCAGCAGCATTAAGCCTGGAAATATATGATTGGAAGATTGTATCCACCTCCAAAAGCAATACCTCCACTTTTGAATCAAAATTCCGATAAAAAGTTTTCCGTGAAACTTCCGCTTCCTCTACAATCTCTTTAATGGATATTTTCTCAAATTCTTTAGTCTGCATGTTATTGATTAGTGCTGCTAGAATTTGCTTTTTGGAATAATCTGATTTTGCATTCCCTTTATTCTTCACGGAAATCCCCTCATTCCTATAGAAGTTAGACACACAAAAAGTTATCTGTATCGATTTTTTAAACGCCTTGAACCTGACCTATCGATAGCTTATCATAATAGACACAACTGAGTCTGTTTACAGGAGGATATTCGATGATAATCAACTATTTATGGCTGCCCATTCTATTTGTCATTCACGATTTTGAAGAAATAATACTGGTTCCCACCTGGCTCGCCCTTCACAGAAAAGAAATAGCTTTTAAAAAAAGACCCCCATTTGGCGGAATTTCGAATAGTTCCATACTGTCCATTGGTGTGCTTGAAGAACTTTTATTGTTGGTCGGCGTTTCTCTATATAGCTCCTGCACTCACTCCAATTCGTTATATTTTTATGTCACGATTGCCTATACCATACACCTGGTGCTGCATTTATTCATTTGCTTCCAATACCATGGCTATGTTCCAGGTATAGTTACGGCCATCATTCAGCTGCCGTTTCTATTTGTCTGCATTTACCAGCTATTTTTGATTCTTAACCCTAGTTTATTTTCTTTATTTTTCCATTCACTCGTTTTAGTCTGTGTCTTGCTTCTTAACGTTTAGTTCCTCCATATAGCAATGGGAAAAATAACAAAAAGTAAATTTTTCAACTCTCTATAGAAATTTTAACCCAGCTCGTTTAGTTGTCTGCAATAAAAAAATGACTCTTCAAAAGAAAAGTCAGTCTACTATTTCATGATTATAAAATTGCAGCAGCTTAGGCGACAGGCGGTAGCCATAGCCCCAAACAGTTTCGATCAAGTCCTCTTGAAAGCCTGCTACCTTCAGCTTTTCCTTCAGGCGTTTGATCAAGACTGAAATCTGGGTGAGTCGTGAATTATTCGGCTCATCCTTCCACAAATAACTACACAACGCTTCACGGGAAAGCAAACCGCCTTCACTATTCAGCAAGCATTCAAAGGTGCCAAGCTCCCTCTTGGTCAATCCTTTTTTGAATTCAGCCAAGGTATTGGGTGACCTTTCCGTATTGTACAGGAAAATGCCCTTATTATCTTCACTGTCATGAGAGCTCGATAAGTTTGCGGCCAAATGCTCCCGCAAAACATCCAGCGTCTGCCCTTGATGAATCCAAGTATCAATTCCCAGTTCGGTCAGTTCTTGCTTTTCCTTATCTGAAGGCTCTTGGATAAACTTCCGAATAAATAGACTGTCCTCCGAACTCGCTAAAATCCGCAATTTTTCGACTTCCTGATTGGTCAGGGTCTCACTGAAAATAATTGCCTGATAACTTTGAGTGATTTGGAGATGATTCGGGTTATTACGCAGCTGCTTCAGCATTGATGCTGAACAAAAAACTTCATAGTTCAAGTGCTGCAGCTCCTCTTGAAGCTTTTGTTCGTTTAGCAGATTTTTGGTTAAAATTAAGATTGGTCGCATAGGTCTCCTCCTTTGAAGAAAAGAAGCTTCTCGCCTCTTTTCTTATTCAATGTGCAAAATAATTCCTAACAAAGCGTTTTTCAATAAATTTTGGTGATTCTTCAGGTACCAGCTTCAAAAGTAACACTGGATTAAAGCATAAGAATCCGGAAGATTCAGCCGGAAATTCAACTTTTCATCACAATCATAAAATAGCGGAACAGAAAAATCAATAGTTTAATTATATTTAAAGTATAATAGTTTTATAAATCCGTTTTTTTGTAAACACTTTTGACAAAAACGGATAGATTCTTATTTCAATCTCACTTGTCAGCCAATTCGGAAAGCTTTTTGGCTGGAGAAATTTTAGATTATTCATTTGGAAAATAAATCACCCTGCTTGAATCTTGTCTATCATAATATGAGACGTTCATTACATAAAATTCTGAGACGACAAAAATAGGCGATCCGCTATTCCCAGATTGAAAAAATATTTTTTTACTTTATCGAGTATAAAATAGAGAGGTAGTCGATCTTTTTGTAAAAATATAGTTTACAACTTCACAAATAACGCGTATATTATTTGTTAATAATCCAAAATCAACCATGCGTTTAAGAGAAGTGAGGTGACGATTTAAGCAGAAGATGCGCACAAAATTTCATTCAGCCTGCGAGTCAAAACAAAAGACCAAAATCTTTGCAAAACAGTTTAATAATAACCGTAAATGAAAAGGTTCTCAGTTTCGGTCGCACTATATTGTAAGCGGTTAAAAAGCATTCTTTGAAACTATTTATTAACGTGTGTGTCGAATTTGTGCTTCAGGAAAAACTGAATCAAATAAAAAACAGACGATTTTGCTCCTAAAAAAGTAAATCATATAGCGAGGTATGATCCTATGACAATAACCATCTCAAATCAAAGTATAACAGCCAAAATCAGCACTCATGGTGCCGAGCTCATTAGTTTCCAGTCAGAAGGAATTGAATTTATTTGGCAGGCAGATCCGGAATATTGGGAGTGGCACTCCCCGATTCTTTTTCCTTTTATCGGGCGACTGAAAGATAATCAGTATACTTATAAAGGGAAAAATTATTCCATGCCGAAGCACGGTTTCATTCGTGATTGTCAATTTGACATTCTTGCCATGACCAATGAACTGGTTATTTTAACTTTTTCCAGCAACAGCGAGACACGCAAGCTTTATCCTTTTGATTTTACCTTGAATGTAAAGTACGAGATCTGGGGAGAAGGATTACGCGTCCACTTCAACTTAAAAAACACTGGAGAGGAAAAAATGATATTCGCTCTAGGCAGCCACCCGGCATTCAATGTTCCCTTAGAAGATCACTTGACCTTTGACGACTACTATTTCTCATTCTTGCCATCCAAATGCCGAACGACTATCCCACTTGAAGAACATTTTGTGAATTTTGACAAACGAACCTTAGGTCAGACCAACACGTATATAGGACTCTGTCATGATCTTTTCAGCAATAGTTCGTTGATATATGAGACGAAAGGACTTAACGCTTTTATGATCGAAAGCGAAAAATCCATTCATGACATTACCTTAGTTTATAAGAATTTCCCCTATGTTGCTTTATGGTCTCCTTACCCAAATGAAGCCAATTTTGTCTGCATTGAGCCTTGGTATGGCATGATCGATACTACGACTTCCACAGGGAAACTTGAAGACCTCTTGGGAATGAACCACTTAGCTAGCAACGAGAGGTTTGAAACAGAATACTCAATCATTATCCATTGACCAGAAAAAGCAGCTGCAACGACTTGAGTTTTTCCTCAAGCTGATGCACCTGCTTCCTTTTTTACTTATTTAATTAATACCGATCTTCAAAAAAGGCGACTACTTCTTGCCAGTTATTCAGCTTGATGTCGTAGGTTTCGTGGTAATTATGGGGTGCCGCAAATAAGATACCGGTTCCCTTGAAGGTGTCGAGATGGCGAATGTGGTCGTCAATCAGGTAATCGGCGTTGATTATCGACTTGTCGCCGCAAAACACGTAATTGTCGTCTGGGATAAAAGTAAAATGTGTTTGCAGCCAAGCATATTTGGCGTTAAAACAGGTAGGAATCTCCATCGCAGCCGTGGCAATAAACACTTCATGCTTTTCCGCCAGCTTCTTCAGACCCTCTTGGGCGCCCTCGATCACTTCAAAGTCCGCAAAATGATCTTCTTTTCCCACCAAAGCGCGAATGATCTTTGTGTGCTCGGGATGAATCTGCCGTAGCTTTCTCCCTTGCAAATCGGCTTTTGTGTATTCGGTCCCAAAATGATTGTTATAAGCCAACAGCTCTTTTGCCACATAATCGGCAATTACCTCATCCATATCCACAGCTATTCTTACCATCTTCTCCATTTCCACCTTTCAATTAAGAACAAACGAATTCCCTCTGTGCTTTTCCACTTGACCTCTGCAGGAGGTAGGAACTGAAGGATCAGTTCCGAGATAACTCCATCATAAGTCAAAAATGACGTTTGTTCAAATGCCGATCGGATTGGTTGAACAAATTGAAAGAAACTTCTAGTCTATTTTTCAAAAAATAATATTTTACTCACCCGCAGTTCAGGCGAAAGCTGGCGATGCGATTTGCCAAAAGACCAATGATTCTTCACCTTTATTCGCAAAACTTAAATCAGACTAAAAATAATGTGAATCCGTCAAAAATCAGTTTGCCGGTTACAGCTGCGCAACCACAATTAGTCGGCGGCTCTTTGGGTGATAGGGCTGGCGATCATACCCGCCAAAAATTTGAACCTCCGCCATACCAGCTTTAGTCATCAGCTGACGATACTCTTCATCTAAAAGAATGCGATACACAATGTCGTATTGATTCTCCTCCATCCTTTGTGGGCTGTGGTAAAGATCCAATACGTGAATGGTTTGCAGACCTTTGTCTTGTTCTTTAACAAAAATGCGGGAGAAATCCTCCCGGTTAACCACTACCTCGACCGATGGCAAGGTTAACGTATAGTGGGTTGTACCCGAGGTGAAAATCAGCAGGCCACCGGGATTCAGCCGTTTCTTCATGGAGCTGACTGCCTGCAGCAGCTCCTCATCGGTGTGTAAATGCGGCAATGAATTCGTGAGACAAACTATCGCATCAAAGGTTTCTTCAAATACCTCTTCCAAGCAGCGAAAGTCGCACTGCCGCAACGGAATAGATAGCCCACGCTCCTGCAAATTTTGCGTTGCTACCTCCAGCATGGAGCGAGAAAAATCCGAACCTTGAACTTGGTAGCCTAATTGGGCCAACATGAAGAGATGCTGTCCAGTTCCACAGGCACAGTCCAAAACCGTTTTAACATCCTGCTCTTTAAACAGTTGATCGAAAAACGCGGCCTCATCGCCTAAATAACTTCCAATCGAACCAAATTCATCATATTCATAAGCAAATTTGTCGTAAAAATCAGTCATTGGGCACTACTCCTTTTTCTATTAGTTTACCTCATCTTCCCTCAGTGCTGTCCAGTTTTTACGTTAAAAAAAAGAGACTAGGATCAGTCTCCATTAAAAGTTTTTGAATGTTAGAAATCCAACGACCGATTCCTTGGCAAGCTTTTTGGCACTAGAAGCGACTTTTTTGCTGTCGTTTACTTTGACACCATCCAACACTTCGCCCACTTGCTTAGTGGTAAAGTTGATGGTATTGATCACACCATCTTTGGTTGTTTCTAATGCTTCAGTCAAGTCTTCCAAGCCGTCATCGCGACGAATTCTTTGTTTGCCAATTGTACCAACGGTTGTATTTGCCACACCGTCTAACGTTTGACCGATCACTTTGCCCACGGCTTTGTTGCGCTCAAAAGTTACTTTGCTGATTTCCCGTAAGTCATCACTGTCGGTTAATTCTGCCGCAACATTTGCCACGCCGCTGATAATCCCGCCACGCACTGCGCCGACTGCTTCTCCAATTTCTTTAAAAAATGCCATGATAACACCTTCTTTGCCTTTTTTGCCATTATACCACCTATAGAGAAGAAGGTAAAAGGCGGGAGTAAATCCTCGGTTCAGATTGATTTGATAAACTTATACTTTTCACTCTCTCGTAATTCAGTCTCTTACGATCTACTAAATTATGAGTATAGAATTTACATATCAGCCAATGAAATCAAACGGATCGAATGATCAGTGGCAAATTCCTTCAACTGCTTAGTGAAACCTCTTTTGGAGAAGATCACCAGCTCTTTGTTTGGATTGGGAAATAACTTGCTGCGCTCCAGCAATTCTTCAGCAATCGGTACATCAATTTTTTCGTTACGCCATTGACAATCACCTAGCAGGAGATTATCATTTCCTTCACCTAGACCCACGATGTCGACTTTTTCCAGCTCGACGCCTTTGGTTTTGCTGCCGGGTTTGTTGCCCCACCAGGAACCTGTTTCTTCTATTATAAAGCTAAAGCGCTGATTGCCGTTTTGAGACAGTATCCATTCACGGCAATAGTCTTCGAAGGTTATTGAGGTAAACTCCAATAAGTCGGCGGCGATTTTTTCCCAGATGAATTCCGTGCGCCCGCTCTCGATGAAGTTTTTATACTTAGGCACATACCGATACCAAAAACGAAACAGGCCGTCAGAAATCCAATACGTAGGTTTGTTTTTGCCGATTTCTGATAAGGGCATTTTTCTTTCAACAATTTCTAAGTCGATCAAGGTTTCCAAATATTTAGTCAACGGTCCAGAATTGATCCCGGTCTTGGCGACAATTTCTCTGACCTCAGCAGCACCGCCAGCAATTGCGGCAATGATGTCGTTGTAACGATTCGGTGTTCGCAGTTCCTGCATCAGCAGATTTCCTGGCTCTTCATATAAAAAAGTGTTCTTCTGCAAAACAAAGGTCAGAATATTTTCCTTCAAGGATAAGCGATCATCCAGCATGTTCAAGTACGACGGAATACCGCCAGTCAAACTGTAAATGGTCATGAAGACTTCTTTGGGTATCCGCGGCTGCAATGCATGAGCTTCCGCGAAGTTTAATGGAAGAAATTTTATCTGTCCGGTGATGCTGTCGTGTAACGGACTCTTCCCGCTGAGAACTTGCTCATCCATGAAGGCAACTTGCGAGCCTGACAAAATGACTAGTAAATTATCGATTTCCTGATAATTATCGCCGATTACCTTTTGCAAAATATCGGCAATTCCATCTCTGGATTTTGCCAGCTGCGGGTATTCATCGATAATAAAAACGAGCGGTTCTTCTGATGCCTTAGCGATATTGGCAACTTCTTTAAAGGCATCCTCAAAATTAGAAAAATTTTCCATCGGTGCTTCTGGTGAAATCAAACTATTAATTGCCTGACTTAAATTTGCTAAGTTTATTTCTGAGCCAAACTGATCGGCACTAAAATAAATGGCTTTTTTATCTGCCATGAATTCTTCCAACAAACGAGTCTTACCTACTCGACGTCGACCATAAATTGGTACCAATTCAAAGCGGTCACTCATTAGTCGTTCTTGTAACTCTGCCAGCTCTTGCTTTCTGCCTACAAACATCCCGTCACCTCATTTTTTATGATTATAATTTAGTATATCATAAACTACTAAATCGTGAGCTACTGATTGATTTGGTGGTTTTTAGGTATAGAAAAACCCAGAGGAAGAGAACTCTGGGAAACAGCTTCAATCATTCTATCCTTTGGGTTCTTGTGTTTTTTTGACATACTCAAACATTTCGTTCATTTCCCATATGGTATTTTTCATCGGACGATCCTCGCGAATGATCTTTATATGGGGATCGGTCAGCAGTTGTCGCTTTTGAGAATCAATAATAAATTTTTTCTTAGTTAGCGGAGGTGATTTTAAAAATATCTTTTTGTATTGATTGATCCTATCGTAATCGATGATTGCTTTGGAAACTGTTTTGGTTTCATAAAATCCTGCCAATTCCTTCACTTTAACTGGGATAAGATCGTATAAAAACAATTGATCATGTTCATCCGGCTTTTTCGTTCCCTGTTCCCAGCTTCGTACTTTGCTTACTGATATTCTCAAAGTTTCTGCTAGTTCCAGTTGGCTGATGGTTAAGACTGACCTCAGCAATTTGTAGAACAATTTATTATCAAAGTAGTTGCCTCGCTGCAAGACAGTTGCCAATAATTGGCTTTCATTTATCTTTTTCTTTTTTCGTGCATCCAGGGTAACCTCATAGTATATTTTTTCGAAATCACCTCGTTGTTCGTCTGTTACTTTTCCTAAAAGAAAGTTATCTGTTAAATCACTTGTTACTTGATATTGTTCAGTTAGATAATTACGATCACGACCTAGGAATGCTAAAGCATTTTGGATTTCGCGGGCTTTTTGGTCAATGATTTTTTGTTCGTTAGCAGGAGTTTTTTTCTCAGAGTTGTAAAACTTTTCACCGAAATATTTGTTTAGCTCAGACATAACCTTCCTCCAGACTTTTTAGCATTAGTTCTACTTTCTAAAACTTTTGCACTTAAATTAGTTACTCCTTTATTATCTACTACTATTTTTTAATAGTCAATCTACAATTAGATTGGGACTAGTCCTTCAAAAAAGTAAACCTCAAACAAGCTTATTCTTACGGGAGGTCTAAGCATATCAAAATTTTTCTTCTATTATATATATCAGTACGTACGAGCAGCCGAGACCAATCACGCACTCCAACAACCACAAAAAACCGACCCAGCCCTCGCCAAATCGGTTCCTTATTTCTATCGTTGATATACAATCTCGCCATCCATCAGAGTCATGTCCACTTTAGTTTCCAGCAGCTCTTCTGGTTCTTTATCAAAAATGTTGCGATCAAGAATAATCATATCGGCTAATTTCCCTTGGGTTAGCACGCCTATGCGGTCTTCGCGGGAAGCGGCACAAGCAGCGCCATAGGTATAAGCCCTAGCAGCTTCGAACAAGGAGATTTTTTCCTTCGGTACCCAGCCGCCTTTTGGTTCTTGGGTGAAAGCGGAGCTGCGGGTTACCGCATTATACAACCCTTCAAATGGATTCACACCAACGACTGGCGAATCAGTACCGAAAGCTAAGTTGCAGCCGGCGTCCAGCATGGAGCGGAAGGCCCACATGAATTGCATCCGTTCCTGGCCTAAATCTAACTCAATCCCGGCTGGATCAATCATTAAATGGGCTGGCTGACAAGACGGAATAATATCATTATCAGCCAAGCGTTGGATATCCGGTTCTTGAATATTTTCCAAATGCTCCAACGTATGGTGCAAGTATGGTTTCTTGCCGTACGTTTTATTGGCTTTTTCAATACAATCGATTAGACAATGGATCGCTTGATCACCGATGGTATGCACACGAGCACTGAAATCATTTTTATGGGCCCATAAAATTAGCTCTTCCATCTCTTCCACTTTCATCGTTGGATAGCCATGGTCGCCTTCAACTTGGGCGTTGGAATAGTCGTCTTTCAAGTAAGCAGTGTGCGTGGATGACACCCCATCGAAAAATTGTTTAACCCCTTGGCAGCGAACAATTTCGCCATCGAATTTATCTCGCAGATCGTAAGCTCGTGACAAATCTTTGATTAATGTTGGGAACATATTCACCCGCACAGTCATGGCATCGTCTTTTAGCAGCTCTTCATAAATGTCGTCCCGCACAAAGTCCGCACCTGGCACCGACATCATGGACACATCCGAAGTCATAGTAATTCCGTAAGAATTCAAAATCTTCATGAAGTTCAGATAAATGCCTTTGGCTTCCTCCAACTCAAAGTCGTAAATTTTCGGTACTAATGACATCGCCGCACTTTCTTGGATCAAGCCAACTAGTTCGCCGTTTTCGTCTTTGGCATAGGTGCCGCCACGAGGAGCTACAGAATCTTTGGTGATTCCCAATTTTTCCAAGCCTTTGGTATTCACCCATAAGGTATGGGCATCGGCAGAAACCATACACACCGGACGGTCAGGATAATATTCATCTAAAATGTCTTTCGTCGGCAGAACTGGTTCATCCCATAACGTATGATACCAGCCGGCGCCGATTAACCATTTATCTTTGTCAGTGCGTTGGGCTAATTCCTTCAGTCCTTCCACACATTCTTTGGCACTAGTGTCGGTGAAATTCACGTGAACCAGCGGTGAAGCATAAATGCCTGACATGTACATATGGATATGGGCATCATTGAAAGACGGCATGACTAATTTTTCGCCAGCATCGATAACTTCGGTGTCCGGTCCCTTTAATTCTTCCAGTTTATCCCGATCACCTACATACTCGATTTCATTACCGTTGATTGCCACCATCCCATCAATTAATTCTTCAGAAACGCCATTGAAAATAGCTTTGCTCAAGATAATTTTATCTGCTTTACGCATCTTTTTTCCCTCTTTCTTCTATTATATAAGTTCGCTATCCATTTTTTTCAATCGTTTAATTTCTCGGTAAGTCAAAAACAGGGTCAATACAAAGGTCAAAATATCGGAAACGGGTTGAGAATACCATACTCCGGTAACCCCCAGCATGTTCGCCATAATAAAAATGGCTGGCACGCCGAACACAATGTAACGGCAAATGCCTAAAATGGTTGATTCGGGAATCCGTTCGACTGCTTGGAAATAAGCTGACATCAGATTCGCCGATAAGCCCAAGGCCGCAAATGACACCACTACTTTAGTGTATTTTCCGGCTAACGGAATCAGTTCTGATCCGGAGCCCACAAAGAAACTCACCAGCTGCTCTGAAAACAAGAAGGCAACGGCTGCCAGCAGGTAAATCCCAATCACGTTGGCGGCAAAGCTGACCTTGATCAGCTCGATCACTCGTTTTAATTTTTTTGCTCCATAATTGTAGCTGGCAATCGGCTGTTGTCCACCAGTCGCCGCTTGTGTAATCAGCATCAAAATGTAAATAATGTAGCTATTGATGACGGCAAAAGCTGCAATGTCCAGCTCTCCGCCATAACTGCCTAAGAAGTTGTTCAGCACAATCGTGAAAATGGTACTGGAGGCCTGCACCAGCATAAAGGGAAAGCCGATTTTAGAAATATCCATTAGTAGTTTGGGTTCGAATTTTAAGTCTGACAAATGAAATTTGAAAATAGTTTTCGGACTAACCACAAAGTAAACTAGAAATAATCCCCAAATTCCGATGGATGAAGCATAGTACAACGCCGCTCCGGCGATGCCTAATTTCAAAATAAAGACACTGACATACAGCCAGATAATTGCGCAAATGGCTGAAATCGTCATGGCCCAAGTAGCAATCGACGGTTTTTCATCCACTCGTGCGATGTACACTACCACGTGACCGACAATACAAAACGGATAGCCAAACATAAATAGACGAATAAATAAAACAATGTCACTGTGCAGCTCCGGTGTTGCCCCTAACAAAGTAGCCACACTTCCAGCAAATAGAAAAATGATTACCGCAATTACGACACTGGAAATCAGGCTGAACCATAAGCCTTGTCCATACGCTCTTCGGGCACCTTCCTCGTCACCATCACCTAAACGCATGGCACAAATGGTGGAAATCCCAATCGCGAAAAAGCCCCCCAGCGCCAGCATCAAATATTCCAGCGGCATGATAATTCCTACACTGGCTAAACCAGCCTCACCTAACCCTCGGCCAATTACCAGCCCTTCCAAAATAACCATTATAGCCTGAGCCAACATCCCAATTAATGTCAGGATGGAATACTTGGCAAATAATGGAAGAATCTTTTTGGTGCCTAACTCGCGATCCTCTTGATTCTCCATCTTTTCTTCGGTTGCATCCACGTGTTTCACTTCCTTTCTTTTTTTACTTACCTTTAAATCCCTCTTTAGTTCCCTCCACCTTCACCTCGTTTTCTTAAGTAAATAAACATCCGTGTTTCGTTTCTACCCTTCTAATGTAATCGTTTTCAAGTGGGTTTAAACTACAAAAAAAGGATTATTTCTTCTATACCTTTAGATATAGACCGCCTAATCCTCGCGGTTTAATGCTGTTCCAATAAGGTTTCTGCTTTTTTGACCAGAGAGCGCTTTCTTAAGAAAAACGATTATGCTACACTTGAATTGGAGGTGATTCTTCGTGAATTTAATTATCTATATTTTAACCACGGTCTTAATTCTGTTACAAGCTTTTATTCTATTTCCACTTTCGGCTACTTATTTCAAATTCCGTGACAAAAAGGCGCTGTATGCCTGCTTGATCATTTGTTTAAATATTTTTGAGGTCTCATTCATCGACTACATCAACTTAAGTCAATCCCCGGAATTACTGATGGGATTTATTCAGCAGGGTGCTCTGCGGATTGTCATTTCGACGGTAACGTTAGGGTTGGATTTACTGCTGCTGCTGGAAATTTTTCACATTAAAAGGCCGCGACCTTACTTTGCGTTTTTGATTCCATTTGTGCTGATTGAGCTGATTTCTTTGCCTCGCTCTGACATTCAAATGTTTCTCTGGGTTTTCTATTCAATTCGGCAGTTTTATCGGCTGTTCTTCATTGGCGGCTTTTTTCTGTTTTACCATCGGACTAAGGATACAGCGGAGAAGAAGGAACTCAGCCGTTATTTCCCTTATTTGATCGTCTTTCTAGTGCTGATTTTTACGATTTTTATTGAGGATTCCTTGACGATTTCCCAGATTTCGGCCTTCTACGACAGTGATATTGCCATCAAGGGGCGCAGTTTGTCGGAAAATATCCTGTGGCTGGCGTTCGCTTTTGCGGCTTTGCATTGGTCGCTGCCGTCATTTCGCAGTTTTTTCCAACGAGAAACGCCAGAAACAGCGGAAAAGAAGTTGTATCTTAGCGAATTTTCTCAGCAATACAAATTAACGCCCAGAGAACGAGAAGTGCTGTACTTAATCGTACAAAATGAACCCACCACGGCGATTTCGGAAAAGCTGTATATTTCCCAAGGTACCTTGAAAACCCATATTCACAACATTTACTCCAAGGTAAAAGTAAGCACCCGCATCGAGCTGCAGAAGGCGGTGGCTAGTTTTGAGCCTTGACTTGTAAACTGGAAAAACCAACAACAGGAAAATGATGTTGGTTTTTAGCGTGTGCTAGCTAAGTCTGGACACAAAAAATGCCTCCCATCTGAGCTATAGGAGGCATTTTTCGAAGAGTATATAAAAGGAAAAGAAAAGAATAGATTTAGGGATATTAGGAGGGGTGGCTAAGGAAAGTGTTGCTTTGTGGCCCTCGGCTATGAGTATGCACCTTAATTCAGCCACCCCATCTTCTCTCTCTGTACTTACAGTTTAAATCATTTCGCCGGTGATTTGGGTTCTATTTTTTTAAGGTGTGACAAGTTCCCCAATAAATTTTTTTTAAAATAAAAATACGGTTTAATACGGTAATTCACTAAAAAACCGCCGTGTCTTTTTTTTCGACACAGCGGTTTGCTTCTATTATAAGTGTAAATCTTCGTCGATAATGGTGCCTTCCACGATGCGGTTGGTGTCGCCGATTAAGAAAAGGTTTTCGCCTTCCACGTTGACCTGCAATTGGCCGCCTAAGACCTCCACCTTGACTGGATTATTTGGGGTTAACCCTTTTTTATTCAGCGCATAAGCAGTTGAACCAGTACCAGTGCCGCAGGCTAAAGTGAAATCCTCTACTCCTCGTTCATAGGTGCGTTCCACTACATGACCGTCCCGCAGCATATCATAAAAATTGACATTGGCGCCTTTGGCAAAGGCGGGATGGTTCCGCAGTTCTCGACCTAAATCGCGAATCGTTTCCAATTCAGTCATAGCTAAATCGGGATAATGCACGACTAGATGCGGAATGCCGGGATTGCCCAGCTCCACATAATCCACCGTAATGTCGCGACCTTCCACCTGCAATACTACATCTTGCTTAAATACCGCTGGTGAATTCAGCTGCACGCGATAAATTCGTTCGTCCAAACGCTGAGCCGGTACTTCGCCGGCGATCGATTCAATCACCATTTCTTCTTGAGTCAAGCCGGTTTCGTAGGCAAAACGGGCCACACAACGGGCACCGTTGCCGCACATTTCTGCTTCTGATCCGTCAGAGTTGTAATAACGAGCGTAAAAATCACCTTCATCTTTGGCCGTTTCGATGGCAATCAAGGTATCTGCCCCTACCGACACGCGACGGGCACAGGTTTGTTTGGCTAGCTGGCTCAGTTGTTCGCCGGACAAGCCCAATTCGATGTTGTTGACGACAATAAAATCATTGCCGGCACCTTGCATTTTGTTAAAGGGTATCTTCATTAG
>LIDZ01011580.1_pt2 | contig 37973 bp, 31 predicted proteins | sample 644651 | NCBI WGS metagenome assembly LIDZ01 (sample SAMN03856242, study PRJNA289617) | food metagenome | isolation source: wine grapes on drying loft during traditional withering process | host: Vitis vinifera cv. Corvina | place: Italy: Gargagnago di S. Ambrogio di Valpolicella | collected 2014-01 | reverse complement strand
GTGCTTTTCCAAGTAACTCGCCGAAGGCGAAACAGTCTGCCCCCAGGCAGACGCTCTTGATCCAAAAAATAAGCTGCCTTAGCGCTTCACCTTTTTGGCCACCACCGGCAACGGCGCAAACAACGCCGCAATATCCTCATCCTGCAACTTCCAGTCCCCGGCCTTGCGCCCATCCAGCACACCCGCCGCCAGCGCCGCCTTCTCCTGCTGCAAATGCTGAATCTTCTCCTCCACCGTCCCCCGCGCAATCATCTTGTACACGAACACCGGCTTATCCTGACCAATCCGATACGCCCGATCCGTCGCCTGATTCTCCGCCGCAGGGTTCCACCACGGATCATAGTGAATCACCGTATCGGCCGCCGTCAGATTCAGCCCCGTGCCCCCCGCCTTCAGACTGATCAGAAAAATCGAATGCTTGCCGCTCTGGAAATCCTGCACCGGCACCCGCCGGTCCTTGGTCTTCCCGGTCAGCAGCGAATACGCGATCCCGCGCTGCTTCAACTCCGCCTCAATCAACTCCAGCATCGACGTAAACTGCGAAAACAACAGAATCTTGCGATTCTCCGCAAACAACTCCTCCAGCATCTCCATAAGGCTGTCCAGCTTGCCCGAACTCGACTGCCGCGGATTGACCGGCGCACTGTTGACCAGCCGCAGGTCACAGCAGACCTGACGCAGCTTGAGCAACGCTTCAAGGATAATGATCTGGCTGCGCCCCACGCCTTTCCGGGTGATCTCGTCGCGGACCTTCTTGTCCATCGCCAGACGCATGGTTTCGTACACATCGCGCTGGGTGTCATTGAGCTCGACCCAATGCACGATCTCGGTCTTCGGCGGCAGCTCGGTCGCCACCTGCTCCTTGGTCCGGCGCAGCAGGAATGGCTTGATCCGCGCATTGAGGTGCTCCAGGCGCTCCTCGTTGCCGAGCTTTTCGATCGGCGTGCGGTAATTGCTGTTGAACTGCTTGGCATCCCCCAGCCAGCCGGGCATCAGGAAATGGAACAGCGACCACAACTCGCCCAAGTGGTTTTCCAGCGGCGTACCGCTCAGGCACAGACGCTGCCGCGCATTCAACTCACGCGCCGCCTGCGCCGCTTTGCTGTTGGGGTTCTTGATGTACTGCGCTTCATCAAGCACCAGCACATGAAACAGTTGCTGGCTGAGCACTTCAACGTCTCGGGGAAGCAGGGCGTAGGTGGTCAGGATCAGGTCGACATCCTGCAGGCGCTTGAAATCCTGATGGCGCTGGGTGCCGAACAGCGCCAGCACGTTGAGTTGCGGCGTGAAGTGCTTCGCCTCGTCCATCCAGTTGGGGATCAGGCTGGTGGGCATCACCACCAGCGCCGGCCGATCGAGACGCCCGGCCTGTTTCTCCAGCAGCAGGTGCGCCAGGGTTTGCAGGGTCTTGCCCAGGCCCATGTCATCAGCGAGCACGCCACCGACTTCCAGCTCGCGCAACGCCTGCATCCAGCTCAGGCCCTCCAGCTGATAAGGCCGCAACGTCGCATTCAGGCCTTCCGGCACCTCGCCGCGCACGTCCTTGATGTTCACCAGTCGTTCGGAGAACTGCCGCAGCCGGTCGCCGCCCTGCCACACCAGCGGCAAGTCATCGAGCTGACGGAGCCGCGCGGCGTCCGCAGTATTCAGGCGAATGGCGTTGTTGCCATCCTCGCGCCAGTAGAAATCGCCGAGGGTCGCCAGCACCGGTTTCAATCGGCCATAAGGCAGCGCCACCTGAATCGGCACGCCCCCACGCTGAGTGAAATGGTTGAGCTGAACCAGCAACTGCTCGTCGTCCCGACGCTTGGCGATGCCGCTGGCGGTCATCAATTCCGGGTGGGTGCGCAGCAGATTGATCAGGATCGGCAGCAGGCTCAGCCGCTCGCCGTTGACGATGATCCCCAGCTCCAGATCGAACCAGTCGCGCTCCGGCTCGTCGTCGACCACGGCGTACCAGTCGTCCACCGGGGTCACGTCGAAGCCGAAGTCTTCGCTCATCTCGACCTGCCAGCCTTCGGCGCGCAACCGGGGCAACTCGTCGAGAATGAAGCTCAGCCAAGCCTTGTCGTTCGGCAGCTCGAACATTTCGCCAGCACTGTCCGGTAGCGCCTTGCTCTGCCGGGTGGCAATGCGAAAGCCCAGCTCCTGGAGCTGTTTGCGGTACACGCCTTCACGCTCCGGATGCCGGCGCATGCGCAGCGTCTCGTCCGGCAAATGCCAGAGGATGTCGCCGCCACGGCCCGGGGCAGGCACGCCGGACACATAGGATTCGCGATAGCGAAACGCCAGGGCGGCGCGGTGCTGGATGTGCCGCTGCATCTTGCCGTTGCGCGGCTCGTAGGCGCTGTACTCGAAGCTGGCGAGAATCAGCCGCGGCTCGGGCTTGATGTTCTTTTCCAGGCGCTCGGGCAACTTGGGTTTTTGCTCGACGACGTTCGGCCTGCGCGCAACCGCTTCGCCATCGACCGCTGCCAGAATCCCGGGGCTGTTTTCCGGGGCCTGCAAAAAGAACAGCGCCGCCGCACAGTGTTTGCAGTTGTTTCTGACCGGGCAGGTGCATTTGCCGACGATGAAATTGCGCGTGCGCTCCGGGTCCTTGAACAACAGCGTCTGGGTGTAGTTCTCCAGGCTTGAACCCCGGCACACTGTGCGCACGACATCGCCGCTCAAGTGGTCGAGCATGACGCGCTTCTGCCGCGCGTACTCCAGACCCCGCTCAACTGACTGGGTTTTGAACAGGGGTTCCCACGGCAGGGCGAGGGCTTTTTCCAGGTTGGACGCCACGTCTAGGCCTGCGTCAGCGGGGTGGCTGGACAGGAGAAACCTTGATCAGCATGGCGAGGCTTCCGTTGTCCATGTAAGTAAGTTCTCCGTTTCTGACCCGGGTGGCCTGACGCATGCGTTCGCTGGTCACCAACACGCCATGACTGTCCACCTGGTTGACCCAGAAATTCGCGTCGATGTCAGTGAAGCGCGCCAGACCCAGGCTCACCGTCCCCTCGATGGGGAAGTGCCCGAACTGCTCCTGACCGTCACTGATCGCCACCTTGCTCGGCGTGGCGCTGAGGTCCTGTTGCCAGGCGGTGTGCAGCAGCACTTTATAGCCGTCGCTTGATTCCAGCTTGTTCACCAATGTGTCCAGCGCTGTGGGCGTCTGGCTGTCCGTGCCCAGCCGCTGTGCCCCTTCGGCCCAGTTTTCCGGCGCGGGTTGATTGGTCGCCGCCGGCTCGCCGTTCTGGCGGAACAGGATCAGTTCCACCTGATAGGCGCCATCGGCGAAGGCCGCCGGGGCAAACAGCACCAGCAGCAGGGTGAAGGAGCGGATCAAACCCATGGTGAATCCTTAAGCCGATTTTTTGGAAGGCGGTGGGGTCAGGCGTTCGAACAGCGCCTCCAGCGTGGCAAAGCGTTCTTCGGGGCGCTCCATCGGCACCATGAATTTGAACAGCGTGGCGCCTTCGAACTTGTAGCGTTTGGGCTGGCTCTGGATCAGCTTGATCAGCGTCAGCGGGTCGACCGGGGTCTCGGCCGCGAACTCGATGCGTCCACCCTGGGGCCCGGCGTCGACCTTCTTGATGCCCAGTTGCTCGGCCTTCAGCTTGAGGGACGTCAGCCGCACCAGATTCTTGGTCGGCTCAGGCAACAGACCGAAGCGGTCGATCATCTCGACCTGCAGGTCCTTGAGGCCCTCTTCATCGGCGGCGTTGGCGATGCGCTTGTACAGAATCAGGCGCGTATGGACGTCCGGCAAATAGGCTTCCGGAATCAGCCCCGGCACCCGCAGATTGACCTCGGGACCGCCACCGAGCGGCTGGTCGAGGTTCGGCTGCTCGCCCTTGCGGATCGACTTCACCGCGCGTTCGAGCATTTCCATGTACAGGGTGAAACCCACCGCTTGAATCTGCCCGCTCTGGCCATCGCCGAGCAGCTCGCCGGCGCCACGGATTTCCAGGTCGTTGGTGGCGAGCACGAAGCCCGCGCCGAGGTCCTGGGTGTTGGCGATCGCCTCCAGACGCTTCTCGGCATCCGGGGTGATCTGCTTGCGCGGCGGCGTCAGCAGGTAGGCGTAGGCCTGGTGGTGACTGCGCCCGACCCGGCCGCGCAACTGATGCAGCTGGGCCAGACCGAATTTGTCGGCACGTTCGATGATGATGGTGTTGGCGCTCGGCACGTCGATGCCGGTCTCGATGATGGTCGAGGCGATCAGCACGTTGAAGCGCTTGTGGTAGAAATCGCTCATCACCTGTTCGAGATCACGCTCGTGCATCTGCCCGTGGCCGATGCCGATGCGCGCTTCCGGCACCAGTTCGGCCAGGTCTGCGGCGCATTTCTCGATGGTCTTCACATCGTTGTGCAGGTAGTACACCTGACCGCCGCGCAGCAACTCACGCAGCAACGCCTCTTTCACGGTCGGCTTGTTCTGCTCCATCACGAAGGTGCGCACCGACAGACGACGGGCCGGCGGCGTGGCGATGATCGACAGGTCACGCATGCCGGCCACGGCCATGTTCAGGGTCCGCGGGATCGGCGTGGCGGTGAGGGTCAGAATGTCGACCTCACTGCGCAGGGCCTTGAGCTGTTCCTTCTGACGCACACCGAAGCGGTGCTCTTCGTCGATGATCACCAGCCCGAGGTTTTTGATCTTGACGTCGTCCTGGAGCAACTTGTGGGTGCCGATGACGATGTCGATCTTGCCCTCGGCCAGATCGGCCACGGCGGCGTTAATCTCTTTCGCCGACTTGAAGCGGCTCATCACTTCAACCGTCACCGGCCAGTCAGCGAAACGGTCGCGGAAACTGTTGTAGTGCTGCTGGGCGAGGAGGGTGGTGGGCACCAGAATCGCCACCTGGCGGCCGCCGTGCACGGCAATGAACGCCGCGCGCATGGCCACTTCGGTCTTGCCGAAGCCGACGTCACCGCAGACCAGACGGTCCATGGGCTTGGGCGCGAGCATGTCGGCGCGCACGGCCTCGATGGTGGTCTGCTGATCCGGGGTTTCTTCGAACGGGAAGCCGGCGCTGAAGGTGTCGTAGTCCAGCTTCGGATCGGCGAAGGCATACCCCTCGCGAGCCGCGCGGCGGGCATAGATGTCGAGCAGCTCGGCGGCCACGTCGCGGACCTGTTCGGCGGCCTTGCGCTTGGCTTTCTGCCAGGCTTCCGAACCCAGACGGTGCAAAGGCGCGAGCTCGTCATCGCTGCCGGTGTAGCGGGCGATCAGGTGCAGGTTGGCCACCGGCACGTACAGCTTGGCCTCTTCGGCGTAGGCCAGCATGAGGAACTCGGCGACCTGATTTTCGACTTCCAGCGTTGCCAGCCCGAGATAACGGCCGACACCGTGATCGATGTGCACCACCGGCGCGCCTTCACGCAGCTCGGCGAGGTTTTTGATCACCGCGTCGCTGGCGTGGCTGTCGGCGCGCTTGTCGCGCCGACGACGCTGCATGACCCGCTGACCGAACAACGGGCTTTCTGCCACCAGCGCCAGCGCCGGCTCCTCCAGCACCAGGCCTTCGTCCAAAGGCCCGATGGTGATCGCCAGACGCTCCTTGCTGTCGACGAACTCCTGCCAGCTGTCCAGGGTTTTCGGGCGCAGCTTCAGGCGTTCGAGCAGCTCCAGCAACACTTCACGGCGACCGGCGGATTCAGCAGTAAACAGCACGCGTCCCGGGAACTCGCCGAGGAACTTCGACAGCGCGGCCAGCGGCTGGCTGGCCTTGGCTTCGATCGCCAGATCAGGCAGCACCTGCGCCGGAAAACGCTCGCGGCCAACGCCGCTTTCAACGTCGTCCTGACTGGCGACCACGCGGGGCCAGTTTTTCAGGCGGGCGAAACAGTCGTCCACCGGCAGGAACAGCTCGGCCGGTGGCAGCAACGGGCGCTCAGGATCGACACGGCGCTCTTCGTAGCGATTGCGCACGTCCTTCCAGAACGTCTCCGCCGCCGCTTCGATCCCTGGCATCGAGAACACCTGGGTGTCCTGGGGCAGGTAGTCGAACAGGGTGGAGGTTTCTTCGAAGAACAGCGGGATGTAGTACTCGATACCGGCGGGGGTGATGCCGCTGTTCAAGTCCTGGAAGATCGGGCTGCGGCGGAAGTCGACGTCGAAGCGTTCGCGGAAGCGCGCCTTGAAGCGGGTCACGGCTTCCTTCTGCAGCGGGAATTCTTTCGCCGGCAACAGACGCACCGAATCGACCTTGTCGATGGAGCGCTGGGTTTCCGGCTCGAAGGTGCGCAGGGTTTCGATCTCGTCATCGAACAGGTCGATGCGGTAAGGCAGTTTGCTGCCCATCGGGAACAGGTCGATCAGCGCGCCACGGACGGTGAACTCGCCGTGCTCATACACCGTGTCGACATAGCGATAGCCGCTGGCTTCAAGGCGGGTGCGCATGGCGTCGACGTCGAGCTTCTGGCCGACGTCGAGCACCAGGCTGCTGCCGAGCAGGAAACTGGTCGGCGCCAGACGGTGCAGGGCGGTGGTGATCGGCACCACCAGCACGCCGTGCACCAGCTCCGGCAGCCGGTACAGGCTGGCGATGCGCTGGGAGATGATGTCCTGATGGGGCGAGAACAGGTCGTAGGGCAGGGTTTCCCAATCGGGGAAATGCAAGACCGGGAGATCAGGGGCAAAAAACTTCAGTTCCTGTTCCAGTCGCTCGGCGCTCTGGCTGTCTGCGGTAAGCAGCAGGGTGAAGCGTTTCGCGGCGCTGGCAGCCTCGGCGATGGCGAGACTCAGGGCGGCACCGGGGAGATTACCCCAATGTTGTTTGCCTGCTGCAGCAGGCAGAATCGGAAGGCGCAGAACGGGCACGGAAGTTAAAGCTCCAGGCGTTGCGGCAAAGCCGAGGAGTGTAACTAATCCGCAGAGACGCTGTCAGTTTTGTGCGCCGGGAATTATGTAGTGCTCCAGGTCGTGAAAAGTCTGGATTGCTCATAAACAAAGGCCTGTGCATAATGTAGTCCCTTTTTTCAGCCCCTACATGTGGAAGGTTCCCGTGACTCAGAAGCCCGACCAGTGTCTTGGTGAATGGATCGATCGTGAAGCCCTCGCCGAGGCGATGATCCCGCTTATCGGTCAGCTCTACCGCAATAATAATGTGGTGAGTTCGATCTATGGCCGCAGCCTGATCAACCGTTCAGTCATCGCGATTCTCAAAGCACACCGCTTTGCGCGTCACCGCCAGGCTGACGCCAGCGAGTTGTCCGTACACGAGACGTTCCCCCTCGTCAAAGCCATGAGCGAGCTCAAGCTGGGCGCCGCTTCCGTGGACCTGGGCAAGCTGGCGGTGAAGTACAAGGCCGAGGCCAATGGCCGCACCCCTGAAGAGTTCATCCGCGAAGAAATGGCCGAGGTCATCGGTCAGCAGAATTCCGGTGAGCGCAAGGGCACTGACGTCGTACTATACGGCTTCGGTCGCATTGGTCGTCTGCTGGCACGCATCCTGATCGAAAAAACCGGTGGCGGCGACGGCCTGCGTCTGCGCGCCATCGTGGTCCGCAAGGGCGCTGAAAACGATCTGGTCAAGCGCGCGAGCCTGCTGCGCCGCGACTCGGTCCACGGTCCTTTCGACGGCACCATCACCATTGATGAGGCCAACAACACCATTTGCGCCAACGGCAACCTGATTCAGGTGATCTACGCCAAGAACCCGGCCGAGGTGGATTACACCCAGTACGGTATCAAGGACGCGCTGCTGGTCGACAACACCGGTGTGTGGCGCGATGCCGAGGGCCTGGGCCAGCACCTGCAATGCCCGGGCATCGACCGCGTGGTTCTGACCGCGCCGGGCAAGGGCAAACTGAAGAACATCGTGCACGGCATCAACCATCAGCAGATCACCGCTGATGACAAGATTATCTCGGCGGCGTCCTGCACCACCAACGCCATCGTGCCGGTGCTCAAGGCGGTCAACGACAAGTTCGGCATCGTCAACGGTCACGTTGAAACTGTTCACTCGTACACCAACGACCAGAACCTGATCGACAACTTCCACAAGGGCGATCGCCGTGGCCGCAGCGCCGCGCTGAACATGGTCATCACCGAAACCGGTGCGGCCACCGCTGCCGCGAAGGCACTGCCCGAGCTGGCCGGCAAGCTAACCGGCAACGCGATCCGCGTTCCAACGCCAAACGTGTCCATGGCCATCCTCAACCTGAATCTGGGCACTGCGACCACCCGCGAAGAGATGAACGAGTACCTGCGCCACACTGCGCTGTATTCGGATCTGCACAAACAGATCGACTTCGTGAACTCCCTGGAAGTCGTCTCCACCGACTTCGTCGGCTCGCGTTACGCCGGTGTGGTGGATGCCGAAGCGACCATCGCCATGGATAACCGCGTTGTGCTGTACGTCTGGTACGACAACGAATTCGGCTACAGCTGCCAGGTGGTCCGCGTGATGGAAGAAATGACCGGGGTCAACCCGCCAGCCTTCCCGAAGTAGGTTGAAAGCAGTAGCAAGCGCTAAGCCGCAAGCTGCAAGCTGAACTGCGAAGTGAAAAAACGCCCCGACTGGTTCGGGGCGTTTTTGTTTTTACTTGCTGCTTGAAGCTTGCCGCTTGTCGCTTATAGCTCTCGGCGATCAGCCGACCGCTGTCACACCCTGAATCCGCGTCTGACCCTTGCGGAACAGCACCAGCGTGGCGATCAGGCCCAGCACCGCCGCGCCGCTCAGCCAGATGCCCGGTGCGGCTTTGTTGTCCAGCACGTGAATCAGGTAAGTACAGGCCGCCGGCGTGAAGCCGCCGAACGTCGCAGTCGCCAGGCTGTAGGCCAGGGAGAAGCCGGTGGTGCGTACTTCGACCGGCATGATTTCGGTCAGGGAAACCACCATCGCGCCGTTGTACGAGCCGTACAGGAAGGACAGCCACAGCTCGACCATCAGCAGGTTGCCGAAGCTCGGGTTGGCGGTCAGCCAGGACAGGGCAGGGTACGCCGTGATGATCGCCAGAATGGTCGCCGCCAGCAGCAGGGGCTTGCGGCCGATCCGGTCCGACAGCGCACCCATCACCGGCAGCCAGATGAAGTTCGAGATACCGACGCAGACGGTCACCAGCAAGCTGTCCAGATCAGACAGGTGCAGCTCGTTTTTGCCGAACGTCGGGGTATAGGCGGTGATCAGGTAGAACGACACGGTGGTCATGACCACCAGCGCCATGCCGGCGATGACCAGACCGAAGTTCTGACCAATCGACTTGACCACTTCGCCCAGGCTTGGGCGGTGGTGTTGCGCGCGGGCTTCGAACTCAGGGGTTTCTTCGAGGGAACGGCGGATCACGAAGATCGCCGGAACGATCAGGCAGCCAATCAGGAACGGCACGCGCCAGCCCCATTGGCCCATGTCTTCCGGGCTCAGCCAGTGGTTCAGGCCGACGCCCAGCAGACCGGCGAAAACCACCGCGGCCTGTTGGCTAGCCGACTGCCAGCTGACGAAGAAGCCCTTGCGGCCCGGCGTGGAAATCTCCGCCAGATAAACCGAGACGCCGCCCAGTTCAACCCCGGCCGAGAAGCCTTGCAGCAGGCGACCAATCAACACCAGGATCGGTGCGGCAACGCCCAGGGTCGCGTAACCCGGCACGCAGGCGATCAGCACCGTACCCATGGCCATCATCGCCAGCGTAATCACCAGGCCTTTTTTCCGGCCGTGATGGTCGATGTAGGCCCCGAGGAAAATGGCACCCAGCGGGCGCATGAGAAAGCCGGCGCCAAAGGTCGCCAGCGACAGCATCAACGATGCGAATTCACTGTCGGCGGGGAAGAAGGTTTTGGCGATGGCCGTGGCGTAAAAGCCATAGACCATGAAGTCAAACATTTCAAGGAAGTTGCCGCTCACAACGCGAAATATCGCCTTGCCTTTGCCCGTGTTCGAGGCCATCTGGAATTACTCACTTAAGCTGTCTAGCTGGGGGGATCCGTTGTATTTATGCGTCCTCTGCTGCGGCGCCCGCGCTTGGCCTCGGGCGCCCCAGATTTGTAACGATATGTGTAAAGCTGGCGGTTGGCAATCAGAACGCCCCGCCCATCGACCACGGACCTCCCGCTGCGCCCACGCGAAAACAATATTTATGTAACCCATCGATGGACTCATTCCCGGTTTAACTCCCCGCAAATTCTCTCAGTGCCTGACAGGCCCCTGAGAGATCCTCAATCCCTTGCACGAGTTAACCGGCAAATGAGCCCGAAATTTGACCTGATTGCTGCGGCTTCCCGGCGACCGACCCTGAATGACGTCGCGATCAAGCAGCTGCATTGCGCAGTGCAACAACAATTCCCGAACCTTGAAATCGATCCCGAGATTTCCGTCATCACCCGTACGGGACCCGACGGCATTCAGCGCGCGGAAACCCTGCTCAAAAATCTGCAGCAGGCATTTCTGACAGGGAAAACCCCACGCTGGCGCGCCGGCGCCAACACCTTTGTCATTGATCCCGCCGTCCGGGACGCGACTGCGACGCCAATCGATTTTGACCAACTGAATATCCTGGTCGATACAGTTGCTCTGGACCTGAACGACCAGTTTCAGCGAGCGACGGTGGAATTCTGGGGCGCGTCGGCGGCAGACGGGCAAACCCTCTGGTCACGCCTCGCCGATGCGTTGAAGAAGGGTTATCTGAAGGCGCTGGACGACACCCCGGGGTTGCCCGAAAACGAGGGGGATTTCCTGCGTCCCCTCGCTTCTTTTTCCGATCAGACCCAGCGCAATTTCATGGTGAGTCTGGACCAGGCCCATCCGGACGATGTCATTCGCGCCTGCATCCCCCAGGCAGTGGACGCCTCGTCACCGGCGTCAGTGCTGCCCGTGCTGGCGGCGACCGGTGTCTGGGGCGGCACGGAGATGTTCTTCACCTGGCAGTCGCCGGGCCTCCTGGTCAGGCATGGCTCGCTGACCGAGCTGTTAGCCAGCATCGATATTCCTCAGTCCGTCGACCATCCCCAGACCTGGGCGCTGCGCGAGGTTGAGGGTGATCTGTTCTGCGCGCTGGCTCAGTCGATACTGGCCCAACAACTGCAGCAGATCGCCCGGCTGGACGCCGCCGACGCGGAGGATTTTGCTGATCTCGATCGCCGTATGGCCGCTGCCACCGACATCACGCCTTTTCTGCTCCCGGCCGTCCCCGGGATGCAAAGCCCCGAGACGCTTCCGGACTGGTTGCGCAACGCCAGTGTTGCCGACCGAATGGATTTCAGCCGTCGAATGATTGCCGTGGCGAGCGCTCCGTCGGGGGCACCCGGCACGTTTAACCAAGACCTTCCGCCATTGCTGGATTACGCCAGCCAGCAACTGCAGCGTGAAATGCTCGCCGATCACCCGGAGGCCGCGGATCTGCTGATCGCCGATCTGGACGTAGTTATCCGCAAAGTGATCGCCGCTGCCATTCCCAGCGGTGGTCAAGTGGTCGCCTCAGGCCTGGTCGAGCCCGTACGCATGAGCCTTGCCGAGTTTGCGCTGGAAAACCTTTCCGGCGAGCCGGCCGGTGCGCTGCACGTCGTGCACAGGGACGGCACGCCGGCGCCGGACTGGTTCAGTGGCGATTATCTGCGGTTGCTGGTGTGTCAGGTGGACATCGGGCGCCACTATCCGGCACTGCTGAAGCGGGTGTTGGTGACTGACCCCGTTGAGTCCGCCAAGCGACAGGGGGCTTATATTGCCCAGCTTCGCGCTCGACTGCCTCTGCAGGCGCTGGAGCTGAAAATGCGTGGAGAAGGGCATTTCTGCGACAGCGCCTATCAGCACGTTATCGCCCTCATGCAGCCGCCGGAGCAGCGCCCTCCAGCGCTGCGCAACACGACCCTGCGTCCGCTGGCCTTCCACGCAACGGCGGGGTCCCAGGCGGATGAGGTCGCCAACATGTTCGTGATCGGTGATCGCGATACGACCCGAGGACCGGTGTTGCTGTACCGGCCGTTTTCCCGCCAGTCGCTGACTGAGTTCACGTCCTGGGCTGCGCTGCGTACCGCGATTGTCGAGCCGGGCGAACTTCAGGACGACGTACTGACGTGGATGGACGATCACGCACGGCAGATCTACGCCAATGGCGGCTTTGATCAGCCCCATGTCGTGCGCTTCGGCCAGGGGTCGGAGTTCGCGCCCCTGGAGACGCCGACGCCTGCACAGCTGGCGGTCGACGAAGTCGTCGGTGATCCGCTGGTTGCGCTGTTCAAGGCCAACGCGTCCGCACTGATCCAGCTGGCGGACAGGCAGTCCACCTCCAACGCCGAAAGCCGCTGGGCGCTGCTCAAACGTGGCGGCTGGCTGGCGCTGGAATCGCTCATGCCTTTCATGTCGGGGCCGGTCGGCCACGCGCTGTGGCTGGTTCAACTGATGAGCGAAACCCAAGGGGCCCTGGCTGAAGACGGCAATGCCACTGCCAGCGAACGCAGGGAATCCATGGGCAACGTGCTGCTGACGGTGGCGATGCTGCTGTTGCACAGCTCGCTGGGCGAGGCCGCCATCCCCGGTCGCCAGCGCGTTGCCCGGGTTGTGCGACCGACGCTGGCGGATCTGCTCACAGCGGCGTCGACGCCTTCAAGCGCTTCAAGCGCGTCGACCCCGATCATTCCGGCCCCCGCGCCTGATCCTGTTGCCATGCCGGCCAACCTTGAAAACCGGCTCGACTTCACCTGGTCTCGACCCGATCAGAGCCTGACTACGGTGCAGAAGTTCGCGCTGCGGTCGTTCGAAATTCTGCCGACGCCCGAGCTGCCGCAGCCGTCGGACGCTCCTGGCACCCACGGTCTGTATGAGCAGGACGGCGCCTGGTATGCCCACGTCGACAACGCCGTCTTCAGGGTTCAGGTCGATGATGGTGACGTGCAGATTGTTCATCCCCACAACCTTGAACGCACCGGGCCATGGCTGATGCGCGAGGGTGATGTGTGGCGTCTGGACCTCGGGCTGCGACTGCGTGGCGGAGGGCCCAAGCGCAGCGCCCGGCAGTTGGCCCTGGAAAATGCCGCCCGGCTCAAGCGCGTCAACGCCGAGAAGTCCGAGTTGCTGAAGCGTCAGAACGATCTGTACATTCGTATTGTGGCGAACGACAACCGCATTGATGCCACGCCCCTCGAACAGCACCACGAGGTCATTGCGCTGATCGAGACAGACGTCCGTGCCGTGATGGAGATCATTGATCGCAAAAACGAGCTCGATCAGTCGCTGCGTCCTGCCGACCGCACCCCGGACAAAACCTATGCCACGGACCTGCAAGGCATCGCCCGGCGGATCTGTTTGCTGGAGGGCGTGCTGCTCAGCGACATGCTCGTCGTGGCCCAAGAAGACCTGGCCCGGATGCGCGCGGTGTCCAGAACCGTTTCGCCGGAGAATGTGGGGCTTTATCTGGGGTTGTTCGAAAAGTCCCTGGTGCTGCAAGAGAGCGGCGTGCACTGGGCGATGGTCAGAGAGGGACTGTGGCAAAGGCTGCGCGAGGTGCCAAAGGTGGGCGAGGCCTACTGGCGCACGGAGGCGCTGGAGTTCTACAACAACCGCATGTTCTCCCTGATTGATTGGCGCGCCAGTCGCATGTGGTCGTCCCTGGAGCTGTGTTTCAGTGCCGAGAGCGTCCTCGATACCCAAAGAGCTGTCAGGTTCAAGCGTCTGCTCGACGACGACTCGCTGCACGCCGCACTCACCTCCCAGGCGGAGCTGGAAAGGCCTCACGATTACACGATCGCTGAACAGATCAGCGTGCTGGAGAGCTCGCTCAGGGAATATGACCGGGCCTCGATCGTCGCCCTGGCCACCTTTGAGAGTGAGCCCGAGGTGGTCAATCCCACGCACTTTCACCGGTTTTTCGAAGACCTGTCGGCGATTTCCGATCGGGCCGAGCACCGGCTGTCGGCCCTGATACGCGAGAGCGAGGAACCCGCCGATACGCCTGCTGAATATGTCCCGAGGGTCAGGCAGACTCGCAAGCGAGTCATCAAGACCCGAGGGCAGCGCACATTGATCGGCCGACTGCGTGAAGGCGAAGAGCCCTCACTGGGTGAAGTCGTTGAGGTCAAGGCGGCCACCGGTGATCGCGTGGTCGGCGCGTACCACCAGCACGCGGAGGGGGAATGGGTCGAGATTGAGGAGCAGCCACGCAAGCCGGTCAATCGCGACAGTATCGTTCCACTGGCAGAGCTCATGCGTCGAAGCCGCGCCCTGCTGGAACGGGTGGAGCCCGAGACTGCCAGCGCGGTGCGTCAGTCCCGCCGTGCCAACGAGCCCGAGGACATGGAAGACATCCTGGTGCAGAAGGCCGACAAGCTTGGCGAGCTGGTGGAAAAACTGCAGGTCCATCTGGACGACCCCGATGCGGGAGAGGACGGCGCTCGGTCGCTGCAGGCGGTGCTCGACGATTTGCAGGCGGGCCAGTCGCGGTTTCGCGAGCAGGGGCGCCAGCTGCGTATCGAGATGATCAAGCGCCAGCCGCCGACGGCCAGTCGCATCAGTTATCTGGATCGCCAGCACGAGGTGCACATCGCCCGGGTGGAGGGGAGGAAAAACATGTCGGGAGCCCGTCGCAACGATTTTGTCCAGGAGTATGCGATCCGCGACAAGGACGACCACCTCCTGTGGTGGGCGCATTTTCACTACGCCACTGAGCACGCGGCGGCGGATGCCTTCACTGCCGCGCACCTTAAACTCCCGGAACAGCGGCTGATGGGTTACAGCGCGATGCTCAAGGCCGCCAAGGACAACAAGGAAGTGGTGAGCATTTATCGCAGCACCATCGGCAAGGAACTGGCGCAGCGGTTGTTTCTGCATCTGGCCGAGTAATTCCTCAGGCCAGGGGAAAGGCAGATGCCTGGGCGTGCGATTTTTTTAGGATTCGTCACGCAAGGGATTTATCATCCGCAGCAATTCGGCGGTCGAGTGAGGTTTCCAGCACTCGACCTGCGACTGCGCAGAGAAGTCTGCCGGGGGACGCGACCAAGGGTTAATGGTCGTTTGTCCTCGTTGAGACTAGACTGCGCCGCGAGTTTCGATCCTTCATGCCGCCCGCGGCGGCATGATTCAGCCAGAGGCACCAGAGTGGTGTCTCGGCCAGTTCTGAGGAGTACGCATGGCTGTCTACAACTACGACGTGGTAGTGCTGGGTTCGGGCCCGGCGGGTGAAGGCGCGGCGATGAACGCTGCCAAGGCCGGGCGCAAGGTCGCAATGGTCGACAGCCGCCGGCAGGTCGGCGGCAACTGCACCCACCTGGGCACGATCCCGTCGAAGGCCCTGCGTCACTCGGTCAAACAGATCATCCAGTTCAACACCAACCCGATGTTCCGCGCCATCGGTGAGCCACGCTGGTTTTCCTTCCCGGACGTTCTCAAGAACGCCGAGAGGGTCATCAGCAAGCAAGTGGCGTCGCGCACCGGTTACTACGCCCGCAACCGTGTCGACGTGTTCTTCGGCACCGGCAGCTTTGCCGACGAGCGCAGCATCGACGTGGTCTGCAACACCGGAATCGTGGAAAAGCTGGTCGCCAATCAGATCATCATCGCCACAGGCTCGCGGCCTTATCGCCCGGCAGATATCGATTTTTCCCACAAGCGCATCTACGACAGCGACACCATCCTCAGCCTCGGTCACACACCACGCAAACTGATCATCTACGGCGCAGGGGTCATCGGCTGCGAATACGCGTCGATTTTCAGCGGTCTCGGCGTCGAGATCGAACTGATCGACAACCGTGACCAGTTGCTGAGCTTCCTCGACTCGGAAATCTCGCGGGGCCTGAGCTATCACTTCAGCAACAACAACGTGATGGTTCGCCACAACGAAGAATACGAGCGCGTAGAAGGGCTGGACAACGGCGTGATTCTGCACCTCAAGTCCGGCAAGAAGGTCAAGGCCGACGCTTTGCTGTGGTGTAACGGCCGTACCGGCAACACCGACAAGCTGGGTCTGGAGAACGTCGGCATCAAGGCCAACGGTCGTGGACAGATCGATGTCGACGAAGCCTACCGCACCAGCCAGCCGAACATTTATGGCGCCGGCGATGTGATTGGCTGGCCGAGTCTGGCCAGCGCAGCTTATGACCAGGGTCGTTCGGCGTCGGGCAGCGCGGTCGACAACGGCGCGTGGCGCTTCGTCAACGATGTGCCGACCGGGATCTACACCATTCCCGAGATCAGCTCCATCGGTCAGAACGAACACGACCTCACCATCGCAAAAGTGCCGTACGAAGTGGGCAAGGCGTTTTTCAAGAGCATGGCCCGCGCGCAGATTTCCCACGAGCCGGTCGGCATGTTGAAAATCCTGTTCCACCGGGAAACCCTTCAGATCCTGGGCGTGCACTGCTTTGGCGACCAGGCATCGGAGATTGTGCACATCGGTCAGGCGATCATGAATCAGCCGGGCGAGGCGAACACCCTCAAGTACTTCGTCAACACCACGTTCAACTACCCGACCATGGCCGAGGCTTATCGGGTAGCGGCGTACGACGGCCTTAACCGGCTTTTTTGAGCGGCTCCGGCCGGTGGCCTGAGCCGGCCGGGGAGACCGATTTCAGTACTTCCCAAGGGTGGCGCTGGCCAAACCGGGAAAGTCTGTAATCAGGCTGTCAACGCCGAAGTCAGCGAGCCTGCGCATGAGCGCGGGCTCATTGACTGTCCAGACAGACACGTGCAGGCCCTGATTCTGTGCTTTCTTCAGGCGCTCCGGCGTGCACAGCGTCCAGTTCAGCGCCAGTATTTCGCAGCCATAGCCCTGAGCCACTTTGAGTGGATCAAGCCAGGCGTATTCCGCCACCAGCCCGCGTGAGATGTCCGGCGTCAGCTCCAAAGCTGCGCGCAGCACTTCCCGGGAACTCGATGTGATCGTCACTTTATCCAGCAGTCCGTGGCGCTGAGCCAGTTCACGAATGGCCAGCACGGTGGTTGCCGCACGGGTGCGCGACGCGCTTTTGACTTCCAGCTGCCAGTGGTCGAAGGGGCACTGTTCGAACAGTTCTTCCAGACGAGGAATGGGGCAGGGCTGCACCCAGCCCGGTCCGCCCTTGCGCGCGTCGTAGGTGACCAGATCGGCGGCATCGTGTTCGACGACCTTGCCGCGCCGGTCGGTGGTGCGCTTGAGCGTCGGGTCGTGGATCACCATCAGCTCGCCGTCGCGGGACAGATGCAGGTCCAGTTCGCAGCGTTTGACGCCGTGTTTGAGGCATTCCTGAAAGCTGGTGAGGGTGTTTTCCGGTGCTTCGCCCTTGGCGCCGCGGTGGCCGTAAATAATGGTCACAATCACTCCTTGGTACGCATAGCGCTGGAATAAGTCGAGCTGGAATCAGTTGGGCTTGACGTCTGGGTCACTTTGCTCACGGGCCAGGCGTCGCTGCGCGGCTTGTCGTTGCAGGATGTGTCGGGCAAGCAATTGGCGCTGGGCATCGGTGAGGTCGATCCACTCGCTGCCGACGTCAAAATCGCCGATGGCCAACGCATCGCAATGTGTCACCCGGGCGCGCAGCATCATCCCCGAAGCCTGGGGCATCAGCACCATTTTCACCGACAGCAAGGTGCCGGGCGGGAAGGGTTGAGGGGTCACGAATTGCAGACCGCCCTCGGACATGATCACGCGCTGGGGGGCGCCCAGCTTGCCCAATGCGGTGTGCGCAACCACTTGACCGAGCAGGTCGATGCGTTTGCTCATGGCCCGAAGGAAGCTGTTGGTGGTGCGGTCGCGATCATCCAGCTGACGCAGCAGGTGCTGGGATTCGAACTCGGCGACGTGCAATTCGCTCAGCAGATCGAACAGCGTGGAAGTGTCGTGATGGCCAGGTTCATCTCCCGTCTCTGGGCCGGCGATGCGGTTAATTTCCAGTGCGACGCTGTCCTCGATACGGTAGTATTCGCGGCGTTCTTCTTCATCTAGTGTCGGCATGGCGAACCCATGGTAGCGGCGATTGTCAGAGTGATTGCTCAAAATCATGGCTCGGCTTTTCGAGCATGATTCGGCGGTGATTCGAGTGTAAAGCCGCTGGCCCAGGCCCGCCACAAGGACGTTCCCATTCCTTCGAACAAGCCCCTAAATGTTCAGACCTCTTTTTGTATTTATCGGTACGCGCTACACCCGTGCCAAACGTCGTAATCATTTTGTCTCTTTCATTTCCCTGACGTCGATGATCGGCCTCGCCCTGGGCGTGGTGGTGATGATCGTCGTGCTCTCGGTCATGAACGGCTTCGACCACGAGATGCGCACCCGCGTGCTGGGCATGGTGCCCCACGCGACCATCGAGTCCGGCGAGCCGATCAATGACTGGCAGGCCCTGGCCGCCCGCGTCAAACAGAATAAACAGGTCGAAGCCGTTGCGCCGTTTACCCAGATGCAAGGCCTGCTGACCAACAACGGCAACGTGCAGAAGATCCTGCTCAACGCCATCGACCCGGCGCAGGAGCGCAAGGTGTCGATCATCGACGGCTTCATGAAGCAGGGCAGCCTCGACGATCTGGTCGCGGGCGGCTTCGGCGTGGTAATCGGCGACAAGGCCGCGACCAAGCTCGGAGTCGGCATGGGCGACAAAGTCACCTTCGTGTCACCCGAAGTGACCGTGACCCCGGCCGGCATGTTCCCGCGCATGAAGCGCTTCACCGTGGTCGGCATCTTTCATGTCGGCGCCGGCGAGCTGGACGGCTACCTGGGCGTTACCAACCTGCAGGATCTGGCGCGGCTGCACCGCTGGAAGCCGGATCAGGTGCAGGGCTTGCGCCTGAAGTTCACCGACCTGTTCAAGGCGCCGCGCACGGCGTACGACATCGCCCAGAATCTCGGCGAGCATCAGTATTACTCCCGTGACTGGACCCGCACCCACGGCAACCTGTATCAGGCGATCGGCATGGAGAAATCCATTATCGGCCTGCTGCTGTTGCTGATCGTGGCGGTGGCGGCGTTCAACATCATTTCCACGCTGGTCATGGTGGTGAACGACAAGCGCGGCGACATCGCCATTTTGCGCACCCTGGGTGCCACCCCGGGCCAGATCATGGCGATCTTCATGGTCCAGGGCACGGTTATCGGCGTGGTCGGAACATTGATCGGCGCCGGTGTCGGCATTCTTGCGGCGCTCAACGTCAGTTCGGCGATCTCGGCGCTGGAAGGCCTGATCGGTCACAAGTTTCTCAATGCGGATGTCTACTTCATCGACTATCTGCCTTCGCAATTGATGGCCCAGGACGTGCTGCTGGTATGCGGCGCGGCGCTGGTCCTGAGTTTCCTCGCCACCCTGTATCCAGCCTGGCGTGCTGCGCGCACCCAGCCGGCGGAGGCGCTACGTTATGAGTGAGTCGGGCATGAGTGATAAAGCTGTACTGAGCTGCCGCAACCTGGGCAAGTCCTACGAGGAAGGTCCGGAATCGGTGGTCGTCCTGTCGGGACTGCAACTGGAGTTGCACCCGGGCGAACGCGTGGCGATCGTCGGCAGTTCGGGGTCGGGCAAAAGTACCTTGCTCAACTTGCTCGGCGGCCTCGACACGCCGACCGAAGGCAGCGTCTGGCTGGCGGGCGAAGAGCTGTCGGCGCTGAACGAGAAGGCCCGCGGCCTGCTGCGCAATCGCGCCCTTGGCTTCGTCTATCAGTTCCACCACTTGCTGGCCGAGTTCACTGCGCTGGAAAACGTCTGCATGCCGCTGCTGATCGGCAAGACGCCGATTCCGGAAGCGCGTCAGCGCGCAACCGCCCTGCTGGAGCGGGTAGGGCTCAAACATCGACTGGCGCACAAGCCATCGGAGTTGTCGGGTGGCGAACGCCAACGGGTGGCGATTGCCCGCGCGCTGGTCAACCAGCCGGGTCTGGTCATGCTCGACGAGCCCACCGGCAACCTCGATTCGCATACCGCCCAAGGGATTCAGGACCTGATGCTGGAACTCAGCACGTCGTCGCGCACCGCGTTTCTGGTGGTGACCCACGACATGACGCTGGCCCGGCAGATGGACCGCGTGTGGCGTCTTGAAGAAGGCCGTCTGGTCGAAGCCTGACCCGCACAACCGGTGCCTTTCGGGCATCGGCTTTTTACTTTCAGCTGCTTAGTTACGGTGCTCCACGAATGTTCAGACCGTTATCCATCTTTATCGGTACGCGCTACACGCGGGCCAAGCGTCGCAACCACTTCATCTCGTTCATTTCCATGACCTCGATGATCGGGCTGGCGCTGGGCGTGCTGGCGATGATCGTGGTGCTGTCCGTGATGAACGGTTTCCAGCAGGAAATGAGCTCGCGGATCCTCGGCATGGTTCCCCATGCGGTGATCTCCGGGGTGAAGCCGCTGGACGATTGGCAGCCGGCTGCCAAGGCATCGCTCAAGGATCCGCAAGTCACCGCCGCCGTGCCGTTCACTGAAATGGACGGCATGCTGTCGTACAAGGGGTCGATGCAGCCGATTCAAATCAACGGCGTCGATCCGGCGCTGGAATCCAAGGTCTCCATCGTGACCCAGCACATCGTGCAGGGCCGGTTGCAGGACTTGAAGGCGGGCGAGTTTGGTGTGGTGATCGGCGAAATCACCGCCCGGCGCTTTCGCCTGAACGTCGGCGACAAACTGACGCTGATCGTTCCGGAAATCAGCAGCGCCCCAGGTGGCATCACCCCGCGTTTGCAGCGTTTGACGGTGGTGGGCGTGTTCAAGGTCGGCGCTGAACTGGACGGTTCCATGGCGCTGGTGAACGTCGCGGATGCTGCGGTGATCCAGCGCTGGCAGCCCAATCAGGTGCAGGGCGTGCGCCTGGCGCTGACGGATCTTTACGCCGCGCCCCAGGTGTCCACGGCCATTGCCGCCGGACTCGGAGCGGACTACAAAGCGGATGACTGGACCCACAGTCAGGGCAGCCTGTTCAGCGCCATGAAGATGGAAAAGACCATGATCGGCCTGTTGCTGCTGATGATCGTTGCCGTGGCGGCCTTCAACATCATCGCCACGCTGATCATGGTCGTGAACGACAAGGGCGCCGACATCGCGATTCTGCGCACCATTGGCGCCACCCCCGGGCAGATCATGGCCATCTTCATGGTGCAGGGCACCGTCATCGGCATCGTCGGCACCGTCATCGGCGGTGTGCTGGGCGTGATCGCGGCGATCAACGTCAGTCAGATCGTCGGCTGGGTCGAGCGGGTGACAGGCCAGCACATCTTCACCTCGGACGTGTACTTCATAAGCAACCTTCCGTCGAAGCTCGAAGGCAGCGATGTGGCGCTGATCTGCAGTGCCGGCTTCATCCTCAGCTTTCTGGCGACGATCTACCCGGCCTATCGCGCCGCGCAGATTCAGCCGGCCCACGCCCTGCGCTACGAGTAGGAGAGGGATCAGGGGCTGACCCGCGGCGGGGAGCAATGACGCCACGGGTCTGGCGTCCGCGTGCAATATTCCCGGGCATGGCCAGGGGGCACGGTCGGTAAGTTGGCGATCAGTCAGTAAACGCTGAAAACCCGGGCCGAACCCGATAAACTTCGCGGCCTTGGTTTTTACAGCCGCTTTATTCAGGTTCAGGTCCCGCCATGCATCCCGCAGCCGAACACTCGCCGCTGGGCAAGTCCAGCGAATACATCGCCACGTACACCCCGTCTCTGCTGTTCCCGATTCCGCGCGCTGCCAAGTGGGCGGAGCTGGGCCTGACCGCCGAGACGCTGCCTTATCGGGGTGTCGATTTCTGGAATTGTTTTGAGCTGTCCTGGCTGCTGCCGTCGGGCAAGCCGGTGGTGGCCATCGGTGAGTTCAGCATTCCGGCGGACTCGGCCAATATCATCGAATCCAAGTCGTTCAAGCTGTACCTGAACTCGCTCAACCAGACTGCGTTCGCGTCTGAAGCCGAGCTGATCGCCACGTTGCAGAAAGACCTCTCGGCGGCCGCAGGCAAGCCGGTTGGCGTCCGCGTTCGCAGTCTGAAGGACATCGAGGCCGAGGGTATCGTCGCGGTGCCGGGTGTGTGTGTCGATGACCTGGACGTGAGCATTTCAAGCTACGACCGCCCTCAACCCGAGCTGCTGCGCTGCGATGAGTCGCAAGTGGTGGACGACGCGCTGCACAGTCATCTGCTCAAATCCAACTGCCCGGTGACGAGCCAGCCAGACTGGGGCAGCGTCGCGGTGGAGTACCGTGGCGCGGCGCTGGATCACGCAAGTTTTCTGGCGTACATCGTCAGCTTCCGCCAGCATTCGGATTTCCACGAGCAGTGTGTGGAACGCATCTTCATGGACCTGAAGCGCTTGCTGAAGCCAGAGAAGCTGACGGTGTATGCGCGTTACGTGCGCCGCGGCGGGCTGGACATCAATCCGTACCGCAGCACGGAAACACTGACGCTGGAGAACGGGCGTCTCGCGCGGCAGTAACCTCTCGACCACTTTCTGCACGTTAACGCACTGTGGGAGTGACCGGGGTGGAACGCCATCCCCTTCACTCCCACTGAAGGGGACGGGATGATTCAGATCCCCATGCTGCCCAGGGTTACCAACACATTGCGCAGCGTGCCAGCGATGGTCGGGTGATCGACTTCAAACCGCTCGACCGCCAGGTTGACGCCATCGGCAATGCTCGGGTCCTGGGAGACGGTTTCGAGTTCGATCTGCGCCTGGATCTGCTCCATGACCTCAGTCAGGTTCCCGCGCTCTTCCAGCGTCAGCTGCGGATTTTGCTCAAGCTGCTCGCGCAACGTGTTGAGTTGTAGTTGCAAGTCACTGACGGACATGGGGTCTTCCTTAATGTGATGGGTCTCACGATGGACCGCAATGCGCAGGCAAAGGTCCTTACCGCTCTAGACTAATCCACTCCCGGCCGCCGTGCATGACCGCTGTCAGCTCAAGGCTTTTCCGACTTCTGCCGGCGCAGCGTGATATCCGCCAGGCAGGACTCCAATTCCCCCAAGTGATCGATGACCGAATGCGCGCCGGCGGCATACAGCTCAAGGGTGGCGCGGCCGCGACGGCGCTCGCGATCCAGGTCGCTCAGCGCTTCCCATTGCTCGGGTGACAAACCGCACAGCGGCCCGCAGGACGCGAGCCCGACCGTCCACAGCCCTGCGTTGATTCCGGCCATGAGCAGACGCGGATCACCGCTCACCATCACGCAGCCGTCCAGTTGCATGACGCCAAGGATCATCAGCGCATGCCAGCACGCATCAGGTGCTGGCCAGCGGTGGGTTGGCGGGGGCGTGGGCAAAATCAGGTTGCTCAGTGGCGCAGCCAGTTGATCGGTAACCGGGGAGGGGTACTCATCGATCCAGGCGCAGGGAATGCCGTGCTGCTTGAGGTACTTCAGTGCGTTGATCGCCCCGGGCGCCGGTGCTGCAAAGGATTGGACGTCATGGGAGGCGAGGGACTTGCCATCGGCGGCAAGCAGCGTGCGTGTCTGGGCGCCGAAGTCGACGAGGCATCCGCTGAGTCCGAACAACACAGCGGTGAACGGCGGAACAGCGACGGCAACCGGGGCGAGCATGGCATTCCCTCTCAAAGCCGTAGACGCTAAGGGATTGCCATGACAAATCGATGACTGAACGATGACAGTGACTCGGGATGTTTATTGCCCTACAAAACCCTGACCATTTCAGCGACGTAAATAGTCACAGAAGGCTTTATACTCTCGCCTTTGGTTTGGGGCGTAGCGCCCGCTTCATTACTTTGACTGGGAGTCTCAGCTATGCCCGAGAACGGTGCTGGCTTTATTAATCGTCTGGTTCGAACGTGCGTCTGGGCCAGCCTGGCCGTGGCGCCGATGGCTGCAAACGCGGCAGACGAAGATCCGTGGGAAGGCGTCAACCGTGCGATTTTCCGTTTCAACGACACCGTCGACACCTATGCGCTGAAACCCATCGCCCAAGGCTATGAGTTCATCACGCCGCAGTTCCTCGAAGACGGCATTCACAACATGTTCAAGAACGTCGGCGAAGTGACCAACTTTGCCAACGACGTGCTCCAGGCCAAGCCTGAGGCCGCTGGCGTCGACACCGCGCGCCTGATCTTCAACACCACGTTCGGTCTGCTCGGCTTCTTCGACGTCGGCACCAAGATGGGCCTGCAGCGCAACGACGAAGACTTCGGTCAGACCCTCGGTCACTGGGGTGTTGCCAGCGGTCCGTTCGTGATGCTGCCGCTGTTCGGTCCCAGCACCGTGCGTGACGCATTCGCCAAATACCCTGACACCTACACCCAGCCTTGGCGGTACATTGATCACGTGCCGACGCGCAACACCGCGCTGGGCGTGAGTCTGGTCGATACCCGCGCCAGCCTGCTGTCGGCTGAAAAGCTGATCAATGGCGACAAGTACATCTTCATCCGCAACGCTTACCTGCAGAACCGTGAGTTCAAGGTCAAAGACGGCAAGGTCGTCGACGACTTCTGATTCAGCCGGTCCGCAAAACGATGCAAAAAAAGGCGACCTGAGGGTCGCCTTTTTATTTTCGCTATTTTTCGAAAATGTGACGGAGTTCCGGGCTGCCGTCACTTGATCTTCAAGATCGTCAGGCCCAGTCTCTGATCGCCGCCGTCGATGTCGGCAATCCACACCACCTCGGTGTCGGCCTCCAGGCCCTTGAGCGCAGCATGCTCGGAATCGATGCTCACGCTGATCTTGTCACCCACCTGAAACGAGCGCGGCGCCTGTATCTGCATGCCGGAGCTGGATAAATCCACGCACACCGCCGGGATAATCTGGCCGGCGTAGATCAGACTGATGTCCGCATCGACCCGCATGCGAATGTAATCCCGTTTTTCTTCGTAATCGCGATCGAGCTGACCCATGGCACATCCTTTGTTTTGATTGCTGATTTAACGGTTCTTATAACTCCGGGTGATTTGCGATGTAAAGACGCCGCTCGGCAGCGGGGCCACGCTTGAAACGCCAGGCGGATGGGAGTACCGTCTGCGCCTTGAAGGGCAGCTCTGTCATGTGAAGCGTTTGACCAAAAGTCCGCTACCTGAGCCAGAGAGGCTAGAAGCGAATCCAGTACGCGGGCTGACTGCAACCAGCCGCCTACGCCAACCTAATCTGGCGCCGTTTGCCCACATGCAAAAAACCAGTGCCACGCTGCTGATCATCGATGACGACGAAGTAGTGCGCGCGAGTCTCGCGGCCTATTTGGAAGACAGCGGTTTCAGCGTTCTGCAAGCCGGTAATGGCCTGCAGGGTCTCCAGACCTTCGAGCAGGAAAAGCCCGATCTGCTGATCTGCGATCTGCGCATGCCGCAGGTGGGCGGTCTCGAGCTGATTCGTCAGGTCACCAGCCTTGCGCCGGAAACCCCGGTCATCGTGGTGTCCGGCGCAGGCGTGATGAGTGATGCCGTCGAAGCCCTGCGCCTTGGCGCGGCCGACTACCTGATCAAACCCCTCGAAGACCTCGCAGTGCTTGAGCACTCGGTCCGACGCGCGCTGGATCGCGCACGCCTGCTCCACGAAAACCAGGAATACCGCCAGAAGCTGGAGACCGCCAACCGCGAGCTCGAGGCCAGCCTGCATTTGCTGCAGGAAGACCAGGACGCGGGGCGTCAGGTGCAGATGAACATGCTGCCTACCAGCCCTTGGGCCATTGATGCGTTCGAATTCGAACATGAGATCATCCCGTCGCTGTACCTGTCGGGGGATTTCGTTGACTATTTCCGGGTCGATGAGCGCCGTGTTGCGTTCTACCTGGCGGACGTGTCCGGCCATGGCGCGTCGTCTGCGTTCATCACCGTGCTGTTGAAATTCATGACCACGCGTCTGCTGTTCGAATCAAAGCGCGGCGGCAGTCTGCCGGAGTTCAAGCCGTCAGACGTGCTGGGCCATATCAATCGCGGACTGATCAGCTGCAAGCTGGGCAAGCACGTGACGATGGTGGGCGGCGTGATCGACGAAGACACCGGGCAGTTGACCTACAGCGTCGGCGGCCATTTGCCGCTGCCGGTGTTCTACACCCCGGGTGAAACCCATTACCTGGAAGGCCGTGGTCTGCCCGTCGGGCTGTTCAACGAAGCGACTTACACGGATCACGTCATCGATCTGCCGGAGTCGTTTAGTCTGACGCTGCTGTCCGACGGCATTCTGGACCTTCTGCCAGGTGATACACTCAAAGAGAAAGAAGCCAACTTGCCCGAACTGGTCAAGGCGGCGGGGGGCAGCCTGGATGGTCTGCGCCAAACGTTTGGATTGGCCACGCTAGGGGAGATGCCGGATGATATCGCCTTGTTAGTGTTGAGCAGGAACCTTTAATGAGTACCGGTAGAATCCAGTTCGCCGAGCAAGACGGCACATTCGTCCTCAAGTTTGTGGGCGAAGTGCGTCTGACACTGTGCTCGGCGTTGGATGCGACAATTGAACGGATCTTCACCTCGATGAACTTCTCGACGGTGGTCATTGATCTGACCGAAACCCGCAGCATCGACAGCACGACCCTCGGTCTGCTGGCCAAGTTATCGATCCTCTCGCGCCAGAAGGCCGGGTTGTTGCCGACGGTCGTCACCACCCACGAAGACATCACGCGCCTGTTGCAGTCGATGGGCTTCGATCAGGTGTTCAACATTGTCGGTCGGCCGATTCCGCGTCCTGAAGCGCTGAGCGATCTGCCGAGCCAGGATCAGTGCGAAGACGTGGTCAAGGCGAAGGTGCTGGAGGCCCACAAGATCCTCATGGGCTTGAACGATTCGAACCGCGAAGCCTTCCGCGATCTGGTCAACGCACTCGAACACCAGTAACACGCCTCGGTCCTGAACCGAGGCATTAAAAAAGGGCGGCACCTGTGAGGGTGCCGCCCTTTTTACATGCCTGACGCTTTACGCTTTGGCCGACAGCATTTTTTCCAGTGCCACTTGGTCACGGGCGAACTGACGAATGCCTTCGGCCAGTTTCTCGGTGGCCATGGCGTCTTCGTTGGAAGCCCAGCGGAACTGGCTTTCGTTGAGGGTCACGCACGGCTCGCCACCATTGCCCGGCTTGAGTTTCTGCGCCAGCGTGCCGTTGTCTTCTGCCAGTTTCTGCAGCAGGTCAGGGCTGATGGTCAGACGGTCGCAGCCGGCCAGTTCTTCGATCTGGCTGAGGTTGCGGAAGCTGGCGCCCATGACCACGGTCTTGTAATCATTGGCCTTGTAGTAGTTGTAGATGCGGGTCACCGACTGCACGCCCGGGTCTTCTGCACCGACGTAGTCTTTGCCTTCGGCTTTCTTGTACCAGTCGTAGATGCGACCTACGAATGGCGAGATCAGGAACACGCCGGCGTCGGCACAGGCCTGGGCCTGGGCGAAGGAGAACAGCAGGGTCAGGTTGCACTGGATGCCTTTCTTCTCCAGCACTTCAGCGGCCTTGATGCCTTCCCAGGTTGACGCCAGCTTGATCAGGATGCGGTCGCGACCGATGCCGAAATCTTCGTACAGACCGACGATGCGGTCGGCGCGTTCGATGCAGGCCTGGGTGTCGAACGACAGGCGTGCGTCCACTTCGGTGGAGACGCGGCCCGGGACCACTTTCAGGATCTCGCGGCCAATGGCGACGGCGAAACGGTCGCTGGCGACGTTGATGTCGTTGTTGCTGCCGGTGAACGCCTCTTTCAACCGATCGCTGTTGCTGTCGCTGGAAGCGGCCTTGAGCAAGAGGGAAGGGTTGGTGGTGGCGTCGACGGGTTTGAGTTTTTCGATGGCAGCGAAGTCGCCGGTGTCGGCAACGACGGTGGTGAATTGCTTGAGTTGTTCCAGCTTGGAAGTCATGAGCGTGCTCTGTCCTGTGGTTGTGCTGACATTACCCGAGCGCCGCCGGTCACTCAAGGGCGTAAACCGCGACAGACACGCCGGTTTAGACGCCTGCGTTTGCGCAAACGCCGTGCCTGCGCGTCAGCCATGATCCGGGCGGTGCGAGCTTTTTAAAAGGGCAGCGCGGGGTCATGGTCTGTCGGTTCCCGAGGAGGGCGGATACTCGATCCAGACTGGTTGGAGCCCGGACCGCCCGGGATGTTCCCGGCGCCCGGCATCTTATCCGCTGACGGTCGGGGGCCGAGCGAGGGAGAGGGCGCTGAAGCGGCTTGTGCTTCTGAACCCGCACCGTCTGAATCAGCGGGCGGGCGTGTCGCCGCAGTCGCTGTCCACCGATTTGATCAGCGTGGTGCGGTCGAAGACCTCCAGATGCACCTGACACGTGGCATCAGCCGGCAGCGTCAGGCTCACGCTGTTTGCCGCGACGCCGTTCTGCAGGTCGCCCTGCTGGTTGATGGCCGAGGTGCCTTGGGCGCTGTTCTGCCTGACGGTCATTCGGTATTGCAGCGTCAGCGGGGCAGGATTCTCGAGGTGCGGGCGGATCACCACCGTCGAGCCGCTGCGCTGGGCATCAACCGTCACCACCAGCTGCGTGAAATCCATCATCAAGGTCACCGTTGGGTCGCGCTGGCGTTCATGTTGTCGCCGAACTGCTTGATGGAGACGGCGCCGCCCGATCCGGCCTGGGTAACGCTGGCCTGGTTGGCCTGACCGTACTGCCCGACGAAGGCCTGATTGTAGGCGCCGGTCTGCACCACGCTCGCGGCGTTGTCGGTGCCGTTCTGCATCACGCCGGTCTGGTTGTAGTTGCCCGACTGGCTGACCTGCGCGGTGTTCGCCGTGCCGTACTGCTGGGCGGTGAGCGCGTTGTTGACGCCGCTCTGGTTGACCACCGCCTGGTTGCGACTGCCGGTCTGGCTCACGGCCTGATTCTGTCGGGCCCCGCTTTGATCGACGCGCGCAGTGTTATAGGCGCCGATCTGCAAGATGGTGGCGACGCTGTTGCCGACGGTGATGTCCGCGTAGCGTGCTTCGCGCACCAGATCCTGCGCCTGGGCGAGCGTGCCGGTGAGCAGCAGTGCCGCTGCGACCCAGCCGAATCCTTTAGCGTTGCGTTCCATTTTTCTCTCCTGTGGCAACGATGTCCTTGTCCGCGTCAGCCAGCGGCAAGGTGGTCATCTGTTCGTCGTAGCTCTGCAGGTAACTCTGCAGCAGCGGTTTGTTCAGGTCAGTGGGATTTTTCAGGTTCCAGCTACCGTCCCGCGCACCTTGGGCAATCATGTGGATCAGCGCCGTCTCGATGGCTTCGCGCACGCATTGCTGCACGGGCTCGTTGCGTGACACGCCGGTCTCCACCTCCAGCAGGTGCTTGAGGGAGACGAAACGGAAGATGCCGAAATCGACCTGGATCGAGAATATGGTCTTGGTGGTGGTGATGCTCTGGATGATGTCACCGGTGCGGATGTCCACCGCCCTCAGGTTAACGGTCACCTGATCCTGACGGTAAAGCTCCGAGGGCCCGACACCCAGATAGCGAACGCCGATGCCGCCGGTGCGCACATTGCTTTCGTAGGCGACGATGGCGCCTTCGATGATCATGTTCGCGGGTCGCAGCGCAGGCAGTTGCACCTGGGCCTGGTCCTGGGGCTGCTCCAGGGCGCGGATGATTTTGCGCTCGGTCAGCAGGTCCTGAAGGTTTTCGCGTTCCACCGGCTTGAACCAGCGTGAGTCCCGCAGGGCGCTGATCAGCAGCGACGCGGCGCCCTGGGTCACCGAGGTGGAAAACGAGCTGTCGGGGGACGGTTTGTATTGCCCGGTCTGGTCGCGCAGGCCGTACACCGCAACGCTGATGGGGCCAGCGGGCGGCGGCAGGTGAGTCAGGTCACGCAGGCTCTGGGTCGCAGGCGACAGCGTGGCCGGGGAAATGGTCGCGGCAGGGCGGGACGTGGTGCAGCCGGCAATCAGCATGACGGCGGTGACGATCAACATGAGGGGGCGGACGCGCATTCTTTTTCTTCCCGCAAGAAAACCCCGCCAGAACCTGGCGGGGTACACCATCTTAGTGTTGGTAGATCGTTGCCACGTTGCCGCTGCCGCCGGTCTGGCTGACGTTGGCGACCATGTTGTTGCCGGACTGAGTCAGGCGAACGGCGTTGGTGGAGAGGTAAGTGCCGGTGCCGGTCTGGCTCACAGCCGCGCGGTTGTTGTTGCCGGTCTGCAGCAGCGTATCTTCGTTGTTAAGGCCGGTCTGGGTGCTGGACGCGTAGTTGTTGTTGCCGTTCTGCTGGACGTCGGCGTTCAGCAGAGAGCCGTTCTGCGAAACGGAAAGCGTGTTGAAATCGCCGCGCTGTTGAGCCTTGGCGGTGGTGACGAGGGTGTCGTTCTGCTGGATCGAGCCGACGTTGTAGTTGCCGTTCTGTTGCAGAGTGGCGGACACCTGCTGGGCGTTATGCTGTTGCGAAACAATCCCGGTATTGCTGTTGCCCGCCTGGGTGACGCTGCTGGTGACGGTGTTGTTATTTCTCTCTTGCGAAACAGTCGCCAGGTTGTAGCTGCCGGCTTGGGAGACAGTCGTGCCGACGCGCGTGCTATTGCCGATCTGCGAAGTGCTGGCGGTGTTGTTGTTACCGCCGCCCTGGGTGATGGAGGCGCTGGTGCTGTGGTTGCTCTGTTGATCAATGCTGGCTTTGCTGTAGCCGCCGGACTGATCCAGGCTGGCGATCTGCGGCTGAGGGCCGCCGCCGTTCTGAGTGATGGAGCCGGTATTGTTGTTACCGGCCTGTTTGGCGCTGCTGAGGTTGTAGTAGCCGGTCTGATTGATCGTCAGGTTGCTGTAAGTGGCCGTCTGGTTGATAGCGCCTGCGGTGTTACGGCCGCCGTTCTGATTAACGGTGACAGTGGACTGGGTGGCGCCGCGTTGCTCGACGTTCAGTCCGTTGTCAGAACCTGCCTGGGTGGTGTTGACGGTGCTGGAGTCGGCCATGGCCGCACCGGAGACAGCAAACAGGATGGCCAGAGACAGTAAGGATTTGCGTGCTTGCATGGTGATCTTCCTTATTCAGTAGGGTAGTGGGGTGGTGCGGGGTAGCGGGTGCGACGGGTGTTACGGTTGATTCACTTGAAACTGGGTGGTCTGGCCGGTGTTCTTGTCGGTGGTGACGATCTGCAGCAGGCCGCCTTGCAGGTTGGTGATTGCGATGCGGAAGTCAGTGGTTTCGACGGTGCCCGGCACCAGTTGGCCGTTGGTACCGACGATGCTGGACGTGACCGCCGACGACACCCGGCTGAGGATGGCGCTCTGCAACATGCTGTTGAACTGGGTCAGCGCGGTCTGCCCGGCGTAGGCGCCGGACGATGAAGACTTTTCGACGTAATGGTTTTGCGCCTGCGCCTGATTGAGCAGCACCGGGCCGTTCAACGGATTGCCGCCAAATGACGGGTTGTTCGGGACATACGCCAGTTCGCTGGCCTGGACGCCTGACCCCATGCCGGCCATCAAGGCGAGGCTGGCAATAACCACCAAACTGCGGTTAATAGTGAGTGCTTTCATAGCTCGTCTCGTCCCATGTCCGGGTCGCCAAAGAATTGTGCCAATTGATAATCAAGGATGCCCTGATACACCTGACCGGCCGCGTCGGCGGCAATGGCCGGAATAAGCGTTCGATTGGGTGGCAGGAACATTTGAAATAACCGGCGATTGCCGTAATCCACGAATACCTGGCTGCCTAAACGCGCCGTGGGCCGCTCGGTAATAGTGACGGTGAATGTTTCCGCTTCATCTTTCTCACGCCAAGTGTTTGCGAAGCTGTCATAAAACGTTCGGCCTGCCAGCGTCATGGTCTGCCCGATCACAATACCGCCGACGTCACGATGGTTAAGCGTCCGGTGTTGTTCAACCGTCGCGGAAGTATTCACGCTGGGCTGAGCAAACGCCGTGGTGGCGGCGCACAGAGGCAGCAGCCATAGGCCGATGAACTTAAGGGTTGTCATGTTTGTACGTTCGTGTGTGCAGGTTGTTACTTGTTATATCTCAATAAAAATACTTTGCCAGTGGTGAGTTAAAATAAAGTTCATTTATTTTGTTGGCGTCAACTTCCTTTCTTATTTAAATACCCCTGTTTAAAGAGCAATGGATTAACCAGGTTGCGAATTAATGGCGTCAAAGAATCCACCGGGCGATGGCGTTAATAACGCCATCGTCTATGGGCGTGTAAAAAGCGTGTTTTAAAAGGCGGTTATTAGCGTGCTAATGTTTAGGAGGGTCGCTAAGTGTAGGACTGTGCGGTATCGATTAAGTTGTTATAAGTTCTGAACACTTGGGTCATTAATGTCAGGATGGAACCGGTTCTGCAGAGGGTGTCTTTTCAGCCGGATCGGCTTCAGCCTGGCGGGCGAGCTGTTAGAATGCGCGTCCTCCTTCGCCCGACCTGCTAATTGCGCCCATGTTGCCTATCACAGAACCCCGTACCGACCGCCTTCCGTCCGAGCCCTCACGGCGTTTTTCCGTGGCCCCGATGATGGACTGGACGGATCGTCACTGCCGTTTCTTCCTGCGTCTGCTGTCGAAAAATGCGCTGCTGTACACCGAAATGGTGACCACCGGCGCGTTGCTGCACGGCGATACCGAGCGCTTTTTGCGCCATGACGAAACGGAGCATCCGCTGGCCTTGCAATTAGGTGGCAGCAACCCGGCCGACCTTGCTGCCAGCGCGCGTCTGGCGCAGGCCGCGGGGTACGATGAGGTCAACCTCAACGTCGGTTGCCCGAGCGATCGCGTGCAGAACAACATGATCGGCGCGGTGTTGATGGGGCATCCGCAGTTGGTGGCCGATTGCGTCAAGGCCATGCGCGACGCCGTGACGATTCCGGTGACCGTCAAGCACCGCATCGGCATCAACGGCCGCGACAGTTACGAGCAGCTGTGCGAGTTCGTTGGCACCGTTCGCGACGCCGGCTGCACGAGCTTCACTGTGCATGCACGTATCGCCATTCTCGAGGGCCTGTCGCCCAAGGAAAACCGTGACATTCCGCCGCTGCGTTATGACATCGCCGCGCAGTTGAAGCAGGACTTCCCCGAACTGGAGATCATCCTCAACGGCGGCATCAAGACTCTGGAGCAGTGCCAGGCGCACCTGAACACCTTCGACGGCGTGATGCTTGGCCGCGAGGCGTATCACAATCCCTACCTGCTGGCCGGCGTGGACCGCGAACTGTTCGGCAGCGACGCCCCGCAGATCACCCGCGCCGAAGCCCTGGCGCTGATGCGCCCCTATGTGGAAGCGCACCTACGCGACGGCGGCTCCATGCACCACATCACCCGCCACGTGCTGGGCCTGGGCACCGGCTTCCCCGGCGCGCGCAAATTTCGGCAGATGCTCTCGGTGGACATTCACAAGACGGACGATCCGCTGGGGTTGCTGGATCGGGCGGGGGAGTTGCTGGAGGGGCGGTGAGTTCGGAGCGCCTACAGGCTCCCGGAGTCCGGATTGTCAGCGGTCACCAATTTGCGCGAGGCCGCTGTCTTGTATGAAAAATCCCGAGGATCTGCAGTCGGTCGCCGACAAGTCGGTACGGTATCAAATAGGACCAATTGGGTACCGCCCATTCCCGCGTATTCTTAACCCGACCCTCACGGCCCATACCGGGAAACAAAGCCAAGTTATCGACGCTCGCGAAAATGGCATCGGCGAAATCATCAGCGGCGTCCGGGTTCTCCAGCGCAATGTAATCGGCTTCATCCTTGAGATTCTTGAGGGCTTGTTCCAGCCACTCAACTCGCATCCCGACCCCAGCGCCGGGCGCGCATCGCCGCGACTTGCTGGTCGCTCGCGAATTTTCCTTCGTCTGCCTCAATCACCGCTTGCTCGATCTGAGTGGTCAGGGTCTTTTCGTGTTCGATGTAGTCACGAAGGACATCCATCGCCAGATAGCTTGCGCTCTGGCCATGGGCCTTTGCGAGGTCGGCGAGGGAGTTGGATAGGTCTTCCGGGAGGTTCAGCGATAGTCCGGTCATGGCAACCTCGACATTGAGTGGTGGGCCGTATGTTACACCGTCGTCCTGAATCGAGAACCGGCAGGTTGTCGCGAGGCGTGTACGACAGATCCAGGATTTACCGGTCCGGCGCTCCAACTTGCTGGCGAAGGCACTCGTCCAGGCATGAACGTGTGAGCTTACACAGCCGGTTCGCCAGCAAGCCGGCCCCTACAGACTCGAGTGTAGTGAAAGTCGGTGTGGTTAAGCACTCACCGTCGTCCCGCCCGCGTGCTCACATCCACCCACACCGCCAGCACCAGAATGCTGCCCTTGACGATCATCTGCCAGTAGCTGTCGACGTCGAGCATGGACATGCCGTTGTCGAGGCTGGTGATGACGAGGGCGCCGAGCAGGGCGCCGTAGACGGTGCCCGAGCCGCCGCGCATGGAGGTGCCGCCGATGAAGCAGGCGGCGATGGCGTCGAGTTCACCCATGTTACCCGCCGACGGCGAACCCGCAGCCAGGCGCGCGGTGTTGACCAGGCCGGCGAGGGCGCACATGACGCCCATGATGCCGAAGATCCACAATTTCACCGCCTGCACATTGATGCCGGAAAGCCGCGTGGCTTCCATGTTGCTGCCCACCGAGTAGATGCGCCGGCCGAACACGGTCTGGGTGGTGATGTAGCTGAACACGCCGAGCAGGACCAACAGCAGCAGGACCGGCACCGGAATCCCGTCGTAGCTGTTCAGCGTATAGACGAAGCCCGCCAGGACGGCGCCAATCGCCACGACCCGCACCACATCCCGAACCAGTGAATGGGCCGCCAGCCCGTGCAAAGCGCGGTTGCTGCGCTGACGCCAGGTCAGGAACAGCGTCAGCGCGAAGAGCAGCACGCCAAGCACGATCCCCACCAGCGGCGGCAGATACCCCTGGCCGATGTAGACCAGCTCCGGCGACACCGGCGCAATGGTGGTGCCGCCGGTGATCCCCAGCAGAATGCCGCGAAACGCGAGCATGCCGCCCAGGCCTACGATGAATGACGGGATGCGCAGGTACGCGGTCATGCAGCCGTTGGCCAGCCCGATCAACAGCCCGCAGCCGGCGACGATGCACAGGTTCAGCGGCAGCGGCAGGTGGTAGACCACGTCGAGAAGCGCCGCCACGCCGCCGAGCAGGCCGAGCAACGACCCCACCGACAGATCGATCTCACCGCTGATGATCACAAGCACCATGCCGCAGGCCAGAATCCCGGTGATCGACATCTGCCGCAGCAGATTGGACAGATTGCGCGGCGTCAGAAAGCCTCCGTCGGTCTCCCAGCTGAAGAACAGCCAGATGACCGCGATGGCGATCACCAGTGCGAGCATTTTGTAGCGGGTGAACAGTTGCTTGAGCTGATTCATTGACGCGCGTCTCCCACAGCACCTGGCCGGTCGTTATTGTTTTTGTTGTGCGCAGTGTCGCCGGACTGACTGAGTGCGGCCGCGAGCACCTGTTCCTGGGTCAGCCCTTCGTTGATGAAGTCCCCGCGCAGCTGGCCGTCGCCGATCACCAGCACCCGGTCGGAGACGCCGAGCACTTCGGCCAGCTCCGACGACACCATGATGATCGACACGCCGCTGGCCGCCAGCGCACCCATCAGTTTGTAGATTTCGTATTTGGCGCCGACGTCCACGCCGCGGGTGGGCTCGTCGAGAATCAGCACCCGCGGCTTCGTCAGCAGCATCTTCGCCAGCACGGCTTTTTGCTGATTGCCGCCGGACAGGCTGGTGATCGGCAGAAACGGGTTCGCGGTCTTCAGGTGCATGCGCGCGATTTCCTTGTCGATGCTGCCCAGCTCGGCTTCGGCGTCGATGCGCGTCAGGTGGGCGAAGCTGTCGAGCACGGCGAGGGTGATGTTCTGGCCCACGCCCAGGTCGGGAATGATGCCCTGGCGCTTGCGGTCCTCGGGGACCATGCACAGCCCCGCGCGGATGGATTTGAGCGGTGTGCGCGTGTCGATGGCTTTACCGTCCAGCCACACTTCGCCGATGTAGCGTCCCGGGTAAGCGCCGAACAGTGCCGAGACCAGTTCGGTGCGGCCGGCCCCGACCAGCCCGGCGATGCCGAGGATTTCTCCGCGCCTGAGCACGAAGGAGATGTCGTCCACGCGTTTGCGCTTCGGGTTGTCGACGTCGTAGCAGGTGACGTGGCGCGCCTCGAAAATCACCTCACCGACGCTGTGGGGTTCGGTGGGGTAGAGGTTGCTCATCTCGCGGCCGACCATCTGCGTGATGATGCTGGGAATGTCCATGTCCGCCATGGCCGTGGTCGCGATGTGTTTGCCGTCGCGGATCACCGAGATGGTGTCGCAGACGGCAGCGACTTCATCGAGCTTGTGGGAAATGTAGACGCAGGCGACGCCTTTGGCTTTGAGATCACGAATGATGTCGAGCAGGACGTCGATTTCCGAGCGGGTCAGGGCCGAAGAGGGTTCGTCGAGGATCAGCAGTCGCGCCTGCTTGTTCAGCGCCTTGGCGATCTCCACGAGTTGCTGATAGCCGCCGCCGTATTGCGAGACCGGCAGGGCGACGTTCATGTCCGGCACTTTCAGTTCGCGCATCAGGGCTTCGGCGCGGTGAATCATCGCCGGGTAATTCATCCGCCCGCCCGGCAGGGTCAGTTCATGGCCCATGAAGATGTTTTCCGCCACCGACAGGTCGGGGACGAGGGTGAGTTCCTGGTGAATGATGACGATCCCGGCGGCCTCGGTTTCGCTGATGGATTGCGCCTTCAGCGGCTGGCCGTCCCAGAGGATTTCACCCTCCCAGGTGCCGTGGGGATAGACCGCCGAGAGGACTTTCATCAGGGTCGATTTGCCGGCGCCGTTCTCGCCGCACAGGCCGACGCATTCGCCGGCCCGCACCTTGATGTCGATGCCATTGAGCGCCTTGACGCCGCCGAAGGATTTGACGATGCCGTTCATTTGCAGCAGATAGTCGGACATGGCGCGGTATTCCAGGACAGGCCGGAGTTCTTGTGCAGGAGCGCGGCGTGTCCCGCGACAGGCTTCGAATCAGTCGTAAATTCAGCAGACGCGTTGTGTCAGGCAAACCACAGTGTCAGGTTTTACGACGGGTTCCCCGCCGCTCGCGGGACAAGCCACGCTCCTACAGGTGTCGGTGCAGGGGTCACACTGCAGCTATGGCAACCTGCAAAAAGTGATCACTTCCCGGCGATCTGATCCTTGGTGTAAAACCCGTCCTTCTCCAGCAGATCGATGTTGTCCTTGGTCAGCGGCGTCGGGGTCAGGAGGATGGTGTCGACCTTCTTCGTGCCGTTGTCGTACTGCGAGCTGTACGTAGGCTTTTCATTGCGCGCCAGTTGCACGGACAGTTTTGCCGCTTCCGAGGCAATGAGTTTCAGCGGTTTGTAGACGGTCATGGTCTGGGTGCCGTCGATCACGCGCTTGACCGCTGCCAGGTCGGCGTCTTGCCCGGAGATGGGCACCTTGCCGGCCAGCTTCTGCGCGGCTAGGGCCTGAATCGCGCCGCCGGCGGTGGCGTCGTTTGAGGCGACGATGCCGTCGATCTTGTTGTTGTTTTTGGTCAGGGCGTTTTCGACGATGCTCAGGGCTTCGGTCGGGTTCCATTCCTTGACCCACTGCTGGCCGACAATCTTGATGTCGCCCTTGTCGATGGCTGGCTGCAGCACTTTCATCTGGCCTTCGCGCAGGACCTTGGCGTTGTTGTCGGTGGGTGCCCCGCCGAGCAGGAAGTAGTTGCCTTTCGGGGCTGCCTTGAGCGCGCCCGCCGCCTGCATTTCGCCGACTTTTTCGTTATCGAAGGAGATATAGGCGTCGATGTCGGCGTTGAGGATCAGCCGGTCGTAGGACACCACTTTGATGCCGGCCTTCTTGGCTTCAGCGACGGCGTTGGTCAGCACGGTGGCGTTGAACGGCACGATGACAATGACGTCGACGCCGCGGGAGATCAGGTTTTCGATCTGGGAGATCTGTTTGCCTTCGTTGGCATCGGCGGACTGTACGTAGACCTTGGCGTCCATTTTCTCCGCTGCCGCGACGAAGTAATCGCGGTCCCGGGCCCAGCGTTCGAGGCGCAGGTCATCGATGGAAAAGCCGATTTTCGGATGGGCCGAATCGGCCATGACGGGCAGGCTGAGCAGGGCCAGAGCACTGGCGAGCAGGGTGGTCTTGAAACTCTTCATGGGGTTGCGTCCTGTTATTTTTGTTTAAAGACACTTTTCGAGCATGTATGGGTTTGCCGGTGGAACTGTAGATACTGGCCGCGCGCCGCGAGCAGGGAATTGTCGTGAGAATGTAACCAACGCAATTCCCTTA
>LIDZ01000335.1_pt1 | contig 37987 bp, 31 predicted proteins | sample 644651 | NCBI WGS metagenome assembly LIDZ01 (sample SAMN03856242, study PRJNA289617) | food metagenome | isolation source: wine grapes on drying loft during traditional withering process | host: Vitis vinifera cv. Corvina | place: Italy: Gargagnago di S. Ambrogio di Valpolicella | collected 2014-01 | reverse complement strand
GTTGAACCAAAAAGGAGTATCGCTCCTGATTAAAAATTAATCATTTTGCGACACTCCCTTTTTCTAAGTTGAATTAATTAGGCATATTAAAAAAAATATTAGCATTAATTCACAAAATATATAATTTATAATTGACTTGTCATTTTCTTTAATGTGCCTAAATATATAGTTACAATTGAATGAATATTATGTAAAATGTAGATTTTTATATCAAAGTTTGTTAAAATAGAGTTCGAGTATAAGTTAATTACAAAAGTAAGGTGTGATTTATTAGTGAAAAAATTAGCTAAGGAATATAAAAGCGTTTTAGGAAAAAATAAATATTTAATTCCAGCTATAACTATGATTCTTTGTCTAAGTATAACAATAGGAATTACTGTGATGGTGAAATCTATGATGGGGACAAAGACTGAAAAAATATCTATCGCAAATAATACAGCAGAGGAAGCTTTTTATAATAGAAAATATGATGCAGCAGTTGCAAACTATACAGAACTTCAAGAAAAGGAAGAATGGCCAATATGGGATATAAAAATTGCGGAAATTTATTCTGTTAAAGGAGATTTTGTTAAATCAAATGAGATTCTCGAAAAAGTTTATCAAACTAGAAACAAAATAGTGGATACTAAAAAAGAAGAAAAAAATACATTTGAAATTAAGGACAGAGAAGTAACAAATTACATAGTCTTCACATTTCTTATGAATGCTGAGAACAAAAAAGCCTTAGAATATGGAGAATTATTTTTAAAAGAATATCCAACTGATAAGATTTTATTAAATACCATGTTTACTGTTTATATGGTAAATGGTAATAATGATAAGGCAAAAGAAATAGTTAATAACTATCCAAGAGATGATGAAACTGCAAGCGATCTCGCTATTTTAGCTAGAATGAACATGCTAGTTGATCGGTTTGATGAAGGATTTAGTTTATTAAAAGACGCATGGTATAAAGATAAGAATGAAGTGAAAATATTTGATGTTATATCTCAAATTGCGTATTACGACAAAGATGATATTTTAGATAGAATTTCAAAACTTGAAAAAAAGGAACCAAATGAGCTTGCATATAAAATGTGGAGTGCAAAGATTTATTCGATGAATAAAGAATCGGCAGAAAAATCTGGTGAATTAATTAATAAATTAGAAAATGAAGATACTGGAAATGTAAATTTGATGCTTATTAAATCTGATATGTATAAAAATACTGGAGAATCAGATAAGGCAAAAGAAGCATTAGAAGATGTAATAAGTAATAACCCAAATTCCTTTATAGGATATAATGCTGAAGCTTTGCAAGATTATAATGATAAAAAATATAAAGAGGCTTTTGAGAATTGTGAGAAAAGTATAGTCATGAATAAAGATTACCCAGGCAACTATGCAGTTCTAATACCTGAGATATTGGCAAAGCAAAATAAGAGTGAAGGCGCAGAGCCATATTTTAGAACCGCGTTATATAAAGAACCTTTTAATTATAATAATATTATTAAAACTGCAGAGTACTATGAGAAGATATTAAAAGATACTACTAAAGCATTGTATTATTATGATTTAGCCTCAAAAATAAGGCCCAATAATGCTGATATATATTATAAAATGTCATTAATAAAAATTAATAATCAAAGAGAAGATGATGCTATAGCTCTATTAAAGAAGAGCATCTCGATAAGTGATAAGACTGCTAAATATCATAGAGCTCTTGGAAATGTATATTTGAAGAAAGAAAAAAATGAAGATGCACTTAAAGAAATAAAAAAAGCATATTCAATTGATAAAAATGATATTTTAACATTAAACAATGCGGGCTGCTATTATATATCTATTGATGGAGATACAGATAGGGGGATGGTTAATTTAAAAGCTGCATATGATGGAATAAATGAAAAAACAAGTGCAGAAGATAAAGAGACGATAACTCAAAATTATGACAGAATTAAAACTTTATCTAAGACATCTAATAAAAAAAATGGTGCAACATTAACAATAACAGATCTTAAATTATTATATTAGAAGAAATTAATTTATCGATAAATTATTTATTTATAAAATAATAAATTTGCAGTAGGAGGGATTAATATGTACCCAATTAAATTTGAAAACTTGTATTATGAGAGAATATGGGGTGGAAAAGATTTAGAGAAATTTAGAAATAATGTTCCAGAAGGTGTCATAGGGGAAAGCTGGGATATTGCTTGTCATAAGAATGGTACTGGTAAAGTTGAAAATGGTGAATTAAAAGGAAAAACCTTTGATGAAGTAATACAACTTTATGGAGAAAAACTTTTAGGAAAAGAAATGGACAAAAAAGAATTTCCACTTTTAATTAAATTAATCACTGCGCAAGATAAACTTTCAGTTCAAGTACATCCAAATGATGAATATGCAAATAGGATCGAGAAAGATTCAGGAAAGACAGAAGCTTGGTATGTAGTAGCTGCAGAGCAAGGTGCATCATTAATAGTTGGAACAAAAGATTGCGATAAAGAAAAATTTAAAAAAGCAATTGATAAAGGTGATTTAGATGAATGTTTAAATAAGATTTCAGTTAAAAAAGGTGACTTCTTCTATGTTCAAAGCGGATTAGTTCATGCTATATGTGAGGGCGTGCTAATTGCTGAAATTCAACAAAATAGTGATACTACATATAGAGTTTATGATTACAATAGAGGAAGAGAAATACATGTGGAAAAGGCATTAGAGGTAATAGACTTTTCTCTTGAAGGAAAAAAATCAAATGGTATATTAATACAAAAGGATGGATATGATAAGACATATCTTTGCTTGGGTGAATATTTTACAATACAAAAATATAAAATCAATATATCTGCAAAGGAAAAGAGTGATGAAAATAGATTTTATTTATTTACCTGCGTTGAAGGAAATGGTGTAATAAAATATAAGGGGGGAGAAGAAAAAATACTTATGGGAGATAGCATTTTTATTCCAGCGACTCTTGGAGCTTATGAATTAATAGGAGATTTTACATTATTAAAAAGTTATGTACCTTCTTTGAAAAATGAAGAAGAAGATATATTGAGCATAATAGAAAAATAATAAAGTAAGACTTTTCAGGTGGCGTTTTCTACTCCACCTGAATTTAGTTGAACCCACACAATAAAATAGAGTATATAAGCTAGGATCAGCTAGTTTGATTATATAAAAATAATTTATATTTTAGTATAAGAATTATACTTTAGTGACTTATAAATAAGTATTTATATCATAAATCTTTATTTTTATGAATAGATAGAGTAACAGAAAGAGAGTGATATATTAATGGAATTGGATATTTTATTTATAATTAAAGCTATTATTATAGCTATAGTTGAAGGCCTCACAGAATTTATTCCAGTATCTTCTACAGGACATATGATACTAGTATCAAGCATAATTAATTTTAAGGGTAATTTTGTTGACATGTTTGAGGTTGTAATTCAATTAGGTGCAATTCTCGCAGTTGTAGTCCTATATTGGAAAAAGATAAAGGATAGCGTGATTGAATTTTTTACTTATATATTTACAAAAGGCGAAAGAGGCAAAACAGGATTTAATTTTGGTATAAATGTTTTAATAGGATGTATTCCAATGGGGATCATAGGAATATTATTTTACAAGCAAATAAAAAGCTTATTTGTGCCTCAAGTTGTGGTAGCAGGATTTATAGTTGGAGGTATTTTATTAATAGTAATAGAAAATACGTTTAGGAAAAATAAAAACCATACTACAAAAAGTTTAGATAATATAACTCATTTGCAAGCACTAAAAGTAGGTGCATTTCAAGTTCTTTCAGTATGGCCTGGAATGTCAAGGAGTGCTTCAACTATTATGGGAGGTTGGATTGCTGGATTTTCAACACCAATAGCTGCTGAATTTTCATTTTTCTTAGCTATTCCCGCTATGATAGCCGCATCAGCAAAAGATCTTCTTGAGTTTGATTTATCAGGCATGGATGCGACATTATGGATTGCATTAATAATAGGATTTATTATAGCATTTATAGTATCAATAGTTGTTATGGAAAAATTTGTTTCATATTTAAAGAAAAGGCCTATGAGAGTATTTGCAGTTTATAGAATAGGCGTTGGTATAGTATTTGGGATACTCATGTTTTTTGGATTCTTAAAATTCTAGACTAAAAAGAATTAAGGCATATGAAAGAAAATAATAAGTCAAAGTTCCGGATATACTCTAATCTAAAATAGACTATCTGATTTACTTATTATTTTCTTTTATGGGCATAGGAATAATTATACTTATAACTGAAAATTTCTTTTCTACGAATTCTTAAATTAAATGAAATCTTGAAATTATTTATTTATATAATTGGCAAAATATAAGATGAAACAATTTCTGATGACCAAGTATTAATATTGTAAATTAATACTTTTAATAAACTAAAGTTTGTGATATTATTAAGTAAATAGTCAGAAAATAATGATAATTTGATTTTATTAAGAAATTGTAATAAGATTCTGGTATAGGGGGATTTTAAAATGGCTAAAGAGATTAAAAAGATAGCTTTATTAACTGGAGGAGGAGACTGCTCGGGATTAAATGCAGTTATAAGAGCTGTGACAAAGACAGCGATATTGAATTATGGATATGAGGTCATTGGATATAAATTCGGATATAAAGGACTATATAACAATGATTTTATTCCTTTAGATCTATCAGCTGTATCAGGGCTTTTATCGAGAGGTGGAACAATATTATATAGTTCGAATAAAGATAATTTGTTTGATTATACAGTTGAGGAAAATGGTAAAAGTGTCAAAAAAGATGTATCAGATGTGGCAGTTGAGAATTTAAGAAAAGAAGGTGTAGACGTTTTAATAGTCATCGGAGGCGATGGAACATTAACATCCGCTAGAGATTTTTCAAGAAAAGGAGTTAATATTATAGGAGTTCCAAAGACTATAGATAATGATTTAGGATCAACAGATATAACATTCGGATTTAATACGGCAATAGATATAGCAACAGAAGCTTTAGATAGATTACACACTACTGCAGAATCACATCATAGAATTATGATTCTTGAAGTTATGGGGAGAAATGCAGGATTTATAGCATTAGAGTCAGGAATAGCAGGTTCAGCTGACGTCATTTTATTACCTGAAATTCCATATGATATAAATAAAATTGTAGAAAAAATTGAAGATAGGAAAAGGCTTGGGAAATTATTTACAATTATAGTTGTGGCTGAAGGTGCAAAACCTAAAGATGGAGAAGTTATGATAGCTAAAATAGTGGCTGATAGTCCAGATCCAATCAGACTTGGAGGAATCGGGAATAAATTAGCTGAAGACTTAGAAAAACTAGTTAAAGAAAGAGAAGTTAGATGCACAGTTCTTGGTCATCTTCAAAGAGGTGGAATTACATGTACATTTGATAGAATATTATCAACAAGGTATGGTGTTGCTGCTGTAGATCTTATCAATAAAGGGAAATTTGGAAGTATGGTATGCCTAAAGGGCAATGAAATCACATATGATAGTTTAGAAAATGTTATCGGAAATAATAAAAAAGTAGATTCAGATGGCGAATTAGTAACTATAGCAAAGAAAATAGGGATATCATTTGCCGGCTAATTAACCTGTGATTATTACTAATTTATAAGTAATATTTTAGTTCTTATAGGCATATAAAAGAGTATAACAAGTCAAAATATAATAGAGTAACTGATTTATTATTTTTTAAGTATGTCCGAGATACCTGAATGACATCAAGAGTATTTTAGAAAGCGGTGAGTATTATGAAAGAAATTAAAAAATATTTAGAGTCTAGAATAGGAACGTATTCATTTTTCTTTGAAGATTTAGAAAGCGGTTTTACTTATGGATATAATGAGAATGTACAGATGACAAGTGCAGGGTGTATGAAATTGCCAATAGCAGTATCTTTAATAAAATATATTGAAGACGGAAAAGGCTCATTTTTAGATAAAATCAAGATTGAAGAAGACGATAAAGTTTATGGAACAGGAATACTTCATGAATTTGATAATAGAGAATATACTATATTTGAATTATTAGTTGCAATGCTTATACAAAGTGATAATACAGCAGCAAATAAACTTATAGATATAGTTGGAATAGATAATATAAATGAAGATATAATAGCTCAAGGATTGAAAAATACTAAATTGAGCAGAAAGACTTCAGATGAAAGAGCAGTAAATAGTGGAATTGAAAATATAACAAGCTCTTTAGATTTAGCAAAGATATGGAGACACTTATATAATGCAGGCTTTTTAAATAAGAAAAATAGCATAATGCTTATGGATATATTACAAAGACAACAAATGAAAAATAAATTAGCACTTTATATACCAGACGATTTAAAATATGAAATTTCGAGCAAAACAGGGGACAAGACCAGCGTAGAAAATGATACAGCATTAATTCATCTCCAAAAAGGATCATTCACATTTACTGTCCTTTCAATGGGAATTCCAAATAGTGTATATGGAACAGTAACCCTTGCAAAGTGTGGTAAGATGATGTGGGATAATATAACGAATAATTTTTAGGTTATTAAATTGATAACTCCTAGGAAACTAGGAGTTATTTTTAATTTAAAGATATAATTAGAGCGAATAATTTTATTGACACAACATGAAAGAAATGTTATTCTTACACAAAGAATAGCCTTTAATTTGATACAGAGAGATCAATAAGGAAGTTATATAATATCAGTTATTTAGAATTATTATGTCTTCCTTTATTTAATAAAGGGAGATTTTTTATTATACATTATTATATGATTTTCTCTATTTAAGTCATACGAAGAAAATAACGAATTAAAAGTGTCACGATATTTTGGTGAGGGCAAGAAGATATGTTGGCTTAGATAAGTTTATTACGTGAAAATGCATACATAGTATGAAACATAATAGACTTCGCAAATAACTTGTTATTTTTTAGGCATGTATAAATTAACACACTGAGAAATTACGAGGAGTGATAATAAAATGATAAAAGATATTAGACATTTAATAGAGCCTATGGATTTTACAGTAGAGGAATTAGATGAAATATTTAATTTAGCGAATCAAATAATTACACATCCAAAAGATTTTGCTCATATATGTGATGGGAAAATTTTAGCCACTTTATTTTATGAACCAAGTACAAGGACCAGATTAAGCTTTGAAGCAGCAATGATGAGACTTGGAGGTAAAATTCTTGGCTTTTCAGAAACCAAGTCAACATCTATTTCAAAAGGAGAAACTCTAGCTGATACTATTAAAATGGTATCAATATATTCAGATATTATAGCTATGAGACATCCAAAAGAAGGTGCAGCAAAAGTTGCTAGTATTTATTCAAGCGTTCCAGTAATTAATGCTGGGGATGGAGGACATCAACATCCAACTCAAACTTTAGCAGACCTACTTACAATAACAAGTTTAAAGAATGGGTTAAATAATCATACAATTGGAATTTGTGGAGACTTAAAATTTGGTAGAACAGTACATTCACTTATAAAAGCGATGTCAAGATATAATAACAATAAATTTGCACTAATATCGCCAAAAGAGCTTGCAGTACCACAATATATAAGAGAAGAAATTTTAGAAAAAAATAATATTGAATATATAGAAGTAGAAAAATTAGAAGATGTAATTGAAACTCTTGATATTTTATATATGACAAGAGTTCAAAAAGAAAGATTTTTTAATGAAGAAGAATATTTAAGACTTAGAGACAGCTACATATTAGATAAAGCTAAAATGGAAATGGCTAAAGACGATATGATAGTAATGCATCCACTGCCAAGAGTAAATGAAATTGCATATGAAGTAGATGTAGATAGCAGGGCATCATATTTTAAACAAGCTGAATATGGAATGTATGTAAGAATGGCATTAATTATTAAACTTTTGGGGGCGATGTAAATGCTTGAGATAACAAGTATCAGAAATGGAATAGTAATAGACCATATTCAAGCAGGAATTGGTGTTAAGATATTTAATTATTTAGAATTAGATACTAATGATTATAGTGTTGCGCTTATAATTAATGCAGATAGCAAGAAACTTGGTAAAAAGGATATAATAAAAATAGAAAACTGTGATAAGCTTGATTATACAGTTCTAGGATTGCTGTCACCTACAATAACAATATGTGAAGTGAAGGATGAAAAAATTATTAATAAAGTGATTCCAACATTGCCAGATAAAGTTGAAAATATTATAAGATGCAAAAATCCAAGCTGTATAACAAGTCAAGAAGAGTATGTGTCACACTCATTTGTTCTAGTTGATAAAGAAAATGGACGATATAGATGTGAATACTGTGATGAGATAACAAAGCTTTCGGAACTGTAGTAGTAGTGTAGTAGTAGTTATTATACATTGTATATTGGAGGTAGGGGTGTTATATGGAACTGTTAATTAAAAATGCAAGAATTATAGATGTAACTCAAGATTTTATCGGAGACATATATATTAAGAATGGATTAATAGAAGAAATAGGTAAGGAAATAAATAAAAATAATATAGAGACACTTAATTGTAATGGTAAAATTTTAATGCCGGCCTTTATAGATACTCATGCACATTTCAGAGATCCAGGATTTACATGGAAAGAAGATATTGAAACCGGTTCTAGGGCGGCTCTTAAAGGTGGATATACAGGAGTTTGTTTAATGGCAAATACTAAGCCTATATGTTCATCAAAGGAAATCTTAGAATATGTAAGAAATAAATCAAAAGAACTTGATTTAATAGACATACACCAATGTTTGTCACTTACAAAGAACTTTGATGGAATTACTTTAAGTCATTTAGAAGAACTTGCAAACGATAAGGATATTAAAGCAATATCTGATGATGGAGTTGGCGTATCTAATTCAAATACAATGCTTAAAGCAATGGAAATGGCAAAGAAAAATAATTGGGTTATAATGTCTCATGCAGAAAGCGCAGAATTTTCAAAAAGAGATATGAGAATAGCTGAAAATATGATGACTTTAAGAGATGTTGAATTGGCTAAATTAAGTAAAGCTAGATTGCACATGTGCCATGTTAGTACAAAAGAATGCATTAAATATATTATTGATGGAAAAATGAGTGGTGCAAATATTACATTAGAAGTAACACCTCATCATATAGGACTTACAAGAGATATAAATGATTATAGAGTTAACCCACCAATTAGAGAAAAGGAAGATGTAGAGGCGATAATAAATGCCATAAAGCTAGGAATGGTTGATACTATAGGAACAGATCATGCACCACATACATTAGAAGAAAAGAAAAATGGTTCACCAGGAATGGTTGGTCTCGAAACAGCCTTTTCAATTTGCTATACTAGATTAGTTAAAGCAAATAATATATCTTTAAATAAATTAAGTCAACTTATGTCATATAATCCTGCGAAGCTTTTAGATATGAATAAAGGTAAGATTAGCATTGGAGTTGAAGGCGATTTAGTTTTAGTAGATACCGATAAGAAAATAAAAGTAAATCCAGAAGAGTTTAAATCAAAAGGCAAAAATACGCCATTTGATGGTATGGAGTTTTATGGAGAAGTACTTATAACAATAAAGAGTGGAAAAATTAAATATTCACATTAGAAAAAGTGCGAAGCACATTAAAATCTTATCACAGATAAAAAAGTACGAAGCGTAACCAAGGATTTAATAACATATAGAATTTTATTGAATTAATGTGATTCTATATAGTTAACTGAATGAAAGGGGATTTTAAAATGACAAGTTACATAATAGATAAGTTATATGATAGAGTTGGAAAAAGAGGCGTTGTTTGTATAGGGTTAGATACTGCGTTAAGCTATGTACCAGATTATATAAAAAATGTAAGATCTTCTGGTGATGCGATATTTGAGTTTAATAAGCAGATCATAGATGCAACGTCAGATGTGGCTTCATGTTTTAAAGTTCAAATTGCATATTATGAGGCACTAGGATTAGAAGGATTAGCAGCTTATAAGAAGACTCTAGATTATCTACGAGAAAAAGATCAAATAATAATAGCAGATATAAAAAGGGGCGATATAGCAGCAACTGCAACGATGTATGCAAAAGCACATTTTGAAGGAGATTTTGAAGCTGACTTTGTAACTTTAAGCCCATATATGGGAATGGATAGCATAGAACCATATCTGCCTTATCTAGAAAAAGGTAATAAAGGAGTATTTAGTTTAGTTAGAACATCTAATCCAGGAGCCGAAGATATTGAATATTTAGATACTAGTAATGGCAAAAAAGTCTATGAAATTGTAGCAGATAAGATAGCTGAAATGAGTAAAAATTATGTCGGAAGATGTGGATATACAGCAATCGGTGGGGTAATAGGATGTACTCATGTTGAAGAAGGAAAGAAGATAAGAGCAAACTATAGTAATATGTTTTTCTTAATTCCAGGTTATGGTGCACAAGGTGGAAAAGCAGAAGACGTTGCATTATATTTAAATAATGGAAATGGTGGAGTTGTTAATTCTTCAAGAGGAATATTACTTGCTTATAAAAAGGAAAATAGAGAAAAAGAATTCGATTTATGTGCTAGGGAAGAAGCTATAAAGATGAGAGATGCAATTAGAGATGCAGTAGAAAGAGCTTAGAAAGTAGTAAGGCACATAGAAAAAAATATTCTAGATTAAAAAAGAAACAGTAGAAACTCAGGAGGGAATATAAGGTATGGCTATAACTTACAAAAGTGCAAGAGTAATTTCAAATGAGGAAATTTCTAAAGATATATATAAATTAGTTGTAGAAGATGATTCAGAGATAAAAGCAGGACAATTTTATATGTTAAAGCTTAATGGAGCAACATTCTTGCCAAGACCAATAAGCATATGTGAAAAAGATGAAAATAAATTAGTATTTTTATATGCGGTAGTAGGAAATGGAACTAAAGAATATACAAAGCTTAAAGAAAATGATGAAATAAGCTTAACAGGACCGCTCGGAAATGGATTTGATTTGGAAAAAGAGTATAATAAGGTTGCATTAGTTGCAGGAGGAATAGGAAGTGCTCCTATGCTGGAACTTGCAAAAAAATTAAGAGAAAAGAATAAAAATCAGAAAATAGATTTATATGTAGGATTTAGAGATGAAATTTATTTAATAGATGAGTTGAAAGAATATGTAGATGAAGTTCATATATCTACAAATACAGGAAAACATGGACACAAAGGTTTTATTACAGATATTTTAAAAGCAGAAGATTATGATACAGTTTTATGTTGTGGTCCTGAAATCATGATGAAAAAAGTTATAGATATATGCAAAGAAAAGAATGTTAATATATATGTATCAATGGAAAAACATATGGCATGCGGAGTTGGAGCCTGTTTAGTATGCACTTGCAAGACAAAAGATGGTCATAAGAGAACCTGCAAAGATGGTCCTATATTTGATGGATACTATGTAGAACTATAAAACCAAAGGAGGAAATTAATTTGTTAAAAGTTAATATCAATGGAGTAGAATTTAAAAATCCTGTAATTGCAGCGTCAGGAACCTTTGGTTTTGGTGAAGAATTTAAGGACTTTTATGATGTTGGAATACTTGGAGGTATATCTTCAAAAGGACTTACAATAAACCCAAAACAAGGGAATGAAGGTATTAGAGTATTTGAAACGCCATCTGGAATGATGAATTCAGTTGGTCTTCAAAACCCAGGAATAGAATCATTCATAAAAAAAGAGCTTATTAATATGAAAAAACTAGGAACTAATGTTATAGCTAATATTGGTGGCGGATGTTTTGAAGATTATGAAGCGGCTGTAAGTAAGATTGATAATACAGATGTTGATATGATTGAACTTAACATATCTTGTCCTAATGTAAAACATGGAGGAATGGCTTTTGGGATTAAATCAATGGTTGCCTTTGATGTTGTTAAAGCAATTAAAGCCATAACTAAAAAGCCATTGATAGTTAAATTATCTCCAAATGCAGAAGATATAGTAGATATGGCCTTAAAATGTCAAGAAGCTGGTGCAGATTCAATCTCACTTATAAATACACTAAAAGGAATGGCTGTAGATGTATATAAGAGAAAGCCAGTATTCAATAACATAACAGCAGGTCTTTCAGGTCCAGCTGTAAAACCGATTGCGCTTAGAATGGTTTATGAAGTAGCTAAAGCTGTTGATATTCCAGTAATAGGACTTGGTGGGATATCTAGTGGGAAAGACGCAATTGAATTTATGATGGCAGGAGCTAGTGCAATTCAAATAGGTACAATTAATTTCATAAATCCTATGGCTGGAAAAGAAATAATTCAAGAAATGGAAAATTTTCTAAAAGAACAAGGAATTAAAGATATAAATGAAATTATAGGAATTATATAAAAATAAAGATACTCAATTTATATAAATAAATTATTAGAGGAAGTGAGAAATTATTGAAGTAAAGATAAATAATTTTGCATTTCTTCTAATAATTTATTTTCTTTCAACTCCTAGAGAGTATGTCCAATACAAGGGTGATGGAGATTAACGACTACAGGAATGCTAAAACATTAAATTTGTAAACGTCTCAATGTACCTAATAAAAGTTCAAATCTATACTTTGGTATAAATGTAAATGTTGACTCGATGTGAGTTATTTTATATAATTTAAGTAATATATATATATAACGATTACAAGAATAATTTTAGAAGAGGAGAGATATTTATGGCAGGATTATTTGATTTAACAGGCAAAATTGCAGTGGTAACTGGCGCATCTTCAGGGTTAGGTGTTCAATTTGCTAAGGCACTAGCAAAACAAGGAGCAAATGTAGCAATTATTGCTAGAAGGGTTGAAAAATTAGAAACTGTAAAGAAAGAAATAGAAGAATTTGGAGTAAAATGTCTAGCAGTAAAGTGTGATGTAATGAAGGTAGAAGATATAAAGGCAGCAGTTATTGAGGTTAAAGAATATTTCGGAACTATTGACATTTTAGTGAATAATGCAGGAATTGGGCTCTTTGAACCAGCGGAAGTACAATCTGACGAAACCTGGGAAACTATGATCAAGGTAAATTTAAATGGTGTTTATTATTTCGCTCGTGAAGTCGGAAAAGTTATGATTGAAAAGAAATATGGAAAGATTATAAATATTGGGTCTATTCATAGTAATGTTGCAATGACAGGAATGCCTATTAGTGCATATTGCACAACTAAAGGTGGAGTACAGATGTTAACAAAGTCATTGGCAAATGAATGGGCACAACATAATATTACGGTTAATGCTATTGGACCTGCTTATTTCGAAAGTGAAATGACAAGTGATGTAATTGGAGATAAGAGCTTTCAACAAGTTATTAAAACCTATTGTCCAATGGGACGAACAGGAAGAAATGGAGAATTAGATGGAGCTATAGTTTATTTTGCATCGGATGCATCTAGCTATACAACAGGACAATTATTATCAATTGATGGTGGTTGGACAGCAATTTAAAAGGTTTATTGAGCATATAAACAAAAGGTACAAGTTAAAAACAGATATTATACTTAAAGATGTTTTCAGGGTTAAATATAAGTCATATTTATTTGTATCCGTTGGTAAGAAATAATTAACATTTAGAAACAAATCAATAAGTAACTTTAAATTGACAATAATAAGATTTGGTGGTATCTTAGTGATAATAAAATAAACCCCTTTAAATTGATTCGAGAAATCAGTAAGGAAGTTATATATTCTTGGACGTATTATGTCTTCCTTTAAATTAAAGGAAGACTTTTTATATCTATAAAAATATAGAAAGTTAAAGTTTGCATTTGAAGGATGGGGTTTTAAAGATAAGTGGTATCAGCCACTTTGGTCTAAAAAATAAAATTAACGGAGGAATTAAAGATGAAAGCTTATAAAAAAGAATTTATTGATTTTATGATAGAGTGTGGAGTATTAACATTTGGAGATTTTATGACTAAAAGCGGAAGAAAGACACCTTTCTTTGTAAATACGGGCAATTATCAAACAGGCAGTCAATTAAAAAGACTTGGAGAGTTTTATGCAGAAGCTATAAATGAAAACTTCGGAGATGACTATGATGTATTATTTGGACCTGCATATAAAGGAATTCCACTTGGGGTTACAACAGCTATAGCACTTTCAAGTTCATTTGATATTGATGTTAAATACTGCTCAAACAGAAAAGAAGTGAAGGATCATGGGGATAAAGGAATTCTATTAGGAAGTAAATTAAAAGATGGAGATAGAGTTTTGATTGTTGAAGATGTAACAACAGCCGGAACTTCAATCTACGAGACCATGCCTATATTAAAAAGTCAAGGAGATGTAATTGTTAAAGGACTTATAATATCAGTAGATAGAATGGAAAAAGGTCAAGGTGAGCAATCAGCATTAGTTGAAATTAGAGAAAAATTCAACTTTAAAACTTGCGCCATAGTAACTATGACTGAAGTAATAGAATACTTATATAATAAAGAAATCAATGGAGACATACTAATAACAGATAAGATAAAAGCAAAAATTGATGACTACTATAAACAATACGGAGCAAAATAAGAGTACTGTGCAATACTTAAAAGTAGGTAATGGAAAACAAAAATTATTGATATAAGCCACCCGAATAATGGACTTGAATTTGTTACGGTTGATAAGGATAAAGCTGTTAATTTCTAATAGTAAGAGTTGTACCATTTATGCATACTCATAAGACAAGCAAAAATAGTACAACTTTTACTGAAGAACATCTACGGCTATATTCTTTAATGCAACACTTAAACAAAAGCAAGACCTTTATTTTTACTTTAGTATTATTAAAGGTATAGATTTCATTATTTATCTATAAGTTGATCAATGTGGATTGTTGTATATTCATCAGATTTAAGAGTTTTAACTATTTGTTGCAATGGTGAGCTTTCATCATATGTAACATTTAGTTTGTTATTATTAGTATTAAAATTTATAAAATCTACCTCAATAGATGGATGATAGAAAAAGCTATGAAGTACATCTGGATCATCTTTATTAAGGCCATCAATTATAGATGAAATATCTTTTGGATCTTGTACAAATCCTAAAGGGGTAGGAACGTATAAGTGATGATCATCAGGTTTATATATATTCTTTTTTGAATTGTCAAAAGGTTCGTATATAAATTGAAAATAATCTTGAATAACTTTTTGTTGAAGGGATGTATCTCTATAATGAGGGCTTTCATAAAAAGAAATAGGGATATTTAAAGCACTTGCAGTATCAATTCCATTTTCAATTACAACTTTTGTTTCAGGAATTGTATTATTTACATTCTTAGACATTTCTTCTCCAACTGCACTTCTATCAGTACCAGATTGATGAGTATAGCCATGAAGACCAATTTCTCCGCCTTTATTAAGTAAATAGTCGAGTAGGTTTACAAATCCTACATTTGTTATATTATCATTGGTTAATAGGTCATTATCAATATTATCTAGAGGAGCCTTAAATCTAGGAATCCAAGCAATATGAAATTTCATACCATTAGAATATAAAAGGTCAGCCATCAATTTTACTTTTGTTTGATTCTTGTCTACAAAATTTGAATCACCACATGTAAAATCTTCAAATCTAAGCAAAGCAACTTTGTCACTATATAATACTGTGGAATCTTCTGGAGCTTTAATATTACTAGGGAGTAAACTAATATTCTTAGTATCAAAATCAAATACAGCAATTAAATTAAAGAGTTCTTCTATATCTGATATTGAAATATAATAGGTACCATTACTATTTATTAAATTACCACGAAGAGAGCCTGTCTGAGAATTCTTAGCATATGAAGTCTCATTTAATGAGATCTTATTATCATCATTATATAATAAAATCTCATTATTAGAAGTAGTAACAGTATAATTAAGCTTACCGCAAATAAAACTAAGCGGTATATAATACCTTTGAGCCTTAAGTAACATTGGGACATTGGTAATATTATTTTGATTTAAAATATTAAGGCTTACGTCAGTAACCTTTGTTATAGGCTTGTCTGCAAAATTGATCTTTGGAACGTAGGTACTTTTAAAGTTATCTTCGGGAAGTAAGTTAGAGTATACAGTTTTATTTATAATAGTTATATTATTTCGGAAAAAATTATAGTAAGAAAGAGTACTGTAAATTAAAAATACAGATAGTATTAATGCTAAAATAGAAAATATAGATAGTTTTGCATTCCTTTGCATATGTTTTTCTCTCCTTTTAATTATGTATAAATAAATTATATAATAAAATTATATCACCTTTTTGTGTCAATATTATATCATTTTTTTAATCAATTATTTTTTTATAAATGTTAAAATTATGTTATAAATTAAAAAGATTGTTGAGAATATAAAGTAGATATAGTTTTTAAAATATTGAATAACAAAATAGATAATGAAAAAGTTTACAAAAATAAATATTATATTATAAACATAGCTGAATAATATAAATATTATTCGCGAGTTATGTAGTAATGATTTTAATGAAATCATCTCTTATTGTACATATACATTAAAAATAGCTAATCTAGAACAAATAAACTGAAAATTAAAACATAAAATAATTTTTAAAAAGTAAAAAATAACTCTTGATTACAACATATTGTATTATTTTTAATAATGTGTATACTATATATTGTATACACTCATAATTAATGAAAGTTTTTTATTTTAATTATAGTATATATTTAGAGTAAATATTCAAGATATAATATATACTTTAAGAGTGAAAATGAATATTAACTGATAAACAGTATCATTGACAAGAAAATGATTTATGTATACAATAAAGGTGTTAATTAATTAAAAATTAACAGAATTTTTAGCTATAAGTATAAAGGAGGATAACAAATGTTTAAACAATGGGAAGGTTTTAAAGTTGGAACTTGGAAAGATAGTATAGATGTGAGGAACTTTATACAAAAAAATTATAAATTATACGAAGGGGATTCAACTTTTCTAGAAGATAAAACTGAAAAAACAAGTAAGGTATGGGAAAAAGCATATGCATTAATAGTTGAAGAAGTTAAAAAAGGAATTATCGATGTTGCGACAGATAGAGTATCAGGAATTGATAACTATGCTCCAGGATATATAGATAAAGATAATGAAGTAATAGTTGGGCTTCAAACAGATGCTCCACTTAAGAGGATTGTAAATCCATTTGGTGGACTTAGAATGGTTCAAAGCTCATTGAAAGAATATGGATATAAATTAGATGAAAATATTGAAAAATATTTTCCACAATATAGAAAAACTCATAATGAAGGAGTTTTTGATGCTTATACAAAAGAAATAAGAGCTGCAAGAAGTGCAGGACTTTTAACAGGGCTTCCAGATGCTTATGGAAGAGGAAGAATAATAGGTGATTACAGAAGAGTTGCACTTTATGGTATAGATTATTTAATAGCAGAAAAGAAAAAGGATCTTGATGCACTTCAAGGGGACATGCTTGATGAGTTAATAAGAAAAAGAGAAGAAGTAAATGAACAAATAAGAGCTTTAAGTGCTATAAAATCAATGGCAGCTAAATATGGTGTAGATATTTCAAAGCCAGCTGAAACAGCTAAAGAAGCAGTTCAAGCTTTATATCTTGGATATTTAGCAGGTATTAAAGAAAATAATGGAGCTGCAACATCATTTGGAAGAACTTCTACTTTCTTAGATATATATATTGAAAGAGATTTAGAATCTGGAAAAATAAATGAAAAAGAAGCTCAAGAATTAGTTGATCAACTTATAATAAAATTAAGACTAGTTAGACATCTAAGAACTCCAGAATATAATGAGTTATTTGGTGGAGATCCAACTTGGGTAACTGAATCAATTGGAGGTATGAGCATAAATGGTAAGTCACTTGTAACAAAGAACTCATACAGATATCTTCATACTTTAATAAACTTAGGAACATCAGCAGAACCTAATCTTACAATTTTATGGTCAGATAAATTGCCAGAGAACTTCAAAAGATATTGTGCAGACATATCAATAAAGACAGACGCTATTCAATATGAAAGTGATGAAGTCATGAGACCAATTTATGGAGATGATTATGCGATAGCTTGTTGTGTATCTGCCATGAAAATTGGTAAGCAAATGCAATTCTTTGGAGCTAGATGTAACATAGCTAAATCACTTTTATATGCTATAAATGGTGGAGTAGACGAACTAAAAGGAATTAAAGTAGTACCAGGAATTGAAAAGCTTACAGATGAAGAAATTCTTAATTATGATAAAGTTAAAGCAAATTATGATAAGGTATTGGAATATGTAGCTAAAATATATGTGGATACAATGAATATCATTCATTGTATGCATGATAAATATGCGTATGAAGCTAGTCAAATGGCACTTCATGATACATCAGTAGAAAGATTAATGGCATTTGGTATAGCAGGGCTTTCAGTTGCTATAGACTCACTATCAGCTATTAAATATGCTAAAGTTAAACCAATCAGAAATGAAAATGGAATAGCTATAGATTTTGAAGTAGAAGGAGAATTTCCTAAATACGGAAATGATGATGATGCAGCAGATGACCTAGGCGTAGAGTTAGTTACTAGATTTTCAAATGAGCTTAAGAAGCATCCATTATACAGAAATGCTAAACACACATTATCAGCACTTACAATTACATCTAATGTAATGTATGGTAAGAAGACTGGTACAACTCCAGATGGTAGAAAACAGGGTGAACCACTAGCGCCAGGAGCTAACCCAATGCATGGCAGAGATGTAAATGGTGCGCTAGCATCACTTAATTCAGTAGCAAAAATACCATATAATGAAGTTTGCCAAGATGGTGTTTCTAATACATTTTCAATTGTTCCAGATGCACTTGGAAAGGATGAAAATCAAAAAATTACTAACTTAGTCTCAATTTTAGATGGATATTTCGTACAAGGAGCTCATCACTTAAATGTTAATGTTCTTAATAGACAAACATTAATTGACGCTATGGAAAATCCAGATAAATACCCAACATTAACAATTAGAGTTTCAGGATATGCCGTTAACTTTAGTAGATTATCAAAAGAGCAACAGTTAGAAGTTATAAGCAGAACATTTCATAAGAGTATGTAATAGAAATATGCCTAAAAGGGAGATGGGGAAGGAAAATTTTCCTTCTCTATTTTTTTTAGAATAAATTATAAAAATATGAGGGGGGATAGAAGTGCTAAAAGGAAATGTTCATTCAATAGAGTCAATGGGGCTTGTAGATGGCCCCGGAATACGAGTAGTAGTATTCTTACAAGGATGTGCATTGAGGTGCAAATTTTGTCATAACCCTGATACCTGGGCAATTAATGGGGGAGAAGAGTATACTGCAGAGGATCTAGTTAAAAAGCTTGAACGATTTAAGACCTATTTTGCAAGCAGTGGTGGAGGTGTTACATTTTCAGGTGGTGAGCCTTTAAGACAACCAGAATTTTTGATTGAAGTATTAAAGTTATGTAAAAGTAAAAAGATTCATACATGCCTTGACACATCAGGATATGGCTTTGGAGATTATGATGAAATACTAAAATATACAGATCTTGTTTTATTTGATATAAAACATTTTACAAGAGAAGGATATAAGAATGTTACATACATGGAAATAGATGAATCTTTAAAGTTTTTAGAAGCAATGAAGAAAAACAATACTAAAATGTGGATAAGGCATGTTGTAGTTCCTGGATTAACAGATGGGGAAGAACACCTGAAGGAACTTAAGAAATTTATAGATACTATACCAAATGTTGAAAAGGTGGAATTACTGCCATATCATATGTTAGGTGTGAATAAATATGAAGTTCTTGGATTTAAGTATCCTTTAGAAGGTATAGAAACAATGAACAAAGAGACCACAAAAAAATATCAATATGAGATATTTAATAAAAATAAGATATATTAGGTTACTATTTTTAAAAAATAGGTATAAATAATACTAAATAATACAAAATTAAAAAGAACCATATATAATCTATAGATTATATATATGGTTCTTTTATTAAGGCATTATGGTAATAAATATATTCTATTTTTTTGAATATGTTTTAAGACGATTTGTAAAATATCCTTTAGGAAAATGATTTTTCTTTAAGCCTTCAATAACAGTTAAATAAGTCGCAGCCGTATCGAATCTTGCATCATGATAATTTCCACTACCTTTGAACAGTTTTTCAGAGGTTTCAGAAATTTGATCAGATGATACATTAAGCCAATCTATTACTTCAGATAGTTTTGGATTTTTAATTTCACCATTAGCTTTTGGGATTTTGCAGATATCTCTATAATAAGCCATAGTACAAAAAACATTTTTAGGTATGAAATCTTCACCTAAAGATGATAATTCGTGCTTTAAAAATCTAACATCGAAATTAACATTATGGCCTATTAAAAAATCTGAATTAGTAAAGTCTTCAATAAATTCTGGTACTAAGTCTTCAAAATATTGTCCATTAGATAATTCATAAAGCTTTTCTAATGAGAAACCATGAATTTTTTCGGCAGAAGGATCCATTTCATCAACTGTGAAAAAAAAGTTTTTGCCAAGAGTTAGCTGAGGTTTTACGCTGGTATCAACTGTTATATAACTTAGCTGGCATATACTACCAGGCTTTATACTAGTAGTTTCCGTATCAAAAAATAATAATTTCATTAAATTGTACCTCCATCTTATACATAAGGCATCTTAAAAAGCAATAGTTCAAAAGATACCTAAGTCGTAAATTCACTGTTTAAGTTGTTAGACTTAATTATATAGTATTTACGAAAAATTTCAAATGAGATATAATAATAATTATTATTAATTAATAATATTAAAAAAAAGAGTTATTTAGTTGTAGAAAAGTTAATAAATACTTAACGAGTAAATAATGAATTCATTATTTGCAAAGAATAAATACACAATATAAAATTAGGAGGAAAATAAAAATGATAGTAAGAAAACGTAAGGTGTCTGTAATAGGGGCAGGATTTGTTGGAGCAACAACAGCATTTGCTTTAATGAATAGTGGCGTAGCTACAGAAATATGCTTATTTGATATAAATATGGATAAGGCAATGGGTGAGGTTATGGATTTAGTTCATGGTACATCTTTTGTAAAGCCAATTAGTATTTATGCAGGTAATATTGAAGAAACTAAGGATTCAGATATTATTATAATTACAGCTGGAGCAGCGCAAAAAGATGGTGAAACTAGATTAGATTTGATAGAAAAAAATTATAAGATATTTAAAGGATTTGTTCCACAAATTGCGGCATCAAGCCCGAATGCAATTTTATTAGTCGTATCAAATCCATGCGATGTATTAGCATATATAACATATAAATTATCAGGATTTCCGAGTGAAAGAGTTATTGCTTCAGGTACTGTATTAGATACATCAAGATTAAAATATGTTATAGGTAAATACTTTAATGTAAATAATAATAATATTCATGCATATGTTTTAGGTGAACATGGCGATAGTGAAGTTGTAAGTTGGAGTACTGCAAGTATAGCAGGAGAGAGCTTTGATGAATATGCTAAGAAATTCGACTTAGAGTGGGATCCAGAAGTAAGAGCAGTAATTGAAAGTGATGTTAAAAATGCAGCTTATGAAATAATAAGCAAAAAAAAGGCAACTTATTTTGCAGTCGCATTAGCAGTAAATAGAATAGTAGAGGCTATACTAAGAGATGAAAATACTATCTTAACTGTATCATGCTTGATGCAAGGAGAATATGGAATTGATGATGTTTATTTAGCAGTTCCAACAATTCTAAGCAGCAAGGGCGTCGTAAGAATTGTTAATCCAGCAATAAAGGATGAAGAAGAAGTAAAAAAATTGCAAGCATCAGCAAAAGTATTAAAAGAATATATTCAAAAGGTCATAAATAAATAGATAAATAGATAAATAGATAGATAGATAAATAAATACTCAAAAATATTTAAGTAACAACTGAAAAAGGGAATACTTGTTTACTCAAATTGTTGAAAAAATTTCAAAGAGATTCTATAATTTCAATGTAAAAAACTGCTAAACTTATATAAGTTTAAAAAATAACAGTTTTTAAACTTAAAATGATGAAATTATAATGAGATTTCTTCTAATGTATTTTGCGAAAACAAGTATACCCTTTTTTGTATACGCACAAAGATATATTATCTTTAGGTATTCATTCCATTGAAGCTTATTTCACCAGAGAGTACCGATTTTTGTTTTCCTGCGTTATCTTCAACAATGAGGTTACCATCATCCGATAAAGAAATGCAAGTCACAACTTCTTCAGTATTATATGTAATCAATTTTGCTTGTTTTCCAAAAATATTAGAGTGCTCTCTACAAATTGAAATTGTTTCAGAAAGATCAAGATTAGCTATGAATTTGTCATACAATTTTTCAAAATGATTTAAAAATCCTGCAAGTATTTCATTTCTCTTAAAGTTTTTATTATATTCAATTTTAAGGGAAGTCGCAGTCAATTGTACGCTTTTATCAAAATCGCTTTCATTTATATTAATATTCATACCTATACCTAGAACTAAATAATGTACACTATCCATATCACATTTCATTTCAGCCAGTATTCCACAAAGTTTTTTATTATTTAAAAGTATGTCATTAGGCCACTTTATGGTTGTGACAATATCAAGATCAATAAGAGTCTTATAAATTGAAGCAGCAGCAATCTGAGTAATTTTTGGAGCCTCTGTTGGAGGAATATTTGGTCTTAATACTAAAGTGAACCAAATTCCATCTTTTGGAGAATTCCATTGTCTATTAAATCGGCCACTTCCAAGAGTCTGCACTTCGGAAATTACTATGCTACCGTCCTCTATATTATTTTTAGCGAGCTCTTTAGCTTTAAGATTGGTAGAGTCTATATGGGCAAAATGAATAATATTTTGCCCGATTACAGATGTTTTTATTAAATGTAAAAGTTCACTTTTATTCAATAAATCAGGAGAAAATATTAGTTTATAACCTTTATTTGATATTCCTTCTATTATATATCCTTTAGATTTTAGATTTTTTATATGTTTCCATATCGCACTTCTTGAAACATTTAAGGTTGAGCTTAAATATTCACCAGAGATATAATCATTAACTTTTTTTAATTCATTTAAAATTTTATCTTCCATAACAACGCCTCCTGAAATTTATTATATCATAATAATAAAGCTTATATTTAGGAGACCTGTTTCTTATATCTGTCAAAAAAGTATCAAAATATGATTGGGTGTTTAAGATAATTCTTATTAGTAAGACTTAGCTCTAAATATTTATTTGGAACAAAATGTTATATATTGACGAAATATTAAATTACCTATAGTGTTTTATATAAAAATAATATATAATGAACTTTGTATAATTTAAAAATGCAAATCAACACAAGGCATTTCTAGAGAGGATAATAATTAATGAAGAAAAATAATAGAAATATAGATCAAAAATCTAGACAAAAATCAAAAAAAGGAAAAAAAGGGGCGAAAAGATTTTCAACTTTGACTTTAGTGTCATTTTTTATATTTGAACTTATTTTCACAGCATGTATATTTCCTTTTATGCTTTTATATGGGCCATTTGAAAACGCAAAAAGTACATATGTTGGAGCTGCAATGACTTCACTTAGCCATCAATATTTAGCTAAAATGTTTTTGTCAGATGAAAAAATAGCAAAAATATTGGGACAGAACTCAATTGAAACAACTGATGAAACAACAAATACAGCTCAAATAGAGATCCCAAAGGTCAAGGATGAAACTATTGAGAGATATGACATAGTTGATAATACTAAATATACAGGATATTATCTTGTAATAAAAGATTCAACTAGAGTGAAAATTGGATATACCTCTAAGCTACAAGTAGAGGGCGAAACCACATCACAAATTGCTGAAAATAATGATGCTATTGCAGCCATTAATGGTGGCGGATTTACAGATAAATCATCTAATCAGGAATGGACAGGAAATGGAGGTTTCCCAACAGGTATTATAATGAATGGTGGGAAAATTATATACAATGATTTAGAAAAAGATAAAGAAACTGACTTAATTGCAATAACAAAAGAAGGAGTAATGCTTGTAGGTAAGTATTCAGCAGAAAAGCTTCAAGAACTTGAAGTTCAAGAAGCATTGAGCTTTGGACCATCATTAGTCATTAATGGAAAAATGACATCTATGAGTGGAGATGGAGGCTGGGGAATCGCTCCAAGAACTGTAATAGGTCAAAGAAAAGATGGCGCAATAATTCTTCTAGTCATAGATGGAAGAGGAGTAAGTAGCCTTGGGGCCACATTAAAAGAAGCACAAGAGGTTATATATAAGCTTGGTGCCGTTAATGCAATGAATTTAGATGGTGGAAAATCAACAACAATGTATTATGATTCAGATATTATTAATACACCGTCATTTAGTATGGGCGAAAGATCTGTCCCAACAGCAATTATTGTTAAGTAAACAGAAGGTGAGATGAAGTTATGAAGATGTTTAAGAAGATAATTGCGTGGGCAATATTATCTATAATATTACAAGTTGGTGTATTATATGTTTTAAATAACTTTGTATTTAAGCAGACATCAGATTTTAAGAGTGAAAAGATAGAAATACAAAAGGATAAGACAAAAAATATTAATGCAACTATCCCAACTGACGCTGAAGCAATAAATGTATCTTATGATGGAAAATATTTAACTTACAATGAGAATGGAGATTTATATATCCAAGATACTAAAACAGGTACGAATACTGTAGTGACAAAAGAAGATGGAAGCAATATTCTTTATTACAAATGGTTTACAGATAGAGATAGGCTTATAGTGGCAAAAAAAGTTGAGAAAGATGGAAAATCTAAAGTTCAGCTTATGACATATAATCCTAAAGATTCTTCAGAAACACCTGTTAGTGAAGATGATATATGTAATTATGAAGAAGATATGGAAGTTAAACAGGTGACAGAATCTACTATTACAGGGGTTTATTATGTAGATATTTATAAAGGCGGTTTAAAAAGCGTAGTTTACAGAATAGATATAAATGGGACTTTATCTAAAATTTCACTTCAGACTAATGTTTTAGGAAATATGAAGGTAATACCACATGAAGATAGATTGATTTATGAAGATAAAGTAAATAGTAAGTTCTTTGTTACTAGTCCAAATAAACAATTAGCATTTAACTCTAATAAAAATTTAACACTTCTAGGAATTGATAGAAAAGATGTAGTATATATGGGCGAACTTAATGGAGATAAGATAGCAAGCATAGTTTATGGTAAAGTTAGTGAAGATACATCTACTTGGAAGAAGATAGCACTTGACTCCGTTGTAAGTAGTGAAGATTTGTATTTTAGTAATGAAAGCGAAATATTAATTAATGACAATCTTAAAGGAAGCGTTAAGAACTTAACTACTGGAAATGAAATTGAATATGAAGGAAAATTAATTCAAATTAAAGAAGATTTCATAGCTACTATTGATAATAATAGAAAATTAGTTTATAAGAATTTAAAAGTACAAGATAAATAGTAAGAAATATGGAAAAAAGTAATACATTGAATCATTGACTTGTTATTTTATATACTTAAATAAAGAGCATTTAACTGTAAAGGATGAATGTTCTTTATTTATAAAGAATATAAAATTATTTCGCAAGTATTAAAAATATACTTTTCTGAAATACTTAAAGCTATGATTAGAATCATGAACAAGAATTTAAACAAATAAAAAGGAGTATGACTGTATATTAAATATGATATAATACAAAACATATATAACTCAAAAAGGAGGAGAATATGAATTCAATACTTAATATGATTTTAATGATTCCAGGGATGCTTATTGCTTTTACATTTCATGAATATGCACATGCGCTAGTAGCCGATAGACTTGGAGATAAAACACCAAGATTTCAGGGAAGGTTAACTTTAAATCCGATTTCACATATTGATCCAATAGGATTTATAGCAGTGTTGATTTTTAGCTTTGGATGGGCAAAACCAGTGCAAACTAATCCATCAGCATATAAAAATTATTATAAAGATGATTTAAAGGTAAGTTTAGCAGGACCAATTGCAAACTTCGTAATTGCTATAATAGTTGCGTTAATTTTAGGGTTCTATGTGAGCTTTGCATATAAACTTTTACCAAGCACATTAGCTCAAGTATTATATTCAATGATATATATGACACTTTTAATTAATATAAATATAGGATTGTTTAATTTAATACCAATACCAGGACTTGATGGATTCAGTCTTTTCAGAGATTTAAGTCCGGATACTTTTCATAGATTTGAAGAGAAATTCTATCAATATCAAATGATAATAATGATAGGATTTATATTTGTCGGGGGAAGGATAATCCAAATACCAGCACGAGCTATCTTAGAATTATTCCTAAAACTTTCATCACTAGTAGCTAGTATTTTTTAAAGTCAAAGGATAAGAACTAGACTTAGTAGACATATTAAAAAAAATAACAAGTCAGTACGATAGTTTATTTGGTGTACTACTGCGGAGAAATATTCCCAAAGATGGAACGATACCGCCTTGTTTACACAAAATATCTCTTTCGTATTGGCTTTGTTATTTTTTCACATTTGGTATCTATATTCGTTCTATTTTAAGTTCTCTGTGATATATTTCTTCGAATTTTGTTTTAACTCTAAGCGCTCTATTTATTTCAAAACTTATATCTAAATCTGATACTAATGTAATTAATACAAAGTCATCTGTAATATCAATGTTTATTGAATCAGTAGAGTTTTCAAGGCTTTTATTAAGATTCTCAGAAATCGATAATAATATCCCAATAGCCTCTATAGCTTTAATATCAAGTTTGCTTATGATAGAAAAGAAAGCTGGGAGTGGTACTGTATTCTTACTATTATGAGTTGCAGCAATTGCAGCACTTATTATTAATTCTTTATGCGACAGACCATTAATATTTGAGTGAAGTATTACATAAAATGAATGCTTATTATAGTGATAATAATCAATCGACATGCCAGAAGTATTTAATAAAGCAGCAGTTTTTAAGGCATTATCATATGAAGTCCCAAATCTATGTATTGGCTGTAACTCAGTAAAAAGTTTATACGTCATATTGTATACACATCTAGCATGAGCTTTATTAATATGCAGATAATCTATTATTCCATTTAAGTTATAATCTAATATATCCTTAATAGGAGAATGGTTAGCTTCTATATAAGAAAATATAAATCCTTCCCTAAGACCTCTACCTGAAATTATTATATCTTCACAATCAACAGTTTTAATTATAGTATCAAATATTATTAAGCCTCCAACTATTATATCTGCTCTCTCTGGTGACAATCCTTGAACTTTAGATCTTTGAGCATAATCAGCACATTTTAATGAAGTATAAATTTGATGGACGTCAGTAGAACTTAATTTATAATTATGAAGTATATCAAAAGGATATCTTTTTTTAATTCTATCAATCTTACAGACAGCTCTAGCAGTTCCACCAACACCTATTATAGAATCATAGGGCTCATTCTTAAGCCATTCTATATCACTTAAAGCAGCTTCAATAACAGAAATAGAGACTTTCAAATCATCATAAAGAACTCTATCTTCCAAATGATATTCATAAGTATGACTTAAACTCCCAAATGGAAGAGTAACACTATGTAGAAGTTTTCCGTCCTTCACAGCAGTTAGGTGAGTGCAAGCACCGCATATATCTATAATCAAAGAATTAGTAGTATAAATACTTTTTGTCACACCCAAATAAGTAGACTGTATTTCATCTTCAGCAGATAATAAAGTTACATCTATACCAAATTCTTTATATATAAGATCAAGAAAATATTTATAATTGCTAGCTTGACTTAATGTACAAGTAGCAACTGCAATTATATCTTTGACATTTGTAAAATCGCACAATGATTTAAATGAACGAAAATTTGATAATGTCGCATTAATTTTTTTTTCTGATATTTTGTCGCTATTTATTAAATCTTGAGCTAGCTTTATGTCATTACTAGATTCATCAATTATTTTGTAATAACCAGAATCAAATATATTCATTAATGTAAACTTAACTGAATTAGCGCCAATGTAAATAACTCCCATTTTATTCATTATAAAACTCCTTATATCATTCTAAATATTATAAACGATTTCTAAAACAAAATATTACTATAGTTTATTTTATCTTATTTCCGTTAATGTGCCTTAAGTATACATTATTTAAATAATAATTCATATGAATTAAAGGACAAAATCTAAAAAAATTAAGTTGACAAAAAATTATACAATTTGTATAATTTAATAGCATTAACATTGAAATATTCTATGAAGAGGAAAGTATTTTATTTGAATCATTAAGCGAGTAGGAAAACGGTGTAAGCCCTATGGATAGATTAAAAGAAGAGAACCTTGGAGAAATCACCTGAAAAGAGTAGGGATGGTCGCAATTAAACTTTGCGTTAAAAGTTAAGTGGTATTTTATTTATATAAAATACAATTAGAGTGGTACCGCGGATAATCCGTCTCTTTGTTTATAAGAGATGTTTTTTTTTATTTGGGTATATGAAAGAAAATAATAAGCAAAAGTCATGATATATATTTTGGTATGTTATTTTCTTTCATGTGCCTTAAACAAAACATAAGGAGGATATTTATGGATTATAAAAATAAAGTTGCAGAATTAATAAAAGTTCATGTAGAATTAGATATTGAAGATATAAAAAATTCAATAGAAATACCACCAAAATCGGAAATGGGAGATTATGCATTTCCATGTTTTCAATTATCAAAAACTATGAGAAAATCACCTAATATGATAGCAGAAGAACTAAAAAAGTCTATATGCATCGAGGGTTTTGAAAAGATTGAGAATCTTGGACCATATATCAATTTTTTTGTGGATAAAAAAGTATTTGCAGCAAACATAATTGAAAAAATCTTAAAAGAAGGAGATAGTTATGGAGAATCAAATATAGGTCAAGGGAAAACTGTATGTGTTGAATATTCTTCACCTAATATAGCAAAACCATTCCATGTTGGACATTTATTTACCACAGCTATAGGAAATGCCTTATATAAGATGTTTAAAAAAGAAGGATATACAACTGTAGGACTAAATCATTTAGGAGATTGGGGAACCCAATTTGGTAAGTTGATTTCAGCATATAATAGATGGGTAGATGAAGATGCATTAGAAGAAAAGCCAATTGATGAATTGCTTAGAATTTATGTTAAATTCCATGAGGAAGCTGAAAAAGATCCTGCATTAGAAGATGAAGCAAGATTAAATTTCAAAAAGTTAGAAAATGGAGATGAAGAATGTACAGCTCTTTGGACTAGGTTTAGAGACTTGAGTTTAAAGGAATTCGAAAGAGTTTACAATATTTTAGATGTTAAATTTGATTCATTAAATGGAGAAGCATTTTATAATGATAAAATGGACGTAATAATTAATGAATTGAAAGAAAAAAAATTACTTGTGGAAAGTAATGGAGCACAAGTTGTAATGCTTGATGAGTATAATATGCCACCCTGTATAGTACTTAAAGGTGATGGTGCATCAATATATGCAACGAGAGATTTAGCAGCGGCTATATATAGAAAGAAAACTTATGATTTTTATAAGTGTATTTATGTAGTTGGAAGCCCACAAGCTCTACATTTTAAACAAGTATTTAAGGTATTAGAACTTGCAGGGCATGCTTGGTCAAAGGACTGCGTGCATGTAGGATTTGGATTAGTTAAATTTGCAGATAGAAAACTTTCAACTAGAAATGGTTCAATTATTTTACTTGATGATTTGCTTCGCGAAGCAGTTGAAAAGACTAGAGGAGTTATAAATGAAAAAAATCCAGATCTTGAAGATAAAGAAGAAGTTGCAAAGAAAATTGGTATTGGGGCAATAATTTTCACTTATCTCAGAAATTCAAGAGAAAAGGATATTGTATTTGATTGGAAAGAAATCTTATCATTTGATGGAGAGACAGGTCCATACGTGCAATATTCATATGCTAGAGGAAACAGCATACTAAACAAAGGTAACAAATGTACAGGTAGTGTGGATTATAGTAAATTATCTTCAAAAGAAGAATTTGAATTAGTTAAAAGTATAGCTAACTTTAATGATGCAATAATTTTGTCATTAGATAAATTAGAACCATCAATATTAACAAGATATGTAATTGAAGTAGCTAAAGGATTTAATAAATTCTATAATGCACATTCAGTATTAAACCTAGAAGATGAAGATTTAAAGGCTACAAGATTAAGTCTAGTTAAAGCTACAGTACAAGTAATAAAAAATGGATTGGAACTATTAGGAATAGATGTAGTAGAAAGAATGTAATATAATATAATAAATATAAAAGAAGGAAGGAGATACTACTAATAAAGGTAAGTAATCTTTTATTAGTAGTAAAAGGATAAGATGCAAGAAGTAGTACAATCGGTAGATAGGTCACTATGTATATTGGAAGCGTTATCAGAATATGAAGATGGACTAGGTCTAAAGGATATTAGTGAAAAAGTGGATTTACATAAAAGTACTGTACATAGATTACTGGGGACATTGGTACACAAAAAATATGTAGTCCAAGATGCAATTACAAGTAAATATATGTTAACATTAAAATTATTTCAATTGGGAAGTGCAAAAGTAGATAATTTGGATATGGTGAAAGTTTCTAATAAATATTTAACAAAGCTTATGGAGGAGACTAATGAAGTTGTACATTTAGGTGTAATTGAAGATTTGTATATTGTATATCTTTCAAAAGTAGAACCAAGAAAATCCATCAAGATGTATACTAGAATAGGAATGAGAAAACCTTTATATTGTACAGCTATGGGAAAATCAATATTAGCGGAAATGGATGAAGATTATATTGATGAAATATGGAAAAAAAGTGATATACAAGTACTTACAAATAAAACAATAGTCAAATTAGATGAATTTAAAGAAGATCTGAAAAAAGTAAAATTAAGAGGATATTCAATGGATGATGAAGAAGTAGAAAGAGGAATAAGATGTATTGGTGCAAAAATTAGAAACCACAAAGGTGAGATATGTGGATCAATAAGCGTTTCGGGATCCACAATAACTTTAACTAAGAATAAAATTGAATCTTTTGGAAAATTGCTAGTAAAATGCACTGAACAAATATCAGAAGAGCTTGGTTACAAGAAATAATGTAACCAGGCTCTTTTTTATTAAAATATAAGAATCGGAAGGATATATTATTATCTTGACATACGGAACTGAGTTTCATATAATGGAATATAAGAAGAGCTAAAAAATACAGATATTAAACTATATTATAAGTGGTATCAATTTTACTTGTGCTTTTGGATAGACTAAGAATAAATGAGATTAAATCAAATGCAAGTGATATTTCATTACGATAATAAGTTAAAATAATAAAATTAGGAGTGTTATAAATGAGTTTTGAATTAAAGGATTTTTCATTGGATATGTTTTCGTTAAAAGGAAAGGTAGCTATTGTAACTGGAGGAAATACTGGAATGGGTCAAGGACTTGCAGTTGCGCTGGCCAAAGCAGGAGCAGATGTATTAGTACATCATCATAGTAATAAAAATATTGAAGAAACAAGAGAACTAATAGAATCATGCGGATCTAAAGTGAAATTTGTTCAAGCAAATTTAGAAGATCCTAACTGTGCAGATAAAATAATAGGAGAATGTGTTAAAGAATTTGGAACAGTTGATATTTTAGTAAATAATGCTGGAACAATAAGAAGAGCACCACTAACTGAATATAAAAAAGAAGACTGGGAAGCTGTAATTAATGTTAACTTAAATTCTCTTTATTATTTAAGTCAAGCAGCCGCAGCTATAATGGTTAAAAAGAATTCAGGAAAGATAATAAATGTAGCATCTATGCTTTCATTTCAAGGTGGAAAATTTGTACCTGCATATACAGCTAGTAAACATGCTGTTGCTGGATTAACTAAAGCATTTGCAAATGAATTAGCACCTCATAACATACAAATAAATGCGATTGCACCAGGATATATATCAACGGCTAATACAAAAGCTATACGAGAAGATGAAACTAGAAGTGATGAAATATTATCAAGAATACCAGCAGCAAGATGGGGAGTGCCATACGATATAATGGGTGCAGGTGTATTTTTAGCAAGTCATGCTTCAGATTATATGAATGGACATATAATTGCTATAGATGGTGGATGGCTAGTAAGATAATGAAAAGTAACTAGTTATTATAGTAATATTTTGATTTGATATATTACTATAAATATAGAGTATAATTATAAAACTACAAGATTAGAAGAAACTTTCTAATCTTGTAGTTTTATAATTATACGTAATATTAAAAAAACAAATTTATGGTATAATCAAAAAAGATAACAGAAAATTTTAATAGAGAGGATTTGGAATAAATTGTTTATAAATAGAAATATTAAATATAGGGATATGTTAATATTTACATTAATAGGGTTAATTGGGTATAAGTTTATAGATAATTATGATTATTTATTCAATACAGTTAAGAAAATTTTTTCTATTATTTCTCCATTCATATATGCTATGATTTGCGCCTATATATTAAGTCCGGTAGTAGAATTTTTTGAAAATTTTTTAAAAACTAAGAGGGTAATAGCAATAACAATTACTTACTTTATAATTATAGCTCTAGTTTTCATAGTATTATTTTTTACTATACCAAGCATAATAGATAGTATAGTAAGCATAACTAAAGAAATGCCAGCATATATGGAAATGATACAAAAATGGAATAATGCCGTTCTTGAAAATGAAAGAATAAAGGTATTAATAACTCAAGCAGGTCTTTTAGATAAATTTCAAGAAATTTCTAGTCAAATAGGAAGTATAGCAATATCCTTATCACAGGATTTGGCTATCTATTTATTATCATTTACATCAAATTTACTTAATGTTATTTTAGGATTTTTAATCTCGATTTATGTTGTAGCAGATAAAGAAAAATTTATAAAAGGTGCTAGAACTGTTACTTATATGATTCTTAAAGAAAGAAGAGGAACTAAGCTAATAGGATTTATTAGAACTTATCATAAAATGATAGGAGTTTATATTGGAATAAAAGCAATAGATTCTGCAATAATAGGAGTTATAGCATTGATTGGATTACTAATAGTCGGGGTGCCGTACACACCTCTAGTTGCGTTAATCGTGGGTTTGACGAATATGATTCCTTATGTTGGTCCACTTGTTGGAGAGCTTGTGGGTGCTATAGTTGCAATTTTTGTTTCACCTATGAAGGCGTTGGTAGTATTCTTGCTTTTACTTTGCATTCAACTATTTGATGCATGGTATTTAGATCCTAAGCTTATAGGGAAAAAGGTTGGAGTTAGCCCTTTTGGAATTATATTAGGAGTAACTATAGGTGGTGGATTATTAGGACCTGTTGGAATGTTACTTGGATCTCCTACAATTGCTACTATGAAGATATATTATGAAAAAATTTTTACTAAGTTTGAAAAAAGCAATCCTGAATTAGTGAAAAAAGAAAATCTTGATAAAGTTGATGAGTGAGACATAAAATGGAAAAAATAAATGGGATGAAACTATGGTTAAAAAATTAAGATAATATTTAATTTTTAGTAATATGGAGGAACGTGAGAAGAAATGAGAAAAAATGAGATTGATTGGATTAGAAATCTTTGTGTATTACTATTATTTATATTTCATACAGCATCTATCTTTACATATTATGAACCGTGGTACATTTGGTCAGATAGTAAAAGTTGGTTAGCTACAATAGTATTCATATTATGTATTCCTTGGCATATGCCTATACTATTTTTCTTAGCTGGAGCATCAACAAGATTCTCATTAGGTAATAGAGGTGGAAAAAAATATATAGGGGAAAGAGTGAAAAAACTTTTGATCCCATTTATACTTGGAATGTTAATTTTAGTTCCACCTCAAGCATACTTTGCACGAGTAAGTAGAGGAATGCCTGTAGAGAGTTATTTTCAACAATGCAAGTATTTCTGGACCACTATTTCAGATGTACCCTATGATGGAGGTCTTGGACCTGCTCATTTATGGTTTATATTATATCTATTTATTATTTCAATAGTTGGATTAGTTATTATTAGAAGTTTTAAATGCGTAGAAATGGAGACGTTTCTATTAAAGCTTAAAGATAGGTTAACTGGTAAATATTCTTTAATTTTTACTATGTTAATATTTTTTATTGCAGATATGATACCACTTGCAATTGCACAAAAAAATATATTGACATTTCTGATGGTATTTTTAATGGGCTATATTGTTTATGGCGATCTTGACTATTTAGAATATATGGATAAGAAGAAAAGCATAAGTTTAATTATAGGAGCAATTTTTTTGATATTTTATATAATTGCAATTCTATATTATTACAATTTAAAAAATAATGAGAATTTAGGATTAAGAATTTTATTATCTTTAATGAAAAATGCAATTATGATAACTACTATTGTAGCTATCATTGGATATGGAGGAAAGTATTTAAACAGAGGAGGAAAAGTGCTCGCTTATTTAAATAGGGCCTGTTTCCCCATATATATACTACATCAAACAGTAATTATTATCATCGCATATTATTTACTTAAATATACATTACCTATATATTTATCAATTTTAATAATTATAGGAAGTTCAGTTATTATAACTTTTGGAATTTATGAAATATTTAAGCGAATAAAAATAATTAGATTTTTAATCGCTATTAATAAGTAATGCATATAAAAAAATAATATATATTTTATATAATTTTACATTGAAAATTTTTATTATAATTGATTTTTTGAATATATATATTATACAGAAACTTGATTATAATTACTATAAGCACATGTTTGAGCTATTATTTTCTTTCATGTGCTTAATGGATATATTCTTAGGGGGATTGAAAATAATGATGATAAAGTCAGCAACAATTATTTATTTTTCACCAACAAGAACTACAAAAAAGATTATTGATAGTATTGTAAAAGGCATGAAATTAGAAAAAATTAATTTGGTTGATCTAACTTTGCCAAAAGTTAGAGATACAATTCCACTTGAGATTAATGATGATATTGTTGTAATAGGAGTACCAGTCTATGAAAATAGAGTTCCTGAAATGTTATTAGAATTTTTGAATAATTTGAAGGGAAATAATAAACCAACTGTATTAATTTGTGTTTATGGGAATAATACATATGGAATAGCTTTAAATGAATTATTTCGAATAAGTGAATCTAGCAATTTAAAAGTGATTGGAGCAGGTACCTTTATTGGGGAGCATTCATTTTCTACAGAAAAATTACCTTTGGCTAAGGGACGCCCGAATTATGAAGATTTAAGTAAAGCAGAGATATTTGGAACGGAAATAATAGAGAAGCTGAGCAAAAAAGAAGAAATTGGTGATATTCAATTGAAAATTCCTAAAGGAAAAGTGCAATTAATGTATAATATTTTATCTGAGCATACTACTAAAATGTTTATGAAACAGCCTATGGTAGATAAAAATATTTGTAATGATTGTGGATCATGTGCATATTTCTGCCCAATGGGAGCAATTAATAAGGATACATTAGATATAAATGAAGATAAATGTATTAGATGCTTTTCTTGTGTTAAGAGGTGTAGTAGAAAAGCTAGAAAGATTATTTATAAGAAAAAATTCCTAGTAGATAATGTTTTAAAATTCAAAAGTAGAGTAAAAAAAGAAGTACAAACATATTTATAATATGCGGTAATATAAAAGTAGATTAAAATAAATATATAAGGGGTACCTTTATGGGTGAATTTTTAGATTTAATAAATAAACGCCAAAGTTGCAGAAAATATTTGGACAAACCAGTAGAAAAAGAAAAATTACTTAAGTGTATTGAAGCAGCAAGGTTAGCACCATCTGCATGCAATAGCCAGCCATGGCATTTTGATGTTGTGAATAATAAAGAACTATCAACTAAAATCGCAGAGTGCGTGCAAGATAAAGTTATGAATAAATTCACATCAGGATGTCCAGCATTTATTATTGTTATAGAGGAAGCTGGAAATTTAACTTCACGTGCAGGATCTTTAATGAAACAACAGGATTATAGATCTGTTGATATTGGTATTGCAACAGAACATATATGTCTTACAGCAACAGAACAGAATTTAGGAACGTGTATTTTAGGATGGTTTAATGAAAAAAATTTAAAAAAGCTTTTAAATATAAATAAACTGAAAAGAATTAGACTAGTTATCGCAATTGGGTATTGCGAAAGTGATGTTATTAGAGAAAAGATTAGGAAAGAAATAGATGAAATTGTAACATTTATAGAATAAGTCACATAGACAGAAGAAAACACTATCAATATAAATAGATTTTGATAGTGTTTTAATTATGTTAGGCATATTTAGATAAGTACTTTTCAAGTGCACCAAATTAATTTCATAGTTTTTCTGGGCTTCTCTGAATTCCAAAAATAAAGTATAATAAAATAAGGTACATGAAAAAATAATAGACAAGAATGCTGATCTATCATTTTATTTTATGCGCCTAAGTGAAAAAGGATGTGAGATAATGTCAAATGTAGGTGCCTTTTTTGATTTAGATGGAACTTTATATAGAGAAGGATTAATAACAGAAGTATTTAAAAAAATGGTTAAATATGAGATTATAGGGTCAGAAAGATGGTATAATGATGTAAGACCGCATTTTATGAAATGGGATAAAAGGCAAGGTGATTATGATGATTACCTTTTAAAAATGATAGATATTTATATTGAATCTATTAAAGGATTGGAAAAACATCAGATAGAATATATCGCTGAAAAAGTTGTTCACCAAAAAGGTGATAGAGTATATACCTTTACAAGAGATAGAATAAAATGGCATCAAGCTAATAAACATACTCTAATCATAATATCAGGATCACCATCAGAACTTGTGGGTGAAATGGCTAAAAAATATGGATTTACAGATTATATAGGAGCAAAATATATTATAGATAATAAAGGAATATATACAGGTGAAGTTATTCCAATGTGGGATAGTAAAAGTAAAGCAAAGGCTATAAGTGATTTTGTTGAAAAATATGATATAGACTTAAATAAAAGTTATGCTTATGGAGATACATCAGGGGATTATACAATGTTTAAAAAAGTAAAGCATCCTTACTGTATGAATCCGACTAAAGAACTTTTGCAAAAGGTATTGAAAGATAGAGAATTAATAAAAAGAATTAATGTTATAGTCGAAAGAAAGGATGTAATATATAATTTGGATATTGAAGATATACAATTCTTATAGGAAAGAGTGGTACTGTGATTATTCGTGAAAATAGGATAAATGTAGAAGAATATAGTGATGAATTTATGATGAAATCCCAAGATAAAGAGTATAATCCTGAAGATATTATCTTCTTTGATCTTGAACATTACGTTTATAAAAAACCAAAATGTATAGGAGTGTTTGGGGCATGTGAATATGATAAAAAGAATAAAAGTATATTAGTTACTCAATATATGATTGAAGATAAAGATGAGGCAATCAATATATTATATCTTGCAAAAGATTATTTTATAAAAATGAAGAAAAATGGAAAAAAGGCAATAAGCACTTTTTCAGGTAATAATGATTTTACCGTTATTAATTATCTTTTTAAAGAAAATAATATCATATATAATTTTAGTGAAGAATTTGCTTCAATTGATATTCAAAAAGAATATGAAAAAGATAAAAAATTATCGATAGGGCTTAAAAAATTAGAAAAGATATTTGATATTGTAAGAGAAGGCGAGGTTATTAGTGGATCTAATCTAGCTAAAACTTTCCATAAAGTTATGAAAGATAAGAGCTATTTTAAAAGAATGCCGGAAGAAAAGATAGAAAAAATTCTTATTTATAATGAACAAGATGTTGTAAATCTATATTATATATATATAAATTGGAAAAAATATATTTTTGAAGATGTTGTAGAAGATGATATATTTGAGGGAGATATAGAGCATATAGAAGACATGGAAGATATAGAAGATATAGAAGATATAGAAGATATAGAAGATATAGAAGATATAGAAGATAT